>Ga0187773_10000017_pt1 | contig 77052 bp, 74 predicted proteins | sample 0216_BV02_MP05_1_FD_133133 | JGI IMG/M metagenome (GOLD analysis project Ga0187773, IMG submission 133133) | Tropical peat soil microbial communities from peatlands in Department of Meta, Colombia - 0216_BV02_MP05_10_MG | ecosystem: Environmental > Terrestrial > Soil > Wetlands > Peat | place...
CAGTGCGCCGACTGCTTCGCACATCGTGCCCCCATGCATGACCGAGGCGGCGTGGGAATTTAACCGCCTCGAGCTCAGCGGAATCCCTCTGACGGCCATAGGCGGTGATTCCGGGCGCTCACCATACGAGGGCACGCTGGGTCACTGAACCCAACCACGTTCCCGAGAAGACTCGCCTAGGAGCGCGGCATGAGGGCCTCCACCTCGAGCGCGAAGGAGTAGCGGGCCGCGCCGGGCGCCGGACAGCTGAGCCCCGCGCCGAGCGGATGCACCGGCAGCGCCGGGAGCAGCAAGGTGGCGAGCTGCCTGAGCAGCTCACAGTCCTCTTCCGTGAAGGAGCGCAGCGTCCCCGGCGCCAGGCGCACGGTGGCGCGCACGACCGGGACATCCGCATAGCGCGCGTCCGCTGCCGGCAGCGCGCGCGGCAACCGGAACTGCAGCTCCACGCTCGGCGAGCGGGAGGACTCGGCGCGCGTCGGCCCGCAGTGACAGGGGACGATCCGCAGGTCGGGGCGTGCGCCGATCGCGAGCAGCAGATCGCGCAGACGGTACCAGAGCTCGGTGCACGTGTAGGGCCGCGGCAGGCTCTCGAGATCGACGAGCAGATCGAAGCTGCGCCATTCGGCCGGACCCGCCGCGGCGGCCGTCAGGGTCTCCCGCGCAGCTGCGCCCGTCGCGGCGTCTGCGGCTGGGACGGCGCACGCAAGGAGCAGCAGCGACAGCAGCGCGGATGAGCGGCTCATGAGAGGCCGCGCGGACGATCAGCGAAGACACTGGGCGCCCGCGCCCGTGGCGCAGCGGTCTGCGGCGACCGCTCGACTTCGGCCAGCACGCTGTTGGCCAGCTCCCAGTTGACGAGCTCATCCAGGAACGTCGTCACGTAAGCCGAACGCCGATTCTGATGATCGAGGTAGTAGGAGTGCTCCCATAGGTCGAGCGCGAACAGCACGGTGTAGCCGCGCACCAGGGGCGTCCCGGCGTTGTGCGTGACCAGGACATCGAGGGTTCCGCGGCGCCATACGAGCCAGAGCCAGCCGCTGCCGAAGTGCGCGCTCGCGGCCGACTTGACCTTGTGCACGAAGCGGTCGTAGGAGCCGAAGCGGCTCGAGAGCTCGTCGGCCACCCGGCCGTGAGCGGGAGCGCCGCCGCGTGGGCGCATCGAGCGCCAGAAGAGGTTGTGGTTCCACACCTCGGCCGCATAGCAGTAGAGCGCGTGCTGCGACGGATTGCGCTCGGTGACGCGGATCAGCTCCTCGAGCGGCAGTCCCTCGAGCCCGGAGCCGCGCAGCAGCGTGCACATCCGGTCGAAGCACACGCGCTGATGACGCAGGAAGTGGAACACCACCGTGTCGCGCGACATGGCCGGCTCGAGGTCCGAGAAATCGTAGGGCATCGCCGGGGACTCGATGTTCATGGGGCATCCCTCCTCGAGCCAGAGCCTCTTGGACCCGTGCGCCGGCGCGCAGTTCCGCGCTAAGCTTTCAGCGCTGCATGAACCGTACGCTCATCGTGCTCGGCGTGATGCTCACCCTCGCGGGCCTCATGTGGCCGGCGGTGAGGCGCTTGCCCCTGTTCCGCCTGCCCGGTGACATCGTCATCAGTCGCCCGGGGTTTACGTTCTTCTTTCCGCTGACGACGATGCTGCTCGTGAGCCTCGCCGTCTCGGTCATTGTGTGGCTGCTGCGCCGCTGAGGGACGCGACGCCGTTCTGGGGATTCTGCCCGGGTCCGAGGTTCGCTTGTAAGAACTCGGTAAGCTTGCGATACAGCGTCAGACGCATCTCGGGGCGCACTAGGCTGTGCTCGCCGTGCCTGATGAGTACCAGCTCGTGGCGGACGCCCTGCCGCGTCAGCGCCCGGTCCATGGCCTTGCTCTGCTCGGCGAGCACGGTGTAGTCATCCTCGCCGTGCACCAGCAGCACCGGGACGCGTATGCGGTCGACGTGCGCCAGCGGCGATTCGGCGCGCAGCCGCGCCGGGTCGGTACCCATGGCATCGCCGGCGGAGTCCTTGCCCCCGTAGAAGCGCTCGTCGTCGATGGCCATCTGCGACATGTCGGAGACGCCCGCGATGCTGACCGCGCAGCGATAGAGCTCCGGCTCTTTCTCCACGCCGGTGAGCGCGGCATAGCCGCCGTAGCTCCAGCCGACGATGCACATGCGTGCGGGATCAGCGATCCCCTGCTCGATGAGCCAGTGCGCGCCGGCGGTGATGTCCTCGTGCATGATCGTGCCCCAGGCCTGGTGTCCGGCCTCGCGCCACTGCGCACCGTAGCCGGTCGAGCCGCGGAAGTTGAGCTGCAGCACCGCGTAGCCGCGGCTGGCGATGACCTGCACCAGCGGATCGTAGCCCCAGTGATCGCGCGCGTACGGCCCGCCGTGCGGCAGCACCACGGCGGGCAGGCGCTGCCCTGACGCGGCGCCCGGCGGCAGCGTCAGGTATCCCGGTATGGCGATGCCGCCCTCCCCCGCCACGGTAATGGGCTTCACGGGCGCAAGCTGCGCCTCGCTGAATCCCGGGTCCTGCCGGCCGAGCTCGCTCAGCTGACCGCTCGCGGTGTCGAGCAGGTGATAGCGGGGCGGCATCACGTCGCTGTAGGAGACGGTGACGAGCCGGCTCGTGTCGCGGCTCGAATCGATGACCACGTGATAGGCGCCCGGGAGCGAGCGGTTCAGCAGCTCCTCGATCGCCGCCGCATGCGGGTCGATGTACTCCGTGCGCGGCCGGTCGGTCTCGTAGACGAAGCCGGTGACATGGCGGTCGAGCGGCCACTCGAGAATGCCGGACACGTCGACTTCAGGGCGCGAGAACACGAGCTGCATGCTGCTCGCCGCGTCCAGGTCGATCTGCCAGACCGCAGTGCGCCCCTCGTGCGGGGCAAGTACCAGCAGCTCGTTGGGACGGGCTCCGAAGGCGAGCGGATCGAAGCGCTTGTGGTCGAAGCGCTTGAACTCCTCGAGCGTGCGCCACGGGGCGTCCGGCCCGTTGCGGGCAATATAGACTCCGGTGTCGTCGCGGAAGCCGTAGCCGAAGCGCACCACCCCGGCCTGATCGGCGGTCCAGTCCATGACCGGCGGGTGCGAGGCGACCTCGAGCTTCAGCTCGCCGCGGTATACGTCGAGCCGGTAGACCGACGGGAACACGCTGCCCTCGTCCCCGAGCTCGATGAGAACATGGTACGCATCGTCGGGCAGCCAGTGGATGATGCGGTCCTGGAACTGCGAGTACGCAGCAGGCGGCAGCCGCGCGAAGAAGGCGTTGCGGAACAGCAGCCGCAGCGAGCCGCCGTCGGCGTTCACCGCGAGGAGCCGCGAGGCCGGGTACAGCCGCTCGGGCTCCCCGCCGCGCGCCACGCCCTCGAGGTGGCACAGCAGCCGATCGTTGGTCTTGAACTCGCAGCCCGTCACCAGGAAGGCACCGGCGACCGCGTTGAGGATCGCGCGTTCCTGTCCGGTATGCAGGTCGCGCACCACGATGTGCAGCTGGCCGGCAAGGCTCGTGAGATATACGAGCTTGCCGCCGTCGGGCGAGATGTGCGGGTCGGCCATCTGCGGTCCGGAGGCGAACGCCTCGAGGGGAAGCTCCGGCCCCGTCAGCGAAATCGGCGCAGCCGCAGCAGCCGGGGTGGAGAGGCGCAGCGGAGGAGTCGCAAGCCTCGAAGCCGGCGGCGGCACGCTCAGCACGACCAGTCCCGGACTGCGCGTCGGCGGGGCTGCGTGCACCGCCGGCAGCGCCAACAGGCCCGCCGCGCACAGTGAGCGCGCGAGCGTGCGCAGGCCCCCCGCCATCGCCACCTCCTGGCTCACGACCCGGCAGCCGCGAGCGCCCGGGTGACATCCTCGATCAGATCATCCACATCCTCAAGACCGATCGAGAGCCGTACCGTTCCCGGCGTAACGCCCGAGTTACGCTGCTGTCCGGCATCGAGCTCGCGCCCGCTCATGATGTGCGCGGTAAGCACCAGGGATTCGCCCGAGCCGAGGCTGGGCGTGAGCGCAAAGAGCTCGAGCCCGTCGGCGAAGCGTCGGGCAGCCGCCTCGCCGCCCCGCAGGTCGAAGCTGACGATGGTGCCGAAATCGCGCATCTGGCGCGCTGCGAGCGCGTGCTGCGGGTGTGCGGGCAGCCCCGGGTAATGCACCCGCGCCACCGCCGGATGGCGCTCGAGCAGCTGCGCGATGGTGAGCGCCCGCTCGCACTGCGCCCGGTAGCGCACGAAGTAGCTCTTGAGCCCCCGCAGGATCAGGAAGGCCGCGTGCGGATCGAGGGTGCCGCCGAGCACGCCGAAGTCGCTGTGCATGCTGCGGATCAGCTCCGCACGCGCGATCACCGCCCCTCCCATGACATCGCCCGCGCCCGAGGCGTACTTGGTGAGGCTGTGCACGAACACGTCCACGTCGTACTCGCCGTGCTGGTGGAAGCCGGCGAAGGTGTTGTCCATCACGGTGAGCGCGCCGGCGGCGCGCGCCGCACGCGTGATCGCGGCGACGTCGGCGATCTTGGTGACGGGATTGGTCGGGCTCTCGAAAAACACCAGGCGCACGGGCTGCGCGCCGAGCACGCGCTCGATGCCCGCGGTGTCCTCGATGGAGAGCAGGGTGTGGGTCACGCCGAAACGGCCGAGCACCCGGCGGATGAGGTAGCGGGTCGGGTTATAGGTCTCGACGAAGCACAGAACGTGATCGCCCTGGCGGGTGAGCGCGAGCAGCGTCTCCGCGATGGCGCCGACGCCGGTGGCCGTGACCAGGCAGTCCTCGCGTCCCTGGAGCTCCGCAAGCAGCTGCTCGAGCTGGCGGTTCGTGGGATTGGAGGAGCGCGTATAGAAGAATCCGGGACGCTCGCCGCGCAGGAACGCTTCGGTCTGCGCGAGAGTCTCGAACTCGAACTTGACGCTCTGGTAGATCGGAGCGACCACCGGGCGGTTGCCGGCCGGCAGCCCGATCTCCGGGGGATGGTTGACGCGCGTCGGCTTTTTCATGGCTTGCGAGGGGGCTTTACGCCTCGAGCGTGAAGCGATCGGCATCGAGGTGCGCCGGGAATTTCTCCCTGAAGGCCTTGAGCCGCGCCGCGTCGAGCTCGACGGTTGCAACCGCCGGCTGGGCTCCGAGCTCGGCGAGCGGCAGCCCGAGATGATCGATCGCGGCGCTGTCGCCCGAGTGCGCGATCCCGTGTCCGTCAGGACCGACGCGATTGACGCCGACCACGTACGCCTGGTTCTCGATGGCGCGCGCCTTGAGGAGTGTGCGCCAGGCGTGGGCGCGTGGTGCGGGCCAGTTGGCGACATACAGCAGCAGCTCGTAGTCGAGCCCGACACGGCGGCGGCTGAAGACCGGGAAGCGCAGGTCGTAGCACACCAGCGGACAGACATTGAAGCCACGCCACGGCACGCTCCAGGCGGAGGTGCCCGGCGAGAAGTGCTCGTGCTCGCGCCCCATGCGGAACAGGTGGCGCTTGTCGTAGCGACGCGGCAGCGCGCCGCCCGGCTCGGCCCACAGCAGCCGATTGTAGTAACGGCCGGAATCGAGCGTAATGACGCTGCCGGTGATCGCCGCGTCGAGCTCGCCCGCGAGGTCTGCGAGCCACACGCCGGTTGGCCCCCCGGCCGGCTCGCCGAGCCGCTCGACCTCCATGCTGAAGCCGGTCGTGAAGGTCTCCGGCAGCACCACCAGATCGGTGCTGCCGGCGAGCGGGGCGAGCAGCTCGGCAAAGCGCGCACGGTTGGCGGCGGGCTCGGCCCACACGAGCGGCTGTTGCATCAGCGTCACGCGCAGCCGGCTCATCTCTCATGACCTCGCGAGGCGCGCAGCGAAGGCGGCGAGACGCGCGGCCGCCTCATCCAGGGTGCTGTCGCGCTTGGCGATGCACAGGCGCAAACAGGCAAGCGGCGGGGGCGCGGCATAGAACGGCGACAGCGGGATGGTCGCTACTCCGGCCTCGACCAGCAGCCGCTCGGCAAAGGCCAGATCGCCGGGCGGCGCGAAGGCGCTGAAGTCGAGCAGCTGGAAATAGGTTCCGCGCGCCGGCGGCAGGCGGAAGCCGGAAGTCGCGAGCGCCGCGCGCAGTCGATCACGCTTGGCCTGGAAGAACGGCGCGAGCTCGCGCCAGCCGTCCGGTTTCTCGGCGAGGTAGGCCGCGATCGCGTGCTGCAGGGGATGCGCGATGCTGAAGGTGTTGAACTGATGCACCTTGCGCAGCTCCGCGGTGAGTGCCGGGGGCGCCACACAATAGCCGATGCGCACGCCGGTCGCATGCAGCGTCTTGCCGAAAGAGAACACCGCCAGGCTCTTCGGCGCGAGCTCCGCATGAGCGAGCACGGAAGTGTGGCGGGACCCGTCGAACACCACGTGCTCGTAGACCTCATCCGACAGCACGAGCACGTCCCGGCCGCGGACGGCCTCTGCGAGCGCATCGAGATCGGCGGCGGTGGCCACGCTGCAGGCGGGGTTCGCCGGACTGTTGAGCAGGATCAGCCGTGTGCGCTCGGTGAGCGCGGCGCGCACGCGGCCCCAGTCATAGCGGAAGTCCGGCGGCGCGAGCGGCAGCCGCAGGCAGCGTCCGCCCGCGAGCCGCACGGCGGGCTCGTAGGAATCGTAAGCGGGATCGAAGGCGATCGCCTCATCCCCGGGCCCGACCACCGCCTGGACCGCCGAGTAGATCGCCTCGGTCGCACCGAGCGTGATGGTGATCTCGCTCTCGGGGTCGGCGGCGAGGCCGTAGCAGGCGGCGAGCTTCGCGGCGATGCGCTCGCGCAGCGCCGGCAGCCCTTCCATCGGTGCGTACTGGTTGTGGCCGGCGCGCATGGCGGCGCCGACCAGCTCCGTGAGGCGCGGGTCGATGTCGTAGTCGGGAAAGCCCTGCCCGAGATTCAGCGCGCCGAGCTCGCGCGCGCGGCGCGACATGACGGTGAAGATCGTCGTGCCGACATCGGGTAGCTTGCTCGCTCTCATGTGAGTCGCGCCGCCGTCGGCGGCTTCAGATACCGGCCTCGGCCGCTGCCATGGCCGCGCCGACCACGCCCGCCTGGCCGGCAAAGTGCGCCGGGCGCAGCTGCGCCTCCGAGCGCAGGAGAGGCGCGAACTCCGCGAAACGCTCGCTCACCGCCCCGCCGAGGATGAAGAGGTCCGGCCACAGCAGGCCGTGCAGCCGCTTCAGGTACTCGTTCACGCGCGCGATCCACGCGGGAAAGTCCAGCCTCTCGGCAGTGCGCACCCGCGCCGAAGCCCATTTCTCGGCGTCCATCCCGTTCAACTCGATATGCCCGAGCTCGGTGTTGGGATAGAGCTTGCCGTCGCAGAAGAGCGCCGTGCCGATGCCGGTGCCGAGCGTCACCATGATGACCGTGCCGGAGACGCCGCGGCCGGCGCCCCAGCGCATCTCGGCGATACCGGCCGCATCCGCGTCGTTGAGGAACAGCGCCGGCCGGGAAAGCGCGCGCGCCGCCAGCGCCGCGCCATCGGTGCCGATCCAGCCGGCGTCGACGTTGGCGGCAGTGCGCGCCGTGCCCTGCTTGATGACGCTCGGGAAGGCGATGCCCACGCCGCCGGCGGCTCCCGGCAGGCGCGCGGCGAGCGAGGCGAGCACCGGCATCATCGCCTGCGGGGTCGAGGGCTGCGGAGTATGCGCCGAGATCAGTCCGCCGGTGAGGCGCCCGGAATCGACGTCGACCAGGCCGGCCTTGATCGCGGATCCGCCCACATCGATTCCCAGGACGTTGTGTGTCACGCGCGGCACTCCTCACAGGTTGGCGGCGGCGGCGAGCTGCAGATCGCGCTCGCGCCGCCGCTGCTGGTAGTGCATCCAGACCGTGGAGATCGCGATGCCGGTCGCGACCAGCAGCACGAGGATCGTGGCGAGCGCATTCACGTCCGGTGTCACTCCGAAGCGCACCTTGGAGAACACCACCATGGGCAGCGTGCTCGAGCCAGGCCCCGCGACGAACTGGGTGATCACCAGATCATCCCAGGAGAGCGTGAAGGCCAGCAGCCAGCCGGAGGCGATCGCCGGGAAAATGAGCGGCAGCGTGATCGCCAAGAACACCTTGAGCGGGCGCGCGCCGAGATCCATGGCGGCCTCCTCCAGCGACTCGTCGAAGCCCGCGAGCCGCGACTGCACCACCACGGTCACGTAGGCCATGCAGAAGGTTATATGCGCGAGCGCGATGGTGACCGCCCCCACTCCCTTCGGCCAGCCGATGAGCTGCCCCAGGGCGACGAACAACAGCAGCAGCGACAGTCCGGTGATCACCTCCGGCATGACGATGGGAGCCGTGACCATGCCGGCGAGCAGCAGCCGCCCGCGAAAAGCGCCGAGGCGCACCAGCGCCACCCCCGCCAGGGTCCCGAGCACCACCGACGCGGTCGCGGCGACGACCGCGATGCGGATCGACAGCCAGGCGGCGGCGAGCATCTGCTCGTTGTGGAGGAGCACCCCGTACCACTTGAGCGTGGGGGAATGGGCCGCATCCCACACGGTGACGAGGCGCGAGTTGTTGAAGGAGAACACGATCATCGAGATGATCGGCACGTACAGGAACACCAGCCCGAGAACCAGGGCGATGCGCGCGAACCACCCGCGCGGCCTCATCGTCCGGCCTCGAGCTGCCGCCGCTCGACGCGCTGGAACAGCAGGATCGGCACGATGAGCAGCAGCAGGATCAGGATCGCGACCGCGCTCGCCACCGGCCAGTCGCGATTCTCGAAGAACTCATCCGACAGCACCCGCCCGATCATCAGCTGGTCGGGGCGACCGAGCAGCGTCGGGATCACGTACTCACCCACCGCCGGGATGAAGACCAGGAGCGAGCCGGCGGCGATGCCGGGGAGCGACTGCGGCAGCGTGATGCGCGCAAAAGCGCGCCACGGCCGCGCTCCCAGGTCCGCGGCCGCCTCGAGCAGCGCCGGGTCGTGCTTCTCCAGGTTGGCGTACAGCGGCAGGATCATGAACGGCAGGTAGGAGTAGACGATCCCGATATAGACGGCGAAGTCGGTCTGCAGGAGCGCGAGGGGGTGATGGATGACCCCGAGCGAGAGCAGCACGTTGTTGATCACGCCATTGTTCTTCAGGAGGCCGATCCAGGCGTAGACGCGCAGCAGGAACGAGGTCCAGAAGGGCAGCACGATCAGCATCAGCAGCAGCGGCCGCGTGGCCGCCCCGGAGCGCGCGATCGCGTAGGCCATCGGGTAACCGATGAGGAGACAACACAGCGTCGAGACCGCCGCCACCTTGAGTGAATAAAGATAGGAGCTCACGTACATCGGGTCGGTGAACAGGAACGAGTACGCCGACCCGTGCACCTCGAGCTGCGCCGTGCCGTGGTGCCAGCTGATGAGCGGCGTGTAGGGAGGAATCGCCAGGCGCACCTCGGAGAACGAGATGCGGAACACGATGACGAAGGGAATGAGGAACAGCACCAGCAGCCACAGGGTGGGAATCCCCGCGATCAGCCGCCGCCCCGCCTGTTGCGACAGTCGCACCGTCTGCCCCTACTCGGTGAGCACCACCGGGCTCGAGCCGTGCCACGAGAGCCAGACCCGCTCCTCGCGGCCGATGGGGCGCTCCGCCCCGCGCAACACGTTCGGCAGGGTCACCCGCACCATGTTGCCCGAGTCGAGACGCACCAGGTAGATCGACATATCGCCCATGTAGGCGATCTCGCTGACCGTGCCGCTCACGAGGTTCTCGCCCTGCGGCGCCTGCCCGCCGCCCGGCGGCGCGCGCGCGATCTGGATCTTCTCCGGGCGGATGGCGGTCCAGACGGTGGCGCCCTGAGCACCGGCGGCCGCGCGCTCGACGCGCACCGTGCAGCCGAGGTCGGGACTGCGGATGCACAGCCCGTCGGCACCGTTCACCTGCACCTGGCCCTCGAACATGTTGACCGAGCCGATGAAGTCGGCAACGAAACGCGTGGCGGGCGATTCGTAGATATCGCTCGGCGTGCCGACCTGCACGATGCGACCGTGGTTCATGACCCCGAGCCGCGTGCCGAGCGTCATCGCCTCCTCCTGGTCGTGCGTCACCACGATGAAGGTCACCCCGAGGCGCTGCTGGATGTTGAGCAGCTCGAACTGGGTGTGCTCGCGCAGCTTCCTGTCGAGGGCGGCGAGCGGCTCATCGAGCAGGAGGAGCTTCGGGCGTTTCACCAGCGCGCGTGCCAGCGCCACGCGCTGGCGCTGGCCGCCGGAGAGCTGATGCGGCTTGCGTGCGCCGTAACCGCTCATCTTGACGATCTCGAGTATCTCGCCGACCTGGCGGGAGATGGCATCGCGCTTGAGGTGCTCCTGCTCGAGCCCGAAGGCGACGTTTCGCTCGACGCTCATGTGCGGGAACAGCGCGTACGACTGGAACATCATGTTCACGGGGCGCTCGTATGGCGGCACGCGGGAGAGGTCCTGCCCGTCGATCTCGATGCTGCCGGTCGTGGGCGCCTCGAATCCGGCCAGCATCCGCAGCAGCGTCGTCTTGCCCGAGCCCGAGCCGCCCAGCAGGCAGAAGATCTCGCCGCGGCGGATATCGAGCGACACGTGGTCGACGGCGGCGAAATCGCCGAACTTCTTGCTGACGTCGCGGATGCGGACGTAGTGGGCGTCGGATGTCGGGCTCACGGGCGAACGTTACCTTCCAGTCTTGAACCGCGTCCACATGCGCGTGAGCAGCCGCTGGTAGGCGGCGGGGCGCGGGCGCTCGGGCACCAGGTGCGAGCGCACCTCGGCCGGCGGGTAGACCCCCGGATCGCTCACGACGGCGGGCTCGAGCGGCTGGATCGAGGGGATCACCGCATTGGCGTACTTGATGAGATTGGAATTGCGCGCGGCGATGTCCGGGCGCAGCAGATAATTGATGAACAGGTGCGCGTTGCGCACATGCGGCGCATCCGCCGGAATGGCCAGCACGTCGTAGTTGGCGATGGCGCCCTCGCGCGGAATCGAGTAGGCGAGCTCGACGCCCTTGCCGGCTTCGGCGGCGCGGTCATGCGCCTGCTTGACGTCGCCCGACCAGCCCATCGCCAGGCAGATGTCGCCGTTGGCGAGGTTGTCGATATAGCGCGAGGAGTCCACGTAGCGCACGTACGGGCGCATCGACTTGAGCACCGCCTCGGCTGCCCGGAGGTCCTCGAGCGTGTCGCTGTTGGGGTTGCGCCCCAGGTAGAGCAGCACCGTGGCCACGACTTCGGACGGCGCATCCAGGATCGAGATGCCGCAGTCCTTGAAGTGCGCGATCACCGCCGGGTCGAACAGCATGCGCCAGCTGTCGACCGGCGCATCCGGCATGCGCGCGCGGATCTCGGCGGCGTTGTAGCCCACGCCTGAGGTGATCCACATGTAGTCGACGCTGTACTGGTTGCCCGGGTCGTAGAGCGCGGCCGCGCGTGCCACGTCCGGATCGACGTTGCTGAGATTCGGCAGCTGCGACTTGTCGAGCTTCTGGTAGATGTCGGCCTGGATCTGGCGCTCGAGGAAGGCTCCCGAGGGCACCACGATGTCGTAATTGGTGTGCCCGGTGAGGAGCTTGGTCTCGAGGATCTCGTTGGAGTCGAACACGTCATAGTTGACGCGGATGCCGTACTCCTTCTCGAAATCCGTGATCACGCTCGGCTGGATGTAGTCGGACCAGTTATCGACGTTGAGCACCTGCTCGCCGCCGGCCGGCACTCCGGCGGCGTGCGGCTGCTCGCGACCGCAGCCGGCGGCGAGCACCGCGAACGCCGCAACCAGCGCGCCGCGGCGGGCACGCCTCACGGGGCTCCGAGCGACATGCGGCGGCGCAGCGCCGCAGCGCCCGCTTCCGCTGACCGACGACAAACCGTATCTTTCGCCTTCGTCCACGATGATCCCGAGCCGCCCGCAGTGACCCGAAGCCTCGCTCTTGCCCTGCTCGTCGGCGTGGGCCTCCTGCTCGCGCGTCCGGCGGCGTGTCAGGACCTGACGCCGCGCGCCTATGTCATCGCGCCGGTCGGCTACAGCGCGCTCGACCTCTCCTATGCCTACATGGAGGGGAACCTCGACTTCGCCGGCGCGGTGCCGATCACGGGGGCCACGGCGAGCATCAGTCTGCCGGCCGTCAGCTATTATCATAGCTTCGATTTTTTCGGACGGACGGCCAACTTCCTGGTGGCGGTCCCCTACGGCGCGGGCACCTTCGACGGCACCGTCGCCCAGGTACCCAAGAGCGCCTACCGCTCGGGCTCGCTCGATGCGATCGGCCGGCTCGCGGTGAATCTCATCGGCGGCCCGGCGATGGCGCCGGCCGAGTTCGCGAGCTGGCGGCAAGCGGTGCTGCTCGGGGCGAGTCTCAAGATCATCGCGCCGACCGGCCAGTACGATCCGACGCGCCTCATCAACTGGGGCTCGAACCGCTGGGCCTTCAAGCCCGAGCTCGGCTACTCGCAGCGCTTCGGCAACTGGATCGTGGATGGCTACGGCGCCGTGTGGTTCTTCACCAAGAACCCGGAGTTCTTCTCCTACAACCCGTACTATCCGGGGCTGCAATCGCAGACCCAGGCACCGGTGGGCGCCGTGGAGTTCCACTTGAGTCGCGACTTCGGGCGGCGCATGTGGCTGTCGCTCGATGCGAACTACTGGTGGGGAGGCGCCACCAGCCTCAACGGCGTCGAGAACGATCTCACTAATCAAAAGAGCTCGCGGATCGGCATCACCGGCTCCGTGCCCCTCACGGCGCACCAGTCGCTCAAGCTCAGCTTCAGCGACGGCGCCTACGTGCGCTACGGCGGCAACTACCGCGCCATCACGCTCGCCTGGCAGTACGGCTGGATCGGCTGGTCGCCGTTTCGCTGAGCCCGCGTGGCGCGCGGGCACGGGTCGACCCGGCCCGTCAGACATTCAGCAGCAGGTGCTCGCGCTCCCAGGAGCTGATCACCTGCAGGAACACCTCGTACTCGGCCTCCTTGACGATCGTGAAGGCCTCGATGAAGGGCTCGCCGAGGAGCTTGACCAGCGGCTCGCAGGCGCGCAGCTCCCGCAGCGCCTCATCGAGCGAGCGCGGCAGGCCGAACGGCAGGTCGTGGGCGCTGCCGACGATCGGATCCGACGGCTGGATGCCTTCGGTCATGCCGAGATAGCCGCAGGCGAGCGAGGCGGCGATCGCGATGTAGGGGTTGGCATCGGCCCCCCCGACCCGGTTCTCGACGCGGCGCGCCTGCGCATCCGACATCGGCACGCGTAAGCCCGCGGTGCGGTTGTCGTAACCCCAGTGCACGTTGATGGGCGCCGACAGATAACGCGTCAGGCGCCGGTAGGAGTTCACGTTGGCGCAGAACAGCGCCATGGCGGCCGGCAGGTAGCGCTGCAGCCCGCCGATGTGGTTGAAGAACAGCGTCGAGGGGGTGCCGTCGGGGTTGGAGAAGATGTTCTTGCGGCTCTTCACGTCCACCACGCTCTGGTGGATGTGCATGGCGCTGCCCGGCTCCTTGGCGTGCGGCTTCGCCATGAAGGTGGCGTACATCTTGTGGCGCAGCGCCGCCTCGCGCGCGGTGCGCTTGAAGAGGAAGGCCTGGTCGGCGAGGTCGAGCGGCTGCCCGTGGATCAGGTTGATCTCCATCTGCGCCGGGCCGTCCTCGTGGATCAGGGTGTCGATCTCGATGTCCTGGTCCTCGCAGAACTGGTAGATGTCGTCGAACAGCGGATCGAACTCGTTGACCGCGGCGATGCTGTAGGACTGACGGCCGGGCTCGGCGCGCCCGGAGCGTCCCACCGGGGGGCGCAGCGGATAGTCCGCGTCCTTGTTCTGCTCCACCAGGTAGAACTCGAGCTCGGGCGCCACCACCGGCTCCCAGCCGCGCTGCGCGTACAGCTCGAGAATGTTGCGCAGCACGTGGCGCGGCGCCATGGATACCCGCCGGCCGTCGGCATAGAAGCAGTCATGGATCACCTGCGCGGTGGGCTCGGCGGCCCACGGCACGCGACGCACCGTCTTCTGGTCCGCCTTGAGGACGATGTCGATCTCCGCCGGGCTCATGGCATCGCCGGTCTCCGGCGGATAGTCCCCGGTCACGGTCTGCAGGAACACGCTCTCGGGCAGACGCATGCCGCCGTCCTCGGCGAACTTCTCCGCGGGCATGATCTTGCCGCGGGCGATCCCGGCCATGTCGGGGATGATCGCCTCCACCTCCGAGATGCCGTGATCGCGGAAAAATTGCCGGACCTCGCTCACCATACGCGCGCCTTTCACTTCAGCCTGTTGCGCTCAGCCGCCGCCTGCCCGAAGGCGGCAAACAGCGCGCGCGAAAACGGATTGGCTAAGACCCGCCACTCGGGGTGCCATTGCACGGCGAGGGCGAAGCTGCGCGCGGCGGCGACGCGAAACGCCTCGATGACCCCGTCGGGAGCCCGCGCCTCGACCGCGAGCGGCTCCCCCAGCCGCTCGATGCCCTGGCTGTGGAGCGAGTTCACGGTGATGCGATCGCCCGCGGCGAGCGCGCGCAGCAGGCCCCCCGGCTCGAGCCTCACCTCGTGCGCCGGCCCGTACTGCACCTCGAGCGGTTGCGTCTCATCATCGCGGTGGTCGAGATAGCCCGGCACTTCGTGCAGCTTCTGGTGCAACGTCCCGCCGAAGGCGACGTTCATCTCCTGGAATCCACGGCAGATCCCAAACACCGGCACACCCGACTCGACCGCCTTGCGGATCAGGGGCAGCGTCGTGGCATCGCGTGCCGGGTCGTGCAGCGTACCGGGAGCGCTCGGCGGGCCGTCGTAATGATGAGGCTCGACGTTCGAGGGGCTGCCGGTGAACAGCAGTCCGTCGAGCCGCTCGAGCAGCTCCTGGAATCCGAGCTCCTCGGCGAGCGAAGGAATCAGCAGCGGCGCCGCGCCCGCCGCATCGATCAAGGCCCGCGCATATTTCTCCCCCACCATATGAAAGGGATGATGGCCGACCATGCGCCGGTCGGCGGGAATTCCAATGAGCGGGCGGGCGGGTGCCATGACGGCTTAGTGCGGCAGGTGTTTAATATTCTAAACGAACGCTGCCGCCGGAACCTCCGGAATGACGCCTATTAGAACACAGGCGAGGGGCGGAAGCCTCCGGTTGCCAGGCAGCCTGCAAGTGAGGTAAAGGGCCAAAGACTGGGCTTAGAGCGGCCTTGGCCCGGGCGGGGCGCACCCCGGATTTGCCGCGGCGCCCCGCGGCTCGCTATCCTGCGCACCCCCGCGCGCCCCAGGCGGCGTCAAAATATCTTAAACAGAGCGGAGCCCCTCAGCGATGGGACGCCCGACTTACGTCGACTCCTACTACGGCGCTTCCGCGCACGCAGCCGCCCTGCGGCCAGCGCTCGAGGGCACGGCCGACTGCGACGTCTGCGTCGTGGGCGGCGGGATCGCCGGCTGCTCGGCCGCGCTGCATCTGGCCGAGCGCGGCCTTTCCGTGGTGCTGCTCGAGGAGCATCGCATCGGCTGGGGCGCCTCGGGGCGCAGCGGCGGGCAGGCGCTCTTCGGGGTCGCCGCCCCCCAGGCGAAGCTCAGCCGCCTCATCGGCGCGGCGGGTGCGCGCGCCATATGGGACATCTCGGTCGAGGGGTTGTCGCTGCTGCGCTCGCTCATCGAGCGCTTCCGTATCGAGTGCGACTGGGTGAACGGCTACCTGCTCGCGGCGGTCAAGCCGCGTCACGAGCGCGAGCTGCGTGAGGAGATCGCGGAGCTCAGGGAGACCTACGGCTACTCGAGCGTGCGCTACGTGCCGCGCGAGGAACTGCGCGCCCTGCTCGCAACCGCCCGCTATCTCGGCGCGCTCTACGACGCCCACAGCGGTCATCTCCACCCGCTCAACTACACGCTCGGGCTCGCCAGGGCGGCCGAGGGCTTCGGCGTGCGCCTCTTCGAGGACACCCGCGCCCTGAGCTTCTCCGCCGCCGCCTCCCGGGTGCGGGTCGCGACGGCGCGCGGCGAGGTGCGTGCGCGGCACCTGGTGCTCTGTGGCAACGTCTATCTGGGTGGCCTGGCTCCGGCCCTGGCCAGCAAGATCATGGCCGTCGCGACCTATATCGTCGCGACCGAGCCCTTGGGGGAGGAGCGCGCCCGCGCGCTCATCGCCAACAACGCGGCCGCCTGCGACATGAACTGGGTGCTCGACTACTTCCGGCGCTCGGCCGATCACCGCCTGCTGTTCGGCGGCCGCGTCAACTACTCGGGGCTGCGCTCCTTCGACGCGCCCGGCGCCACGCGCGCGCGCATGCTGCGCGTCTTTCCGCAGCTCGCAGAGGTGCGGATCGACTACGCCTGGGGTGGCGAGGTCGACATCACCCTCAACCGCGCCCCGCATTTCGGCCGGCTCGCGCCCAACGTGTATTTCCTGCAGGGGTTCTCCGGGCACGGCATCGCACTCACCGGCATCGCCGGCAAGCTGGTCGCGGAGGCGATCGTCGGCACCGCCGGCCGCTTCGACGTGTTCGCGCGCATCCCGCACGGTAGCTTCCCGGGAGGCGCGGCGCTGCGACGCCCGGCACTGGTCCTCGCCATGCTCTATTACCGGCTGCGGGACCTGTTGTGAGGCGCGCGCCGCGCGCCGCCTTGCAGCGTCCACATCCATGACCCGCGATCCGCAAATCTACCGCCATCTCATCACGTGGATCTGGCTGGCGTGGGCGCTCTACTGGCTGTTCGCGGCGATCGGCAACAAGCCCACGCAGCGGCGCGAGCCGCTCACGTCGCGACTCACCTACATGCTGGCGCTGGTCGCCGGCGGCGTGCTGATCGCCTGGCACCACTCGCCCTGGGGGCTGCTGCTGGATCTGCGTCTGTGGCCGCGCGCGGCGCTTCCCTACTTCACAGGGCTCGCGGTACTCGTCGCCGGCCTCGGCTTCTCCGTCTGGGCGCGTGTGCACCTGGGGCGCAACTGGAGCGGCAACGTGACCGTCAAGGAGGGACACGAGCTGATCCGCACCGGTCCCTACACTTACGTGCGCCACCCCATCTACACCGGCATCCTGACCGGTGTGCTCGGCACGGTGATCTGCTCCGGCACGCTGCGCGCCGTGCTCGGGCTGGCGATCATCGCGACCGCGCTGATCGTCAAGCTGCGCGCCGAGGAGGTGTTCATGCGCGCGACCTTCCCCGGCCAGTACCAGCGGTACAGCGCGGAAGTCCCCGCGCTCATTCCCTTCACAAGACTTCCGCGATCTGCACCGCGTTGAGCGCGGCGCCCTTCAGCAGCTGGTCGCCGGCCACGAACAGCGCGATCGAGCACCCGCTCGGGTCGGAAAGATCCTGGCGGATGCGCCCCACGAGGATCGGATCCCCGCCCGAGGCGTCGCGCGGCATCGGAAAGTAATTGCGCTCGCGGTCGTCCACCAGCTTCACGCCCGGTGCGCCGGCGATCAGGCGGCGCACCTCATCGGGCGAGATCGGGCGCTGGCACTCGAAGTTGATCGCCACCGAGTGTGCGCGCAGCACCGGCACCCGCACGCAGGTCGCCGAGATGCGCAGCTGCGGGTCGCCGAAGATCTTGCGGGTCTCGTCCCGGACCTTGATCTCCTCCTCGTTGTAGCCGCTCGCGGCATCGACACGGGCGTTGTGGCTGAAGACGTTGAAGGCGTAGGGGTGCGGCAGCACCCGCGGCTCGAAGGGGCGCCCCTCGAGGTAGGCGCGCGTCGACTCGCGCAGCTCCTGCATGGCCGCGGCGCCCGCGCCCGAGGCCGACTGGTAGCTGGCGATGAGCAGTCGCACGATGCGGTTCGCCTGGTGGATGGGCCAGAGCGGCGTGATCGAGATGATGGCGGTGCAATTGGGGTTGGCGATGATCCCGTGATGCGCGCGCGCGGCCAGTGCATTGATCTCCGGCACCACGAGCGGCACCGCGGGGTCCATGCGGAACGCCGAGGAGTTGTCGATCACGATCGCGCCCGCGCGCGCCGCGAGCGGCGCGAACTTCCTCGCAACCGAGCTGCCGGCCGAGAACAGCGCCAGGTCGACGCCGCCGAAGCTCGCCTCGGTGAGCTCGCGCACCACGAGGGGCGCGCCGCGGAACTCGAGTGTCTTGCCCGCCGAGCGCGCCGAGGCAAACAGGCGCAGCTCGCCGAGCGGGAACTGCCGCCGCTCGAGGCAGCCGATCATCTCGACGCCCACGGCCCCCGTCGCCCCGACGATTGCCACGACCGGCGGCGTGCTCCGCCCCTGAAATACCATGCGCAACTCCTACCTGAGCGACGGCGGGCTGTAAAGCGGAAACTCCGCACTTGTGGCGCGACGTGCCGTCTCGAGCGCCCCTCAGCCCACTAGCCCGGCGCCGGCGCTCTGATCTCGTAGCAGCGGTGGATGCGCGGATTGCGCGCGAAGTCCTCGGGCAGGGTCGCCGCCGAGATGTCGACGAGCGCAAAGCGCGCGGCGAGCTCGTCGGCGAGCCTGAAGCGCTGCGCGTTGGTCGAGAACACCAGCAGCCCCTCGGGCGCGAGCAGGCGCGCAGCGGCATCGATGAGCGCGGGGTGATCGCGCTCGACGTCGAGCACCCCTTCCATGCGCTTGGAGTTGGAGAAAGTCGGCGGATCGAGGAATATGAGATCGAAGCGCTGCGGACGGCGCGCCACCTCGGCGAGCCACTCACGGCAGTCGGCCTGGACGAGCGCGTGGGCCGGCCCTGAGAATCCGTTGAGCGCGAGATTCTCCCGCGTCCACTCGAGATAAGTCCGCGACAGGTCGACCGAGACACTCGCGCGCGCGCCGCCCGCCGCCGCATAGACGCTCGCGGTGCCGGTATAGGCGAAGAGATTGAGGAAGCTCCTGTCCCGCGCCGCCTCACGCAGCCGTGCGCGGGTGATCCGGTGGTCGAGGAATAGTCCCGTGTCAAGGTAGTCGTCGAAGTTGACACGGAACCTCAGCCCCCCCTCGGCGACGACGTGGAAGGTCTCGCGCTCGCCGACCTTCTCATACTGCTCGCCGCGGGGCGTGCGCCGCCGGGTGCGCACCCGGATGCGCTCGGCCGGCACGCCGGTTGCTTCCGGGAGCGTCGCGAGCACCTCGCCCCGGCGGCGCTGCACCGCCTCGCGCTCGATCTCGGCGGGCGCTGCGTACTCCTGCACGTAGAGCCAGTCCTGCTCGGGATCGAGCGTGCGATACAGATCGATCGCAAACGCATACTCGGGCATGTCGGCGTCGTAGAGCCGGTAGCAGGAGACCCCGGACCGTCTGGCCCAGCCGCGCAGCCTCTTGAGATTCTTCGTGAGACGGTTCGCGAACATGCGCGCGCCGGGTGTGTCCTTGAGATGGGCGATCCCCTTGCCGAGCGTCCCGACCTCGCGCTCGCTCTCCGCCCGCACCTCGATGCGCAGCAGCCGGCACTCGATCGAGCCGTTCCAGAGCGTGTGGGTGCGGTGGGCGCGCAGCCCGAGCTCGAGGCCCAGGGCAGGCGAGCCAGTCAGCACCGCGGCCTGCCAACCGGCGAAGCGCTCGCGCAGCACCAGGCCGAGCTCCCGATGCACGGCGCGCGCGGCCTCGAGGTCGTCGAGCCGCACGCCATAGGGTGGATTCGTTGCGAGCAGCCCGGGACGGCTGGGAGTGCGCTCCGCCAGCGGCGCCGCGTCGCGCAGCGCGCCGACCTCGAGGCGCACCAGCTCGCCCACCCCGGCGTGATTGGCGTTGTCGCGCGCGGTGCGGATCGCCTGCGGGTCGCGATCCCGGCCGCGGAGCGTGGCGGATACCTCGCTCGCGGGACGCGCGCGGGCACGCGCCTCCGCCCGCAGCCGCTCCCAGAGCGGCGCGTCGTGGCCGCGCCAGCCGAGGAAGCCGAAGTACTCGCGTGTCAGCGCGGGTGCCCGGTCGGCGGCGATCAGCGCCGCCTCGATGACCAGCGTCCCCGAGCCGCACAGGGGATCGAGGAGCTCCGCGCCCTCCGCCGCGAGCTTGTCCCATCGGGCGCGCAGCAGCACGCCCGCGGCCACGTTCTCCTTGAGCGGCGCCTCCCCGGCCGCGCCCCGGTAGCTGCGGCGGTGCAGGCTCTCGCCCGCGAGGTCGAGCGCGACCGTGATGTGTGTACCGTGCGCATGCGCGTGGAGGCGCACGTCGGGGCGCTCGCGCGCGATGTCGGGCCGCGCGCCGGTCGCTGCGCGCAGCGCATCGACGATGCCGTCCTTGAGCTTGAGCGCGCCGAAGTGCGTGTGGGTGATCGCCGGATGACGGCCGCTGAAGTCGCACGCGAGCGTCGCACCGGGCTTGAAGTGCGCCGCCCAGTCGATGCGGCGCACCGCGGCATAGAACTCCTCTGCGTCGCGCGCCTCGAACTCGGTGAGCTCGAGGAACACGCGGTTCGCGATCCGCGACCAGAGGCAGGCGCGGTAGGCGCTCTCGAGCGTTCCGCTGAAGGCAACGCCGGTGGAGCGCTCACGCACCTGCAGCGCGCCGCAGGCGGTGAGCTCCTGCGCGAGGAGGTCTGCTAGTCCGCGCGGCGAGCTGGCGAGGAAGCGCAACGGCGCCGCGCTCACGGCGGCGGCCGTGGTGCGCTCAGGACAGGTCGAGCCACGTGGTCTTCAGCTCGGTGTACTTCTCCAGCGCGTGCAGCGACTTGTCGCGGCCGATGCCTGACTGCTTGAAGCCGCCGAAGGGCACCGTGATGTCGTCGGCGTCGTAGCAGTTGATGTACACCGTGCCAGCACGCAGCGCACGCGCCACGCGGTGCGCGGTGGTCACGTCGCGCGTCCAGACGGCGGAGGCGAGACCGTAGATCACGTCGTTGGCGATCTCGATGGCCTCGTCCACCGTCTTGAAGGTGATCGCCGAGAGCACCGGGCCAAAAATCTCCTCGCGCGCGATCGGCATCGCCGGCTTCACGCCCTCGAACACGGTGGGCTCGATGAAGTAGCCGCCGCTGTCCTCGCGCACGCGGCGGCCGCCGCAGCGAATATGCGCGCCGGCGTTGCGCCCGGCGTCGATGTAGCCGAGCACGCGCTTCAGCTGCGTCTCGTCGACGATGGCGCCCATCTGGGTTGCGGCATCGAGCGGATCGCCAGGCTGCATGGTGCGCGCCATGGCCTGCACCTTCTCCAGCACCGCGTCCTTGATGCCCTCCTGCAGCAACAGCCGCGAGCCGGCCGAGCATACTTCTCCCTGGTTGTCGAAGATCGCGTGCGCCGCCGCGGTGGCCGCCTTGTCGAGATCCGGGTAGTCGGCGAGCACGATGTTGGGCGACTTGCCACCGCACTCGAGCGAAACGCGTTTCAGGTTCGACTGTCCGGCGTACTGCATGATCTGCTTGCCGGTGGCGGTCGAGCCGGTGAAGGCGATGCAGTCGACCTCCAGGTGCAGCGCGAGCGCCCTGCCGGCGGTCTGACCCAGGCCCGGCACGACGTTGAACACCCCGGGAGGCACGCCGGCCTCGACCGCGAGCTGCGCCACCTTGAGCGCCGTGAGCGGCGATTTCTCCGAGGGCTTGAGCACGAGCGAATTGCCGGTCGCCAGGATCGGCGCGAATTTCCACGCCGCCATGAGGAGTGGATAGTTCCACGGCACGATGGCGCCCACCACGCCGAGCGGCTCGCGCGTGACGAGAGCCAGCGCTCCGGGTCCGGTGGGCGCAACCTCGTCGTACACCTTGTCGAGCGCCTCCGCGTACCAGCGGACGCAGGCGGCCGCGCCCGGCACGTCGCCCCTCAGGCTGTTGCTGATGGGCTTGCCCATGTCGAGCGTCTCGAGCAGCGCGAGCTCCTCGGCGTGCTTGGCGATGAGATCGGCGAACTGCAGGAGAATCCGCTTGCGCTTGGCGGGACGGAGGTTCACCCACACGCCCTTGCGGAACGCGGCCCGCGCCGCGATCACGGCGCGGTTGATGTCCTCCGTATCGCCCGCGGCCACGCGCGCCAGCAGCTTACCCGTAGCCGGGTTGATGGAGTCGAAGGTGGCGCCCGAGGCGGCATCGACGTAACGCCCGTCGATGAAGGCCTGCGTGCGGAACTCGAGCGCCCGGGCGCGCTCGTGCCAGGAAACCGGGGACGGTTGTGCGTTCATGGGACGCCTGAGTCTTTCAGAAGGTGGGAGGGGTGCAGGCGCTGATGATCTCACACGGCTCGCGCCCGACATTGCGGAAGCGATGCGGGAGCTGGCTGGCGAAATAATAGGCCTCACCGGGCCCGAGTACGCGCGTGGCGCCCCCGACGGTGAGCTCGATGCGTCCGCGGATGACGATGCCCGCCTCCTCGCCGCGATGCGCCAGCATGTCCTCCCCGGTCGCGGCCCCCGCGGCGTAGCGCTCGTGCAGCACCGTGAGCTGCCGCCCGGGGCGCTTCGCGGCCACGAGCCGCAGCGAGAGCTCGGCGCTGCCGAGCTCCACCAGCTCGTCCGCGCCAAAGAACGCCTGTGGCGCGGCCGTGAGGTCCAGCGTGAAGAACTCGGCGAGCGACATGGGCACGCCGTCCAGCACCTTCTTGAGAGAGCTCACCGAGGGGCTCACCCGGTTCTGCTCGATGAGAGAGATGAGTCCATTCGTGACCCCCGCGCGCCGGGCGAGCTCGCGCTGGGAGAGAGCGAAGCTGGTGCGGACACTGCGCAGTCGGGCGCCGACGTCGATGCTCATGGTGTTTAGGATTTTAGACGAGGGGCGCGAAATATGGCTCCGTGTGGCTTGCTTTGTCCACTTTATTTATCATCCGCCGCCCTCCCTACGCCCAAGGAGCAACCCATGGCTATGCCGAGCGAAGCGCTGGCGCGCAGCGATCTCGAAGCGTTGTGGATGCCGTTCACGGCGAACCGGCAGTTCAAGGCGAAGCCACGCGTGCTCGCGCGCGCGAGCGGCATGCAGTACTGGACTGCGGACGGGCGCGAGATCCTCGATGCGGTCGCCGGCCTGTGGTGCGTCAACGCCGGGCATGGGCGGCGCGAGATCACCGCCGCGGTCGCCGCGCAGCTCGAATGTCTGGACTATGCGCCGCCCTTCCAGATGGGGCACCCCGGCGCCTTCAAGCTCGCCAACGAGCTCGTGAAGATCGCGCCCGCCGGCCTCGATCACGTCTTCTTCACCAACTCCGGATCGGAATCGGTCGACACGGCGCTCAAGATCGCGCTCGCCTGGCATCGCGTGCGCGGCGAGGCGACGCGCACGCGCCTCATCGGGCGCGAGCGCGCCTACCACGGCGTCGGTTTCGGCGGGATCTCGGTCGGCGGCATCCCGCCCAACCGCAAGATGTGGTCCGCCTCGCTCCTGCCGGGGGTCGATCATCTGCCGCACACCCACGACCTGGCGCGCAACGCCTTCTCGCGCGGCCTGCCCGAGCACGGCGCACAGCTCGCGGATGAGCTCGAGCGGCTGGTGGCGCTGCACGACGCCTCCAATATCGCCGCCGTCATCATCGAGCCGATCGCCGGGTCGACCGGCGTGCTGCTGCCGCCGCGCGGGTACTTGAAGCGCGTGCGCGAGATCTGCGACCGGCACGGCATCCTCCTGATCTTCGACGAGGTGATCACCGGCTTCGGGCGCACCGGCTCGCCGTTCGCGAGCCAGGAATTCGGCGTGACCCCCGACATGATCACGCTCGCCAAGGGCATCACCAACGGCTGCGTTCCGATGGGCGCGGTGCTCGTGAGCAAGGCGATCTACGAGGCCTTCATGCAGGGCCCGGACGGCATCGAGCTGTTCCACGGCTACACCTACTCGGCGCACCCGGTGGCGTGTGCGGCGGGACTCGCGACGCTCGGTATCTACGAGCGCGAGGGGCTGCTGACACGCGCCCGCACGCTCGCACAGGACTGGGAGCAGGCGGCGCACGGCCTGAAGGGCCTGCCGCACGTGGTCGACGTGCGCAACTACGGGCTGATCTGCGGGATCGAGCTCGCGCCGCAAGCCGGCAAGCCGGGCGCGCGCGGCTTCGAGGTGTTTCTGAAATGCTTCGAGCGCGGCGTGCTGGTGCGGCAGACCGGCGACATCATCGCGCTGTCGCCGCCGCTCATCATCGAACGGGCGCAGATCGGACGGATCTTCGACACGCTCAGCGAGGTGCTGCGCGCGCAGTGACCCGGCGGCAAGGGGCGCACGTCAAACCGCCCGGCCGCGCTGGGCGCGGCGTGGACGCGCCGGGGGCCCGACGGGTCTTAAGCGTGCGGCTTGCCGCGGAAATGCCTGACGCGGGACAGGACCGTCCACGCCACCAGCGCGATCAGGATCGCGCTGCCGATCAACATCTCCGTCTCGGTGAGGCCAAAGCCGCTGCTGCGCGACGCGACCACGGTTATCGTCTGCACCACACACCTCCGGAAGCGACAGGAATCCGACTCGAGGCCGGAGCCAGACTCCCACCGCCGCCCGCAGCGGTGAAGCAAAGCGTCGCGGATCTGCGACGAGCTTCAATGCCAGGCGTCGTTATGTCAGCTGTGGGTGGGCTCGAAGATCGCGTAGATCTTGGCGCAATCCTCCAGCACCTCCCACGTGCCCGAGAAGCCCGCCGGCACGACGAAAGCATCGCCCGGCCCAAAGCTCGAGCGCTCCCCGGAATCGCTCGTGATCACGACGCGTCCCGCGGTCATCACGCACAGCTCATTCTCCGTGTAACGCACCCGCCACTTGCCGCGCGTCGCCGCCCAGCGGCCGGCGAAGAACTGCTGGGTGCCGTCGGCGTAGTAGTTCTGCACGCGCAGCTCCGGCGTGCCCGCGATCAGCCGCTCGGCGGGCGGCACGGATACTTCCGGATCGAGGCGGGCGTCGAGCCGTACGATGGAGTTGCTCATGTGGGCGCCACTCAGGTACTGGTGCCAGGAAATTCTAGCGCGAAGGTGCACCGCGGACCTCGTCGTCCGCGGCACATCCGGGCGCGGTCCCGCTCCGCCCCGCGTCACGGCCCCACCACCACCGGGCCGGTCCGGGCGACCGCCGCACTCGCAGGCGTCGCAGCCGCGACGCGCTCGAGCCGCACGATCACGCGACGATCGAGAGCGTAGGCGTCGAGGTCACCGTCCGCGCTCAGCGACTCGCGCGCGCCGTGCGCCTCGATGATGAGCCGCTCGCGGGCGATACCGCCGCACACCAGCGCCGCGGCCACGGCCTCGGCGCGGCGCTGCGACAGCGCCTCGTTGTAGGCGGCCGAGCCGCGCGGATCGGCGAAGCCGGCGATGCGCAGCCTTGCATCCGGCACGGCCGCCGCCAGCGCGCCGAGCTTCAGGAGCGGCGCCATATCCGCGACACTGATCGACGCGTCGCCGGTGCGGAAGCTGACGTCCATGCCGACCGCATCGACCGCGGCGAGCGTGTGCTCGAGCCGCTCGCCCTGCGCCTGCGCCTGCTCCCGCTGATGATGATAGCGATCGCCCATCAGACCGCCGGCGGCGGCGCCGAGCAGCGCGCCAACCGGTCCACCGGCCGCCGCGCCCACCGCCAGGCCAGTGACGATGCCGATGTCCTCGGCCCTGGCGTTGCTCTCCGGCCCGGCGCCGGCCGGATCGGCCCAGGCGGGCGTGCCCGCCACGCCGGCTGCGACCGCGAGCGCGATCGTCGCGTGCTTCAGGTTCAGTGTAGTCATGTTGCCTCCTCTCGTTCGTGTTCGGTCGACCGCTCCGCTGCGGTACCGGTACGCGAGACACTTCAGCGCGCCGGCCGGCCGCGCCGGTGATGCAATGACGGCGGCCGCCGGGATGCTTTGTGGCAGAAGATGGCGGCGCAGTGCGCGCGGGGCGCAGCGGGCGTGATCGCCTATACTGCGCATCCCCGCTTACCCCGAAGGTTGCGCCATGCGCCACGCCAGAGAGACGAGCCGGCCGCGTGCGGGCCGTGCGCTGCCGTTACTCGCAGCCTCGCTCGCGCTGGCGGCCTGGGCGGCGCCCGCCGCCGCCACGCCCGCGGACGGCGAGGTGCTGCGTGCCACGCTTGGGAACGGACTGCGTGTCATCGTGGTGCGCAACCCGCTCGCCCCGGTGGTCACCACCTCCGTGAACTACCTGGTCGGCTCCGACGAGGCTCCGACGGGCTTCCCCGGCACCGCGCACGCCGAGGAGCACATGATGTTCCGCGGCAGCCCCGGCCTCACGGCCGATCAGCTTGCCGACATCGGCAGCGTCCTCGGTGGCGATTTCAACGCCGACACGCGCGAGGGGCTCACGCAATACCTCTTCACCGTGCCCGCCGAGGACCTCGACGTGGCGCTGCACATTGAGGCCTTGCGCATGCGCGGCGCGCTCAACACGGCGAAGGAGTGGAGCAATGAGCGCGGCGCGATCGAGCAGGAGGTGGCGCAGGATCTCTCCGAGCCCGGCTACGTCCTCTATTCGAAGCTGCGCGCGCGTCTGTTTGCCGGCACCCCGTACGCGCACGACGCGCTCGGCACGCGGCCGTCCTTCGAGAAGACCACGGCGGCGATGCTGCAGAGCTTTCATCAGGCGTGGTACGCGCCCAATAACGCCATCCTGGTGATCGCCGGCGACGTCGAGCCGCAGGCGGCGCTCGGCGAGGTGCGCAGCCTCTTCGGCGACATCCGCCCGAAGAAGCTGCCGGCACGGCCGGCCGTGCGGCCGCGGCCGGTGGTCCCGACCTCCTTCGCGGTGGACACCGACCGCCCGAGCGGCACGCTGATGATCGCGCTGCGCACGCCGGGACCGAAGTCCGCCGATTTTGCCGCGCTCGAGGTGCTCGCCGACGTGCTCAGCAACCGGCGCTTCGATCTCTACAGCCTCGTGCCACAGGGCAAGGCCATCGCCGCGGAGTTCGCCCTCGACCCGCTGCCGCAGGCCGGGCTCGCCTACGCGGTGGCCTCGTTCACCGCCGGCAGCGATCCACACGCGCTCGAGCGCGACGTGCGCGCGATCCTGGCGCGGGTGGCGCGCGAGGGCGTGCCCGCGGAGCTGGTGGCGGCGGCCAAGCTGCAGGAGCGCAGCGATGCGCAGCTGCAGCGCAACTCGATCGGCGAGCTCGCCGCGGTCTGGTCGGACGCGGTCGCGATCTTCGGGCTCGAGTCGCCGGACGATGACTTGAGGCGCATCGAGCAGGTGACGGTGGCGGACGTCAACCGGGTGGCGCGCCAATACCTCGATCTCGATCACGCCGTCACCGGCGTGATGCTGCCGCGCGGCTCGGGCAGGCCGGTCGCAGGAAGCGGGGGCTTCGGCGGTCACGAGGCGATTTCACTCGGCGAGGCGCATGCGACCGCGCTGCCCGCATGGGCCAGCAAGGCGCTCGGGCGTCTCGCGGTGCCCGCATCGACGCTGCATCCGGTCGTCAGCACGCTGCCGAACGGTCTCACGTTGATCGTGCAGAGCGTGGACGTCAGCGACACGGTGAGCGTGTTCGGCCGCATCCGCAATCGCCCCGAGACCGAGGAGCCCGCCGGGCAGGAAGGGGTGAGCCAGCTGCTGGACCGGCTCCTGCCTTATGGCAGCGAGCACCTCGACCGGATCGCGTTCCAACAGGCGCTCGATGCCCTCGGTGCGCGCGAGGCGGCCGGCACGGATTTCTCGGCGCAGTCGCTCGCCGAGCATTTCGACCGGGCGCTGGAGCTGCTCGCCGACAACGAGCTGCATCCGGCGCTACCGTCGGCGGCGCTCGAGGTGATCCGCGCCCAGCTGGCGCAGGGCGTGGCGGCCCGCAACGTCAGCCCCGGCTTCCTCACCCAACATTCGCTGCGCACGGCGCTCTACCCCGCGGACGATCCCAGCCTGCGGATGGCGACGCCCGAGTCGGTGCGCTCGCTCAACGACGCCGCGGTACGCGCCTACTATCAGAAGGTCTTCCGCCCGGATCTCGCCACGATCGTGATCATCGGCAAGGTCACGCCCGAGGTCGCCGCCGCCGCAGTGGCGCATTACTTCGGCGCCTGGAGCGCGAGCGGACCGCCGCCCTCCACCGACCTCCCCGCCGTCCCGCCGAACCGCGCCGACGTCGTCGCCGTCCCGAATGCCAGCCGCGTGCAGGACCGGGTGGTGCTGGCACAGAACCTCGCGCTGACGCGCTCCGATCCGGACTACTACCCGCTCGCGCTCGGCAACGCGGTGCTCGGGGGCAGCTTCTACTCGACGCGGCTCAGCGTCGACCTGCGCAAGAACGCCGGTCTGGTCTACGGCGTCGAGTCGGTGCTGCAGGCCGGCCGGACGCGCAGCGTCTACCTGGTCGACTACGCGAGCGACCCGCAGAACGTCGCCAAGGCCGCGGACGCGGTGGCGCGCGAGCTGAGCACCATGCAGACGACGCCGGTGGGCACGGACGAGCTGACACGCATCAAGGCGTACCTGCTGCGGCAGCTTCCGCTCTCTGAATCCGGCGTGGCCGCGATCGCCCGCGGCATGCTGGGCCGGCGCGACCTGGGACTGCCGCTCGATGAGCCGAGCAACGCGGCGCGCCACTACGTCGAGCTCGACGCGGCGGCCGTGCAGGCCGCGTTCCGCAAGTGGATGCGGCCTGCAGATCTGGTGCGCGTCAGCGAGGGACCGGCGCCGCAGTAGCGGCGCGGTGCGGAGCCGCACTGCCGTGCGCACGGCGCTCGCCCTCCCCGCGCTCGCGGTTCTCGCGCTCGCGCTCTGCTGCCGGAGTGCGCCGCTGACGGCCGCGATTCACCCGGACGACTGCCTCGCGGGGCACCGGGCCGAGCAGAGCCACGAGGCTGCCTGTTACTCGCTCGTGCAGGATGGCAGGAAGCGCACCCTGCGGGTCTATGTGCCGTCGGGACGCGGCGCGCCGCTTCCCGTGGTGCTGGTGCTGCACGGCGGCGGCGGAACCGGGGGTGGCATGGAGTGGCTGACACGGCGCGGCTTCAACCGCATCGCGGACCGCGACGGCGCCGTGATCGTCTATCCCGATGGCATCGAGCACGGCTGGAACGACGGGCGCAGCGCCAACCGCTCCGCCGCCGCCGCGGCCGTCGACGACCTCAGCTTTCTGCGGGCGCTGCCGCAGCAGCTCGCGCCGCTCCACCCGATCGACCCGGAGCACCTCTACGTCACGGGCATATCCAACGGCGGCATGATGTCGTATCGGCTGGCGTGCGACGCGGCGCCGGTGTTCGCCGCCGCCGCACCGGTGGCCGCCAACATGGCGGTCGAGCTCGCGGGCGCCTGCCATCCGGCACGTGCCGTGCCGCTGCTCATCATGGACGGCGTCGACGATCCCATCATGCCGTGGAAAGGCGGCACCATCCGTGTCCTGTGGATGACGCGCGGCACGGTATTGTCCGCCGAGGACTCTGCGGCCCGCTGGCTGGCGCTCGATGACTGCGGCGCGCTCGAGCCCCAGGCCCTCATCACGGCCGAGCCCGCGGATGGCACCGTGGCGGCGCCGCGCGTGGCCCGCTGCGGGACCGAAGGCGAGGTGCGGCTGTACGAGATCCGCGGCGGCGGCCATACCTGGCCAATGGGCGAGCCCTACCTGGGTCGGCGAATCGTCGGCCGTGTCAGCCAGGCGCTCGATGCCAACGAGACCATCTGGGCGTTTTTCCGCCGCCACTCCCTGCGCTGAGCGGCAGAAAATCCTATCCCGATCGGGGGATAGCCTGTGAACCGTCCGGACGGTAAGGTCTGGTGCCCCGGCCGCGCTCCGCACTGCCTATGTACTTCCGCGAGCCTATCCCCATGCGTTCTGCACGCGACCGGCTGCTCGATGCGGCAGAACGAGTCGTGGTCGAGTCGGGCGCAACCCACCTGACCCTCGATGCCGTGGCAAAGTCCGCGGGCGTCAGCAAAGGCGGGCTCTTGTATCACTTTCCCTCCAAGGAAGCGCTGCTCGAAGGGATGCTGTCGCGCCATTTCCAGGACGTGGATGCCGAGGTAGCGAAGCGCCTCGCGAGCCGCGCCCGCAAGACAGCGGGCCGCAGCCGCAGGACATCGGGGCCCGACCGCAAGCCCTCGCGCGCCGACGTGTTCAGCGAGCGGGTTCGCGTCCTGCTCGAGTGGCACCCGGAGCGACCAGCGTTCGGCGTCGCCATGGTGGCCGCGTCGGCGGAGAGCCCGGAGCACATGGCGGTCTGTCGCGCGCGCTACCGCAGCCTCCTCGATGAGTTTGCCAGGCTCCCGGGCGGTTTCGAGCGCATCGCGCTGGTGCTGCTCGCGGTGCAGGGTCTGCTGCTCGCCGAGCTGCTGCACCTGTCGCCCTACACCTCCAGGGAGCGTGCCCGGCTCGTCAAGGCATTGCGGCGGGCCGCCGACCAGTGCGGGAGTGTCCAATGAAACGGAGCACACGCGGATCTTCCCTGGCCCTGTTGGCCGCCGCGGCGGTCTCGGCCTGCGCCGTCGGCCCGGACTTCCATTCGCCGGCTGCCCCCGCTACGGCCCACTACACGCGCGGGCCCGAGCCGGCGCAGACCGTATCGTCCGCCGGCACCAGCGGCGCGGCGCAGGCCTTCAGCACCGAGCGCGACATTCCCGCGGAATGGTGGACACTGTTTCATTCGAGCGCGCTCGATGAGCTGGTGCGGCAGGCGCTCGCCGACAGCCCGACCGTGCAGGCGGCGCGCGCCACGCTCGCGAGCTCGGTCGAGACCTACAAGGCGGAGCGCGGCGGCCTGCTGCTGCCGGCGGTCGATGGCACCGCGAGCGCCACGCGCGAGCGCGTGCCGGGCGCCGTCTTCGGCCAGCCGTCGGCGCCAGCCTTCATCTACAACCTCTTCGATGCCTCGGTCGGCGTGACCTACCGGCTGGATCTCTTCGGCGCATCGCGCCGCCAGATCGAGGCGCTGCATGCACAGGCGGACTATGAGCGCTGGGAGCTGGAAGCAGCCTACCTGGCGCTCAGCGCCAACGTCGTCACGACGGCGGTCAACATCGCCTCGCTCCACGCCCAGATCGGCGTGGTGAGCGAGATCGCGGCGAGTCAGCGCGATCAGCTCAAGGTGGTGCAGCGGCAGTTCGACGCCGGCGCCACCTCGCGCTCCGACGTGCTGGCGCAGCAGACCCAGGTCGCCGTGACCGAGTCGCAGCTGCCGGCGCTCGAGAAGCAGCTCGCGCAGGCCCAGCACCGCCTCGCGGTGCTGGCCGGACGCACGCCCGACGACCCGCAGCTGCCCGATTTCACGCTCGAGCAGCTGACGCTGCCGGCGGAGTTGCCGCTCAGCGTGCCGGCCAAGCTGGTGCACCAGCGCCCGGACGTGCAGGCCGCGGAGGCACTGCTGCACGAGTCAACGGCGCAGCTCGGCGTCGCGACCGCAAACCTCTATCCGCAGCTCAACCTCACCGGCTCCATCGGCTCGGAGACGATCCAGGCGAGCGATCTGTTCAAGAGCGGCTCAGCCGCCTGGAATATCGGCGGCTCGCTGACGCAACCGCTGTTCCACGGCGGGGAGCTCCTCGGCCTGAGGCGCGCCGCGCGTGCCGACCTCGACCGCGCCACCGCCCAGTACCGCGAGGCGGTGCTGGCCGCGCTGCAGGACGTAGCCGACACGCTGCGCGCGCTCGAGGCGGACGCGCGCACGCTGCGGGCGGACACGACCGCCGAGGATGACGCGCGCGACACCCTCGCCATCACCCGGCTGCAGTACAAATACGGCGGCGTCAGCTACCTGGCGCTGCTCACCGCGCAGCGCGTGTACCTCGACGCGCGGGAGAGCCGGGCGCTCGCCGAAGCGGCGCGCTACGCGGACACCGCGGCGCTGTTTCAGGCACTGGGCGGCGGATGGTGGAACCGACCGGACAACGCGAAGGAGACTCGCCAGTGAACGATCTCATCGGGACCTCGGCGAAGCCCGGGACCTCGGGTTATAAGGCGATACGCGAGGGTCTTACCGCCCCAGGCAATCTCATGAGGCGGCGCCTGATCATCGTGGTGGCCATCATCGGCGGGCTGCTGGCGCTGCTCGTGGGCTTCCACTTCTTCGTCGGCTACAAGATCAACCAGGCGATGGCGCACAACTCCGCGCCGCCGCAGACCGTGACCACCACGGTGGTGAAGTACGCGGACTGGCAGCCGGAGATCAGAGCGGTCGGCAGCGTGCGCGCCATGCGCGGCGTCGACATCACGACCGAGGTGACGGGACTGGTGCGCAGCCTCGAGTTCCACTCCGGCGAGGACGCCCGGCGCGGCCAGGTGCTGGTGCGGCTCAATTCCGACGCGGACGTCGCCACGCTGCACTCCCTCGAGGCGGCGGCCGAGCTCGCCGCCACCGTGTATGCGCGCGACAAGCTGCAGTTCGAGGCCGAGGCGATCAGCCAGGCGCAGCTGGACGCGGATGCGGCGGATCTCAAGAACCGGCGCGCGCAGGCCGCCGCGCAGGCGGCGCTGGTCGAGAAGAAGATCCTGCGGGCGCCGTTCGACGGACGCCTCGGCATCACCACCGTGAACCCGGGCCAGTATCTCAACACCGGCGACAAGGTCGTGACGCTGCAGCAGCTCGACCCGCTGTACGTCGACTTCCGGCTGCCGCAGGAGCAGTTGGCACAGGTGCATCCGGGACTCGAGGTGCGTTTGAGCCTCGATGCCTTCCCCGGCGAGAGCTTCCCGGGCAAGGTCACCGCCGTCGATCCGCTGGTCGATGCCGCGAGCCGCAACTTCCAGGCCGAGGCGACCGTGGCCAACCCCTCGCACCGGCTGCTGCCGGGGATGTTCGTACGCGTCGCGGTGCTGTCCGGCACGGAGCAGCGCTACCTGACGCTGCCGCAGACCGCCATCACCTACAACCCCTACGGCTCGACGGTGTACCTCGCGCAGAAGGATGCCGCCGGTAAGCGCACCGCGCAGCAGACCTTCGTCACTACCGGCCCGACCCGCGGCGACCAGGTCGCCGTTGTCAGCGGCATCAAGGAGGGCGACGAGGTCGTCACCAGCGGGCAGCTCAAGCTCAAGAACGGCACGCCGCTCGACATCAGCACTCAGCTGCAACCGTCGGATGCGCCCAACCCGACCCCGCAGGAGCGCTGAAGGGGAGCCCGATGAAATTCACCGATCTGTTCATCGAGCGGCCGGTCCTTTCGGTCGTCGTCAGCCTGCTGATCCTGGTGCTGGGCGCGCGCGCGGTGTTCCAGCTGCCGGTCAGCCAGTATCCGAAGACCGAGAACGCCGTGGTCACCGTCAGCACCACCTACTACGGCGCCGATGCCCAGACCATCGCCGGCTTCATCACCCAGCCGCTCGAGGCCGCGATCGCCCAGGCGCAGGGAATCGACTACTTGTCTTCCAACAGCGTCCCCGGCGTATCGATCATCACCGCGACGCTGCGCCTGAACTACGACGCCAACCGCGCGATGACCGAGATCAACACCCAGGTCAACTCGGTGCGCAACCAGCTGCCGCCCGCGGCGCAGCAGCCGGTGATCACGGTGCAGATCGGCCAGCAGATCGATGCCATGTACCTGGGGTACTTCAGCGACACCATTCCCCCCAACAGCACCACCGACTATCTGCTGCGGGTGGTGAAGCCCAAGCTCGACTCCATCGAGGGTGTGCAGACCGCGGAGATCCTCGGCGGCCGCACCTTCGCGCTGCGCGCCTGGCTCGACCCGCAGCGCATGGCGGCCCGCGGAGTCTCCGCCGACGATGTCTATGCGGCGCTCGGCTCCAACAACTACCTCGCCGGCGTCGGCGCGACTAAGGGCCAGATGGTGAGCGTCGACCTGAAGACCAATACCGATGTCCAGTCGCTCGATGAGTTCCGCCACCTGGTGATCAAGCGCCAGAACGGCGCACTGGTGCGGCTCGAGGACGTCGCCAACGTGGTGCTCGGCGCCGAGAACTACGACTTCAACGTCGCCTTCAGCGGCCAGCGCTCGGTGTTCATCGGCATCAAGGTGGCGCCGCGCGCCAACATCCTCGAGGTTGCCGCGCGGGTGCGCGCCGCGCTCCCGGATATCGCGGCGCAGCTGCCCACCGGGGTGACACAGAAAGTCGCCTACGACGGCACCATCTTCATCACCAGCTCGATCAGGGAAGTCATCAAGACGCTCGTCCAGGCACTCGTCATCGTCACGGTGGTGATCTTCCTGTTCCTCGGCAGTCCGCGCGCGGTGGTGGTGCCGGTGGTCGCCATGCCGCTGTCGCTGATCGGCGCGTTCTTCCTCATGCAGGCGCTCGGCTACTCCATCAATCTGCTGACGCTGCTGGCACTGGTGCTGGCGATCGGGCTCGTGGTCGACGACGCCATCATCGTGGTCGAGAACGTCGACCGGCATCTGAAGGAAGGAGTGCCGCCCCTGCAGTCCGCACTGCAGGCGGCGCGCGAGCTCGGCGGGCCCATCATCGCCATGACCATCGTGCTGGTCGCGGCCTACGTCCCGATCGGCCTGCAGGGCGGACTCACCGGCGCGCTCTTCACGCAGTTCGCCTTGACGCTGGCCGGCGCCGTGACGGTCTCGGGCGTGATCGCGCTGACCCTCTCGCCGATGATGTGCTCGAAGGTGTTCCGCAGCGAGCAGGAGGAAGGACGGTTCACGCACTTCCTCGACCGCAGCTTCAACCGGCTGCGCAGCTCCTACTCGCGTACCCTCGCGAGCTGGCTCACCACCTGGCAGGTAGTACTGGTGTTCGGTGCACTCGTCCTGCCCGGTGTGGTCTATCTGTTCGCGACCTCCAAGTCCGAGCTCGCGCCACAGGAGGATCAGGGCGTGGTGCTGGAAGCAACCACCGGTCCCCCGGATGCGACGCTCACCCAGATGCAGGCCTACTCGGACGCTGAGTTCGGAATCGCGAAGAAGCTCCCGGAATACCGGCAGATGTTCCAGCTGACGGGCTCCCCGACGGTGAACCAGGGCTTCGGCGGCCTGCTGCTCACTCCCTGGGAGCAGCGCCACCGCAGCGCCGCTCAGCTGCAGATGGAGCTGCAGAACGAATGGAACAAGATCCCGGGCGCGCGGGTCGCGGCATTCCAGTTCCCGGCGCTGCCCGGCTCGCAGGGATTTCCCATCCAGTTCGTCATCACCACGACCGAGCCGATCCAGAACCTGAACGAGGTGGCGACCGCGGTGCTCGACAAGGCGCGCTCGAGCGGCATGTTCTGGTTCGTCGACTCCGACCTGAAGCTCGACAAGCCGCAGCAGACCGTGAGCGTAGACCGCGACCTGGTCAGCGATCTCGGACTCACGCAGCAGAGCGTAGGAGGCGCACTGGCCGCGGCGCTCGGCGGCGGTTACGTGAATTACTTCTCGATCGCCGGCCGCTCCTACAAGGTCATCCCGCAGGTGCTGCAGGTCGATCGCCTCAATCCCGACCAGGTGCTCGACTACTACGTCCACTCGGGCAACGGCACGCTGATCCCGGCGCGCACCATCGCGAGCCTCAAGAGCTCGATCGTCCCCGAGACCATCGGACACTTCCAGCAGCTCAACGCCACGACCATCGGCGGTGTCCCGAGAATCGCCGAGGCGGACGCCCTCAAGTTCCTGCGCGATACGCTCAAGCAGGTCGCACCCACGGGCTACAACGCCGACTACTCGGGCGAGTCCCGGCAGTACATGCTGGGTTCGGGCAGCTTCGTGTTCACGCTGCTGTTTGCGCTGGTGATCGTCTACCTGGCGCTCGCCGCGCAGTTCGAGAGCTTCCGCGACCCGGCCGTCATCCTGGTGTCGGTGCCGATGGCGCTGTTCGGCGCGCTGATCTTCATCAACCTCGGAAGCCTGCTCGGCATGGGCCTGACCCTCAACATCTACACGCAGGTCGGCCTGGTGACCCTCCTGGGGCTCGTCAGCAAGCACGGCATCCTCATCGTGCAGTTCGCCAACGAGCTGCAGCGCGCCGGGCGCGCCAAACTGGAGGCGATCGAGGAGGCGGCGGCGGTGCGGCTGCGCCCGATCCTGATGACGACCGCCGCCATGTGCTTCGGTGTCATCCCGCTGGTCATCGCCTCCGGCGCCGGGGCGGCCGGCCGGCGCAACATGGGCATCGTGCTCTTCACCGGGCTCGCGATCGGGACGCTGTTCACGCTGTTCGTCGTCCCGGCGATGTACATATTCATCGGTGCCGACCACGGGCACGAAGCCCGTGCCCGCGGCCACCAGCCCGGCGGCGCGCCGCAGCCGGGGTCACCGCAGGGAGCGCCCGCGTGATCGATCTCTACTACTGGGGCACGCCCAATGGACTGAAGATCAAGCTCTTCATGGAGGAGGCGGCTCTCGCCTACCGCATCATCCCGGTGGACATCGGCAAGGGCGAGCAGTTTGCCCCCGGGTTCCTCAGGATCTCGCCCAACAACCGCATCCCGGCGATCGTCGACCACGAGCCGCCGGGCGGCGGAGCGCCGCTGTCGCTGTTCGAGTCCGGCGCCATTCTCTTATATATGGCGGACAAGATCCGCCGCTTCATTCCCGCCGACGTGCGCGGGCGCGCCCTGACTCTGCAGTGGCTGTTCTGGCAGGTGGGGGGCCTGGGTCCGATGGCCGGACAGAACGGGCACTTCGCCCACTACGCACCCGAGAAGGTGCCGTACGCGATCGAGCGCTACACCAAGGAGACCAACCGCCTCTACGGCGTCCTCAACCGGCAACTCGAGGGACGCGACTACATCGCGGGCAATTACTCGATCGCGGACATGGCCTGCTATCCCTGGATCGTGCCCCATGAGCGGCACGGCCAGAATCTCCAGGATTTCGCCAACCTGAGGCGCTGGTTCCTGGCTATCCGCGAACGGCCCGCGACGCTGCGGGCCTACGCGGGCGTGGCGCAGTCCTACAGCCGCGCCATGTCGGACGAGGAGCGCAAGATCCTCTTCGGTCAGACCGCCACCTCACACCGCCGCTCCTGAGGGCGTCTGCGGCTCGGCCAGCAGCGCCGACAGCGGCGGCGAATTGCACGCCGCGGCGAGACCTGCGTATTTTGTATGCCGTGCACGAGCAGCTGCCATCGCCGGATTCCAGCCCGGTCATTCTGCAGGTGCGGGATCAGCTCACCGTCTCAGGGCTGCTCACCGTGCCCCCTGGGGCGCGCGCCTGTTATGTCCTGGCACACGGCGCCGGCGCCGGCATGCGCCATCCCTCGATGAGCGCGGTCGCCACGGGGCTCGCGGGCCTCGGCATCGCCACGCTGCGTTTCCAGTTCCCCTACATGGAGCGCGGAGCGCGCCGCCCGGATCCGCCACCGCTGTGCCACGCGACGGTGCGCGCCGCCGCGGCCGCCGCGGCGCGCCTCGTTCCGCAGCTGCCGCTGACGGCCGGCGGGCGCTCCTTCGGCGGCCGCATGACCTCCCAGGCGCAGGCGCTCGAGCCCCTCGCCGGAGTGCGCGGCCTCGCCTTCCTCGGCTTTCCCCTGCATCCGGCGGGCGAGCCCGCGGACGCCCGGGCGCGGCATCTGGGCGACGTCGCGATTCCGATGTTATTTCTGCAGGGTACGCGCGATGCGCTCGCGGACCGCGCGCTCCTCGAGGCGCTCATCGCGCGCCTCGGCGCACGCGCCACCCTGAGCCTGGTGGAGGGCGCGGATCACTCTTTTCATGTGCCGGCACGCGGCGTGCGCACCGACGCGCAGGTGCTCAGCGAGGTGCTCGCGCGGCTCGCCGCCTGGATCGATGCTCTGCGGTAACATGGTGTGACCGTGCCCAAGCGCGCCCTCGAACGCTACGCCGCCAAGCGCACCTTCACGCGCACGCCAGAGCCGCCGGCAACACTTGCCGCGCAGCGCCACGGACCGCTGCTGTTCGTCGTGCAGAAGCACGCTGCGCGGCAGCTGCACTACGACTTCCGGCTCGAGCTCGACGGTGTCCTCAAGTCCTGGGCGGTGCCCAAGGGCCCCTCGCTCGACCCGGACGACAAGCGCATGGCGGTCGAGGTCGAGGATCATCCGTTCGACTACGCCTCCTTCGAGGGCGTGATCCCCGAGAAGCAATACGGCGCCGGCAACGTCATCGTGTGGGACTGCGGCGTCTACTCGCCGGATGAGGGCGGGCGTTACTCCTTCACCGATCGCGACGAAGCGCAGCGGCGCGCGCGCGCGGAGCTCGCCCAGGGGAAGCTGAGCTTCCTGCTGCGCGGCGAGAAGCTCAAGGGCTCGTTCACGCTGGTGAAGACCCGGAGCGGCAACCAGTGGCTGCTGATCAAGCACCGGGACCGCTTCGCGCAGGCCAACGACGTGCTGGCGCAACCCGCGTCCGTGCTCTCGGGCCTGAGCCTCGATGAGCTCTCCGCGCAGCGCACGCCGGAGCGGCTCGACGCGGGGCTGCTCGCGCCGTCGGGCCCGACGGAGGCGATGCCGCGCGAGCTCGCGCCCATGCTGGCGGAGACCTCCGACCCGCTCGAGTCCGATCCCCAGTGGCGTTACGAGCCGAAGCTCGATGGCTATCGCGTCATCGCCTACCTGCGCGGCAGCGACGTGCAGCTCAGGTCGCGCCGCGGACTCGATCTGACGCCGTTCTTTCCGGAGCTCAAGGAGGAGCTCGCCGCCCAGGCGATCGAGCAGATGATCCTGGACGGTGAGATCGTGGCGCTCGATGCCGCCGGCCGCCCCTCGTTCAATGCCCTGCAGAACCGCGCACAGCTCAAGAGCGCGGCCGAGATCGCCGCCGCGCGACGCGAGAGCCCGGTGGTGCTCGTGTGCTTCGATCTGCTGCACTTCGCGGGCTTGAACCTGCGCGGCGCTCCCTACCTCGCACGCCATCGCTATCTCACGCAATGCCTGTTGCCGTCGGCACACCTGCAGCTGGTGCACAACTCGGCCGACGCCGCGGAACTGTACCGCGCGGCGGTCGGTCACGGCTTCGAGGGCATCGTCGCCAAGCGCGCCGACAGCACCTACCAGCCGGGGAAACGCTCGCGCGCCTGGCTCAAGATCAAGGCGGCGCAGTCTGCCGAGTTCGTGATCGGCGGCTACACCCGGGGCAAGGGCGCGCGCGACCCGCTCGGCGCGCTGCTGCTCGGCTACTTCGACGGCAGGACGCTGCGCTACGCCGGGCACGTCGGCTCGGGACTCGACGATCAGGTCATCGCCGCGCTGCTCGAGCGTACCGTCAAACTCAAGCGCAAGGATTCTCCGTTCGCCGAGGAGGTCCCGCTGCATCGGCCGACGACCTGGCTCCAGCCTGAGCTCGTCGCCGAGGTGACCTTCAGCGAATGGACGCCGGCCGGATCGCTGCGCGCGCCGGTGTTCGTGAGGCTGCGCGATGACCTCGAGCCCGCCGACGTGAGAAAACCCGACCCGCATCGCTCGTCCCGCGTGACCCCCAATGCCCCTGCGGCCGCGAAGGCCGCCGCGCACGGCGCGCAGGCCGACCCCGATCCCGCCGCGGAGGTCGGCGCAATCCTCGAGCAGCTGGACAACCGCGCCACACGACTCGATCTCGCAGTCGGCGGCGCGCGCATCCGCCTCACCAACCTCGACCGTGTGTACTGGCCGGCGGCGGGCCCGCGCAGTCCCGCGGTGACCAAACGCGATCTGCTGCGCTACCTCGCGCGGGTCGGGCGCTTCATGCTGCCGCACCTTCAGGACCGGCCGCTCACCATGATCCGCATGCCCGAGGGGATCGACGGCGAGCGCTTCTTCCAGAAGCACTGGGAGCAGCCGCTGCCGGAGTTCGTCGAGACCGTCACGGTATTCTCGGAGACCAAGGACGACCAGCACCGCTACCTGCTCGCTAACAACCTGCCGACGCTCCTGTGGCTCGGGCAGATCGGCACGCTCGAGTTCCACATCTGGCATTCGCGCGCCCGCTCAGGCCCCGACACCCCCGACGCCAGCACCGACTACGCCAGCTCACTCGCCGCGCTCGAGGCCTCGGTGCTCAACTACCCGGACTACCTGGTCTTCGACATCGATCCCTACATCTACTCGGGCAGGGAGGCGAAGGGGGCGGAGCCCGAGCTCAACAGGAAGGGCTTCGCGGTCGGTAAACGCGTCGCCTTCTGGCTACGCGCGCTGCTCAAGGAAATGGGGCTCGAGGCCGTGATCAAGACCTCGGGCAAGACCGGGCTCCACATGTTCGTCCCGATCGAGCGCGCCGTGAACTTCGATGAGGCGCGCCACATCTGCGAGACCGTCGGCCGCCACGTCATGCGCGAGCACCCCAAGGACATCACCATGGATTGGGCGGTCGAGAAGCGCACCGGGAAGATCTTCATCGACTACAACATGAACGTACGCGGCAAGACGCTGAACGTCGCCTACTCCCCGCGGGGCGTTCCCGGGACTCCGGTCTCCATGCCAGTCACCTGGGAGGAGCTCGAGGCGGCCGAGCCGATGGACTTTACTCTCAATACTGTGCCGGCCCGCTTGGAAAAGAGGGGCGACCGGTGGCATGATGTACTCGAGTTAAAACAGAGCCTTACGAAGGCTTTCGGTGTCCAGGGTGAGAAGTAGAGGGTGAAACATGGCCGCTCCTCGCTCGATAGGGTCTCTCACGGTGTCCTTCGGACTGGTTGCGATTCCGGTGAAGCTCTTCACCGCGAACCAGTCCTCGAACGCCATCTCCTTCAACCTGCTGCACAAGACCGATGGCTCGCGCCTCAGGCAGCAGTACGTGTGCCAGAAGGATGGGGCGGTGGTCGAGCGCGACGACATGGTCAAGGGCTACGAGTTCGCCAAGGACCAGTACGTGCGCTTCACACCGGAGGAGATCAAGGCGCTGGAGGAGGTCGGCACCCACGCGGTGGAGATCTCGGAGTTCGTGCCGATCGAGTCGATCGATCCGGTGTACTACGACAAGACCTACTACCTGGCCCCCGACAAGGGCGCCGCCAAGCCCTATGCGCTCCTCACCGAGGCCCTGAAGCAGGCCGGGCGCTGCGGCGTCGGCCGCTGGGCCGCGCGCGGCAAGGGCTATCTCGTGATTCTGCGGCCGATCGGTGACGTGCTCGCCATGCAACAGCTGCATTACGCGGCCGACGTACGCCGTGCCAGCGAGGTCGAGGTCCCGAAGACCGAGGTGAAGTCCGCGGAGCTCAAGCTCGCCCAGCAGCTGATCGATGCCCAGACGGCCGAGAAGTTCGATGCGGACGCGTACAAGGACGAAGTGCGTGGGCGGATCGAGGCGGCGATCAAGAAGAAGGTCGACGAGGGCCAGGAGATCAGCATGGTCGAGCCGGCCCCTGCGGGGGAGGGCAAGGTGATCGATCTCATGGAGGCGCTGCGCGCCAGCCTCGAGAAGAGCGGCAAGGCACGTGACCAGGTGAGCCCGCTCGGACCGCGCAAAGCTCCCAAGCGCATCGAGGAACCCGCTAAAGTAGCGCGCAAGGCGGGCAAGCGCTGACTTCCGGGGAACTGCCTTTCCTCAAGAGCTCAGGATGCGTTCTTACAGTGTGCGGGACGTGCAAAGGGTCCTGCGGCTGTCCCCTGCGATCACGCGCAGCCTGATCCGTGCCGGATTCGTCAAGCCGGCGCGCGGGCCGCGGCGCGCCTACCGCCTGTCCTTCCAGGATCTGATCGTGCTGCGCACCGCGCGCGCCCTGATCGATGCGCGCGTTCCCGCGAAGCGCATCCGCCGCTCGCTCGAGAGGCTGCGGCGGGAGCTGCCGGCCTCGGTGCCGCTGTCGGGGCTCGCGATCAGCGCGGTGGGCGACCGCGTGGTGGTGCGCGATGGCGAGTCGCGCTGGCAGGCGGACAGCGGTCAGTACCTGCTGGGGCTCGACGTCACGCTCGAAGATGGCGTGCTGCAGGTCGTCGAGCACAAGCCGGCCGAGTCCGCCGCCGCCCAGGTCCCGCAGGCTGCGCGGGACTGGTTTACCGAGGGCCTGACGCTCGAGAACACCGATCCCAGCGGCGCGGTGGCGGCCTACCGCCAGGCGGCCGATGAGAATCCGCACCATGCGGCCGCGTGGATCAACTTAGGCCGCCTGCTGCACGTGCTCGGCAGGACGGCGGAGGCCGAAGCCATCTACCGCGGCGCGCTCGGCCACGTTGGCCCCGATCCCCTGCTCCTTTACAACCAGGCGGTGCTGCTCGAGGACGTCGGCAAGACCGACGCGGCGCTCGATGCCTACCGGGCGGCCCTCGCCGGCGATCGCAACCTCGCCGACTGTCACTACAACCTCGCGCGGCTCTACGAGTCTCTCGGCAAGCAGCAGCACGCGATCCGGCATCTGGGCGAGTACCGGCGGTTGATGAGCGACCGCCACTGATCGCAGAAAAACCGGCGGCTTCGCCATGAGGGTCTGGGTCGGCACCTCCGGGTACAACTACCCAGAATGGAAAGGCAGCTTCTATCCGCAGAAGCTTCCGGCCGCGAAGATGCTGGCTTACTACGCCGAGCGCTTCACGACGGTCGAGATCAACTACACCTTCTATCGCGTCCCCAACCCGAAGATTCTGTCCGGCTGGGACCAGGAGACTCCGCCGGGCTTTCGCCTGACGCTCAAGGCGCCCAAGCGCATCACCCACATCGCGAAGCTCAGGGACTGCGCAGAGCTGCTGCAGTATTTCCTCCGGACCGCCGCGACCCTGGGACCCAAGCTCGGCGCGATCCTCTTCCAGCTGCCGCCCTACTTCCGCAAGGACCTCGCCGTTCTCGATGAGTTTCTGCAGCTCCTGCCGGAGGGCACCTGCGCCGCATTCGAGTTCCGCCACGCCTCGTGGATGGACCCGGAAGTGTTTGCGCGCCTGAAGGGCGCGAGGCTCGCGCTGTGCGTGGCGGACAGCGAGAAGTTCTCGACCCCGGTCGAGATCACCGCTCCCTACGGCTACTTCCGCCTGCGGGACGAAGGCTACACACCCGAGGACCTGGTGCGCTGGGCCGGCACCATCCGCGCGAGCACCGCCCACTGCTCCGAGGTGTTCGTCTACTTCAAGCACGAGGAGGCGGGCAAGGGCCCGCAGTTCGCGCGGGTACTGCTCGAGGCGCTGGCGGCGGGCGGCTAAAGCGGCCGGCTGCATCCAAACGCACACCGGCGCGCGTCTATAGGGGTAACCCATTCCACACCGAGGACAAAGCCATGGAGGATTTCGGACCCTTCGCGGTCGCTATCGCTTTCTGGATCTTCGTGACCGTCGCCGCGGTCGCCGGCATCGTGTCCGACTACAAGAAACGCCGGCTGGCGCTCGAGCCGCTGCGCGCCGCGATCGAGCGCGGCCAGCAACTCGATCCGGCGCTCATCGAGCGCCTCATGGCCCCCGAGCGTGATGCAGCCATCAACCCGCTGTACCTGCGTGTCGGCGGAATCATCACGCTGTCGGCCGGCGTGGGCGTCGTGATCCTGGCCTTCCTGCTCAACCAGGTCGCCCCGGGCTCGTTCTATCCGGTGCTCGGCGGCGGCCTCGTGACCATCTGCGTGGGTACGGGGCTGCTCATCGCGGCGCGTGCCGCCGAGCAACAGCGCACGCCGGCGGCGGCCCCCGGCCAGGGCGGCGATCTGCCGGAAAAGCGCGGGACCTGAGCGCAGCGACGTGAACCGCGCAAGCGCCGCGCTCGGCGAAGCCGCCGAGGCCCTGGTGGTCGCCCTTGCCATGGGCGGCGACCGCAGCGCCTTCTCCGAGCTCGTCTGGCGCCGCCAGAGCTGGCTGCGCAACCTCCTGCGCCGCCTGTGCCGCGATCCCGCGCTCGCCGACGACCTCGCGCAGCAGGTGTTCCTCAAGGCGTGGCGCTCGCTGCCGCACTTGAGGTCCCCGGGCGCCTTCGGCGGCTGGCTGCGACGCCTCGCCATCAACACCTGGATCGCGCAGGCGCGCGCGGCGCACCCCACCGAGTCGGCGCACGAGGCGGAGGAATTGCCGGCTGCGACCGCGTTCATGCCCGCCGCCACCGAGCAGCTCGACCTCGACCGGGCGCTCGCGAAGCTGACCCGTGCGGAACGGCTGTGCGTCGTGCTCGCCTACAGCGAGGGCATGTCGCACGGCGAGATCAGCGCCGCGACCGCGCTGCCGCTCGGCACCGTCAAGTCGCATGTCAGGCGCGGCGCGCAGCGGCTGCGTGTGCTGCTGCGTGCCTATCAACCCCCGGAGAAGGAGCCCGCCCATGCCGGATGAGCGCGATGCCCGGTTGCTGCGCCACTTTGCCGAGAGCCAACGGCCGTTGGCCGATGCGCAGTTCGTGACAGAGGTGCGAGAACGGCTGCCGCTCTACTCCGGGCTCCGGCTGCTCGCAGCGGTGCTCGCCGGCGTAGTCCGGGCCGTCTCCACCGGCCTTGCCTTCGGTGTCGTCGCGCCGCTGCGGATGCGCCACGCGGGCCTCGTGGCGCTCGCCGCCCTCGGCTTCACGCTCTGGAGCATCGTCAAGAGTTCCCTGTAGAAGCCGCAGCTCTCAGTCGGTCCAGATATCGGCGAACACGCGCGCGAAGTTCGCGCCGATGACTTTCTCCACCACGCCGGCCGGATAGCCGCGCTTCAGGAGCTGGTCGGCGATGATCTCGATGCGCCGCGGCGTGTTGAGTCCCACGACGTACGGCGGCCGATCCTCCTCGGGAGCCGCGAGACCCGCGGTGCGCCGTTGCTCGAGCTGCTTGTTGAGCTCGGCCAGGCCCTTCTCGCTGACGTCCATGGGCAGGATATCGACATCGCTGCCGATGCCGACGTGATTCTCGCCGGCCACCCTGAGCGCGTGCTCGAGATGCATCAGGTAGTCCTCGACGGTCGGCTGCTTCGGTGAGGCGGTCAGGTACGGCAGATCGAAGATGCCGACGACCCCACCGCGATCGGCGAGCGCGCGCAGCTGCTCGTCGGTCTTGTTGCGCGGATGTGCGTGGATGGCGGCACACCCGGCGTGTGTCATGACAGGAGATTTCGTCGAGAGATCGAGGACGTCCGTCGTCGTGGCGGGGTTTGCGTGGCTCAGATCGATGGCGATGCCGAGCCGGTTCATCTCGGCGACCGCCTGGCGGCCGAGCGGCGTCAAGCCGCCGCCGTCCGGCTCCATGACCCCCGCGGCAAACGGCGACCTGCGGTTATAAGACAGCTGCATCACGCGCACGCCGAGATTGCGGAACAGCTCGAGCGACTCGATGCGGCCCTGCAGCATCTCGACGCTCTCGAAGGACAGGATGATGGCGAGCTTGCCCTCGGCCTTGGCGCGCGCGAAATCGGCCGCGAGCCGCGCCTGGGTGAAATAAGCCGGGTACATTTCGATGAGCCGCTGCACGTGAGCGATCGCGGCCACGGTCGCCGGGAAATCGTCGTTGATTCCACCGATCGAGTACTTGATGACGTCGATGCCACTGCCACGCAACGCATCGAGCTCGGCCTGCGGCAGCGGCAGGTGCTCCTCCGGCGGGGCCGAGTTGCAATCGAGGATCAGCGCGGAGCGATACAGGGCGCGCGCATGGGTCGAGACGGGCGCCGCGGGCGGCTCTGCATGCGTGGGCTGCGGCTCCGCGCGCGCGAGCGGGCTGAGCGCGGCCGCGGCCGCGGCGCCGGCTAGACCGGCGGAGAACTCGCGACGATTCACGGGCGTCCTGTCCTGACCGCTACGCCCTGCACCTCGAAACGTGCGCCGCGCACGAGCTTGCTGACGCCGATGAACGCCCGTGCCGGGTGATGGCCGTGGAAGTAGCCGCCGTAGATGCCGTTGAAGGTGTCGTAGAGCGCGAGATCGGTGCAATACACCGTCACCGAGACGAAATCGTCCATCGTGAAGCCGGCGCGCTCCAGCGTGTGCTTCACCGCATCCATCACCAGGCGCGCCTCGGTCTCGGGGCTCGCAGCGGCGTTGCCGGTGCGCGGGTCGATGCCGATGTGACCGGCGACGTACAGCGTGTCGCCGAGGCGCACCGCGTCGCTGAAGGGAAGCGCCCGGCCGTTCGGGGCGGGCGGATGATCGATGTAGCTGCGCTCGGGCGCGGCCGGACCCCCGAGAGCAAGCGGGGCCGCGACGGCGAGCGTCAGCGCAGCGAGCGCCAGCCAGGCCGATGGTCTTCTGGTCTCCGACGTCAGATGCATGCTCCCCTCCCCGCGCCTTCTGCTATGGGCGCCTTCCGGCGGCGGTGACCGCGCGCGCCACGCCGAGCGCGATCACGATGCCGAATAGAAAGATATGCGAGATGAGCTCGCCGACCACGTCGGAGAGCGGCATCACGCGATGATGCACGCGTGACAGCGGCAACACCACCTGATGCATGAACACGTACATCGCGACGCCGAACACGGCCCCGCACAGCACCGGGCGCCGTAGCAGCACGGTGAGCGTGCGGCTCGCCAGGTAGAAGACGAACGCCGCGCTCACGGCGATGAAGAAGTGCAGCGCGGTGCCGAGTCCCAGCACCCATCCCCCGGCGCTGAAGGACTCGGGGCCGAGTACACCGCTCGCGATGCTGCGCACGATGACCCCCGCGCCCGCGCCCTGGTAACCATAAAAGATGAACGCAAACAGCAGGTCGAGTGCACCGCCGAGCAGCCCGCTCACGGCGACTGCGGCCCAGGGTACCCGCGGCGGGGAGACTGGCGAGGCACTCATGAGGCGCGGCTGAAGAGGTCGCTGACGCAGCCTGCGTCCTCGAGCTCGAGCAGGGCGCGCTTGACCGCGAGGCCTCCGCCGAATCCGGTGAGCGAGCCGTCTGCGCCGATCACCCGGTGGCACGGGATGATGATCGGCAGCGGGTTCGCGCCGTTCGCCAGCCCCACCGCCCGCGGCACGCTCCCGACCCGGCGCGCCAGCTCGCCGTAGGAGATCGTCTCGCCGTAGGGAATCGCCCGCAGCGCCTGCCACACCGACCGCTGGAACTCGCTGCCCGCGATCGTGAGCGGTACGCTGAACGCGCGGCGCGCGCCGGCAAAGTATTCCGCCAGCTGCCGGATCGCCTCGGTGAAGGGCGCGGCTTCGTGCCGCCATTCGGGCGGCGGCGTGCGCGGGTGCGGGCCGGCCTGGAAGTGCACGCGCGTCAGCGCCTGTGCATCGCCGGCGAGCAGCAGCCGTCCGACCGGACTGTCCGTCTCGTGCCAGAACAGGGCGTGCATGGTACGCGTATGCTACGCGGACGGCGCTGCCACCGCAGGGTGGGCCGGCGCCTTGCCCCGCGCGCGCAGCGGGACCTGCCCCGCCGCGCGCCACAGGTGGACGGCCGCGTAACCTCGCCACGGGCGCCAGCGGCGCGAGCGCTCCTCGAGCTTCTGTGCGCTCAACACCTCAGCTCCCTGCGGCGCTGCCATCCGCCGCAGCACCCAGTCCCCATAGGGAAAGGCATCGGGCTCCCCGAGCGCCCGCAGGGCCACGTACTGCGCGGTCCACGGCCCGATCCCGCGAAGCGCGGCGAGCGCCGCTGCGACGACCGCGGGCGCGGCGCTGAAGTCCACCCGACGCTCGAGCACCGCTCGCGCGAGCGCTTTGAGCGCCGCGGCGCGCGTGGTGGTGATCCCGAGCCCCCCGAGATCCGAGCGTGCCAGGCTCGCAGGGGTGGGAAACAGATGGGTCAGCCCCTCGGCGCCGGCGCGCAGCGGCTGGCCGCTGCGCTCAACGAGCCGCCCTGCGAGCGTCCGGCCCGCGGCGACGCTCACCTGCTGGCCGAGCACCGCTCGCACCGCGCACTCGAACGGGTCCCACACTCCCGGGATACGCAGTCCCGGACGCTCCGCGACCAGCGGACCGATGAGCGGATCGGCGGCCAGCTCCGCGCCGATGCGCGCCGGGTCGCCGGCGAGATCGAACACCCGCCGCGCGGCCGAAGCGAGCGGCAGCAGCGCCGAAGGCGGCGCGCCCGTGACCCGCAGCTCGAGCGCATGCTGGCCCGCGAGCGCGCGCACCGCGATCAGCGCGTGCCCACCCGGATACGCGAGCGTGCGGGCGTAGCCGGCGGCATCAACCCGCTCGACGCCGCGGATTGCCCGCTGCGCGAGAAACTCCTGCAGGTGCACCCAGTCGTACGGCGGCCGATAGGCGAGCCGCAGCACCACCTGCCCGCCCACCCCGCGCACCATCCCGCGGCGGCGCGCCTGGCGCAGCTCGCGGGGTGAGCGCCGGTAGGCGCTCTGGAACGCATCGTTGAAACGCCGGCTGCTGCCGAACCCGGCCGCCATCGCGATCCCCGTGATCGACAGGTCGGTCTCCTCGAGCAGGCGCACCGCGAAATGCAGGCGCCGCGTCTGGGCGACCGCGATCGGGGACGCGCCGACATGGCGGGCGAACAGGCGCACCAGGTGGCGGCAGCCGACGCCTAAGCGCGCGGCCAGCGCATCCACCGAGTCCTCATCGAGCGCGCCGTCATCGATCAGCCGCAGCGCGCGGCGCACGACTGCCGCGGTGCCGAGCCAGGCCGGCGTCCCGGGCGCGGCCTCCGGCCGGCAGCGCAGACAGGGTCTGAAGCCGGCGGCCTCGGCCGCCGCGGTACTGCCGAAGAAGCGCACATGGGAGCGCTTCGCGAAGCGCGACGGGCAGATCGGCCGGCAGTAGATGCCAGTCGAGGTGATCGCGATGAAGAACTTTCCGTCGAAGCGCGCATCGCGGCTCAAGCGGGCGCGGTCGAGCGCCTCGGGATCGAGGCCGGCAAGGGTCTCCATGCGGCCACGATACGCGCGGGCCGACCCGTCGAGTAGCCATTTTCGGACCTGGGCGTGCCGTGCCCTCAGCCGTTCTGCTTCGCCATCGCGCGGGCGAACGCCGGCCGCGATACGACCCGCTTGACGTAGCCCTCGATCACGGGCGATTTCGGCAGCACCGGGCTGTTCGCAAACAGCGCGAACGAGGTCGCATACAGCACGTCCGCCGCCGAGAAGCGCTCGCCGGCCAGGTAGGGCGAGCGCGCGAGGCGCGCGATCACGACCGCCATCGACTCATCCAGGGCGACCCACCCGGCCGTGCCTCGCGGCACCTCCCAGCTCATGAACTTCGAGAGGAACGCGGGCTCGAGTACGCCGGCGTAGTAGGCGAGCCAGCTCAGGTACGCTCCGCGCTCGCTCTCGCCGGGCAGCGGTCCGATGCGGTTCTTCGGAAACTTGTCGGTCAGGTAGAGAGCGATCGCAATGGATTCGAACACCACGACTCCGTCGTCGGAGATCGCGGGCACCTTGCCGTGTGGATGAGGGTTGGCGGGGTCGGCCGCGCCGCCGTCGCGGGTGCGCGTGGTGACGAGCCGGATCTCATAAGGCGCCTCGAGCTCTTCCAGCAGGAAGATCAAACGCGTCGAGCGCGTGTTCGGGCGGTGATAGAGCGTAATCAAGACGCACCCCTCTCATCGCAGCGAGCGCAGTGTCGCGAGCGACGCCTCGCGCAGTTTGCCGATTGCATCGTCGATGCGGTTGACCGCCGTCTCGGCGTCCTTGCCGAGGCCAGGAACGTCACCCGCTCGAGATCGGCGGCCCGCATCAGCACCTCGAAGGCCGCGGTGCGCACGTTGCGATTGCGCGCGGTGCGCTCGTTGCGCCAGGCGTTATAGGCGCGGCTGCTGATCGCCACGGCGAGGCTGATCAGCGCGACCGCGTTATTGCGCAACTGCTGGCGGATCGAGGTCACGATGCCCGAATGATACGCCGGAGCTGCGGCACTGGATCGCGTGGCAGGCGCGGTGGACAATGCGGCCGTGCGGCAGGTGTCCCCGATGAAGAGCAGGCGGCGGCGCGCGACTCGGGCGGCCCGGGAATTGAGCTCCCCGGCCTGCTATCTACATGAGCTCGAATCCGGCGCGCCGGGCGCGGAGCAGCCTGCTGTGTCGATCAAGCGCATCTACGAAGAACCGGAGGCGCATGATGGCTACCGGGCGCTGATCGACCGCCTGTGGCCACGCGGCATCAGCCGCGAGCGCGCGGCGCTCGATGCCTGGCTCGTCGAGCTCGCGCCGAGCAGCGCGCTGCGCACCTGGTACCGGCACGACCCGAAGCGCTGGAGCGAGTTCGCGCGCCGCTACCGTGCCGAGCTGCGCGCGCACAGCGAGGCATTGGCCGCCCTGCGACGCCGCGCCGAACGCGGGCGCGTGACGCTGCTCACCGCCACGCGCGAGCCGCGCCTCAACCACGCCGTCGTGCTGCGCGCGATGCTCCTGAAGAGCGCCCGCCCCGCCGCCCTGCGACCTGAGCCTTAACGCCGACTGAACGATCCCAGCACACTCCTGCGCCGTCAGCGCCGGGGCTTCGACCGCGTTCTTACAGGCAGGTGAATTGCTGAGGATCCGACCATGCGTAGCATTGTCAAATTGACGATCGCCCTGGGTGTGAGCGCGGTCCTCTCGGGCTGCGTGGTCGCTCCGGTCGGACCCCCGCGAGCCTACGTCGGCGTCGGCGTCGTGGCGCCGGCCCCCGTGGTCGTGGTGCACGGCTACTACGGCGGCTACTGGCACCGCTGAAATCCTTCGAACCTGCCGAGGCGGCGGGCGGCTGGCCGGGTGCGTGCGGCCCGCCGCGTGATTCAAACCGCCGCCTCCGCTAGTATCGGGTCCTCCGCGACGCACCGCGAGGACCTCCTTGGAAGTCGGCGCCAAGACTGACACCCCTGGCCTGCGCGCGGCTCAGATACGTACGGTGGTGCTGCTGTTCTGCGGCTACGCGGCCTGCTACTACTGCCGCGCGGATCTCTCGGTGGCGACTCCGCTGCTCGCCGAGGAGCTCGCGGCTAAGGGCCTGAGCCACGGCGAGGCGCTCATCCACATCGGCACGATCACCTCGCTCGGCGTGCTCGCCTATGCCATCGGCAAGCTGTTTCTCACCGGCCTCGGCGACTACTGGGGCGGGCGGCGCAACTTCTTCATCGGCGTGGGCGGCGCCACGGCGTTTACGCTGCTGTTCGCCGCCGGGGCCACCCTGCCCATATTCACGCTCGCCTGGGTCGCCAACCGCCTCACGCAGTCGCTCGGCTGGGCGGGCCTGATCAAGGTCTCCTCGAAGTGGTTCAACTACTCCTCCTACGGGCTGGTCGCCGGGATCCTCAGCTTGAGCTACCTGGCCGGCGATGCCGCCGCGCGGCAGCAGATGAGCCTGCTGATCGCACACGGTTACGGCTGGCGCGCGCTGTTCGTGTTCGCGGCGATCGTCGCCGGACTGGCGCTGCTCGCAAGTCTGCTGTGGCTGCGCGAATCGCGGGTCGCAGAAGGCTTTGAGGAAGCCGAGCCCAACCCGCTCAACCTGTTCGCCTCGAGTGAGTCGCGGCCGGCGAGCGTGGCGGCGCTGCTCGTGCCGCTGCTGCGCAGCCCGTCGTTTCTCGTCGTTTGCCTGCTGTCCTTCGGCGCCACCATAATCCGCGAGACGTTCAACACCTGGACGCCGGTGTACCTGCGCGATTACCTGGGCTACAGCCTGAGCGATTCCGCCGCGACCAGCGCGATCTTCCCCTTCGTGGGTATCCTGTCGGTGCTGCTCGCGGGCTGGCTGAGCGACCGTCTGGGCTTGAGCGGACGCTCGCTGATCATGTTCCTCGGTCTCGGGGCCACCGCCGCCGCGCTGATGGCGCTCACGGCCGTGCCGGCTGGACATGCGGGGTCGTGGGTGGCGGTGATGCTGATCGGCGTCGTCGCGCTCTCCCTCCTCGGACCCTACTCCTATCTCGGGGGCGCCTTCGCGCTCGACTTCGGCGGCAAGCAGGCGAGCGCTGCCTCCTCCGGCATCATCGACGGAATCGGCTACCTGGGCGGCGTCCTGGCGGGCGATACCATGGCGCGACTTGCGGTCTGGTACGGCTGGCGGGGTGTGTTCGTGACGCTGGCGGCGGTGAGCGCGGCATCCGCGCTCAGCGCCGGCTACCTGCACCTGCTCAACACGCGCGCCGCGGCGAAGGCGCCGGCGCTGGCGAAGGCACATGCCTAGCGTGGCGGCCCGGGTGTCCGCTACGCCGGAGACACTCACGATCGAGTGGAGCCAGGGCGGCGTGAGCGAGTTCCCGAGCCTGTGGCTGCGCGACCACGTCCCGGAGAACAGCGATTCGCACAGCGGCCAGCGCCTCGTCGACATCGTGGAGCTGCCGGCCGCACCGCGCATCCGCACGGTGCGCGCCGACGACGGCCGGGTACACGTCGAGTGGGAGGGTGAAGCACGCAGTGCTGCTTTCGATCTCGGCTGGCTCGCCGCGCAGGCGGCCGGCAGCGAGGCGCAGCGCCCGGAGCTGCGCCGGCGGCTGTGGCTCGAGGGCGCCCGGCTCGATGCGCGGCGCGACTTCGCCTGGGTGGAGCTCGCCGCAGCACGCAGCGAGCCGCGCGTGCGCCTCGAGTGGCTCACGCGGCTCACGCAGGATGGCCTCGCCTTCATCAGCGCGGTGCCCTGCGAGCCGTGCGCGCTCCTCGGCGCGGCGCAGCTCATCGGGCGCGTCGCGGAGACCAACTACGGACTCACGTTCGATGTGCGCTCGGTACCGCAGCCGGAGAATCTCGCCTATTCTGACCTGGGGCTCGGCCTGCATACCGACAATCCCTACCGCGAGCCGGTGCCGGGCTTTCAGGCGCTGCACGCGCTCATCACCTCGCCCGAAGGCGGCGACAGCCTGTTCGCGGACGGCTGCGCGCTCGCCGCGCACCTCGAGGACAGCGCTCCCGACGCGTTCAGACTCCTCACCACCACCGCGGTCCCGTTCCACTACCGCTCGGCCGATGCGGAGCTCTATGCGGCACGGCCGCTGATCGAGCTGTCGTGCGAGGGCCAGGTGGCGGCGGTCCATTACAACAACCGCTCGATCCGGATCGCGCCGGGCACCGCGCCCGGGTTCTACGCCGCGTACCGGCGTTTCGCCGCGCTGCTGCGCGAGGAGCGCTTCCAGCTGCGCCTCAAGCTCGCGGACGGCGATCTGGTCGTGTTCGACAACCAGCGCGTGCTGCACGGCCGTACCGCATTCACCTCGGCGAAGCACCCGCGGCACCTCAAGGGTTGCTACCTGACGCGCGACAGCGTCTTCAGCGAGACCGGCCTCCTGCGGCGCACGCTGGGGCGGCAAGCGTGAGCGTCGCCGACGAGGTGCTCGCGATCTACGGCGCGCGCGGCGCGGGCGCGTACTTCGGCGAGCGCGTCTCGATGACCGAGCACGGGCTGCAGGCGGCCTGGTTCGCGCAGAACGAGGGCGCGCCCGAGCCGCTCATCATCGCAGCTCTGCTGCACGACATCGGCCACCTGCTCGAGGCGGTGCCGGACGAGCTCGCCGAGTGGACCGCGGATGCGCATCACGAAGAATTGGGCGCACGCTGGCTGGCGCAGCGCTTCGGACCCGAGGTGAGCGAGCCGGTGCGCCTGCACGTGCCGGCGAAGCGCTACCTCTGCGCGACCGATGCCGACTACTTCCGCCAGCTGAGCTCCGCATCGGTCCACACGCTCAAGCTCCAGGGCGGCCCGATGTCGCGCGAGGAAACGCGCCAGTTCGAGCGCGAGCCTCATTACCGCGAGGCGGTGCGCGTGCGCCGCTGGGACGATCAGGGCAAGGTCGCGGGGCTCAAGACGCCGCCGCTCGAGGCCTATCTTCCCATGCTGAACGCGGCGGCTCGCGCACGCTAACATTCCATGGACCTCGCGAGAGACAAGATCGCCTATGTCCCCTCGACCGGCGTTCGCCGCGTGCACGACACGCCGCTCGTCGTCGCGACCTCAGCGAGCCTCGAGGGCTACGGCCTCCTGGTGGAGGACCCGAAGACCTTCCCGATCGAGATCGTCACCTGGCCCGCTCAGGGCTGGCGTGCGATCGATGCGGGCAGCGGCAATCAGGGCGGCGTGACCGAAGGCTTGTTCGAGTTCTGCTGGCAGGGCGAGACGCTCTACGCCCGCAACCACGCGGTGGGCGACAGCTATCTCTTCGGCTGGAGCAACTGGCCGGAAGAGGCAGCGGCTGGCGGAGGAGCCGCGCGCGCGCGTGCTCTCATCTGGCGCGCGAACTATCACCCCGACGGCGGTCAGCTCTTTTACCCGCTCACCGGCCAGAGCTTCGTCGTGCCCCTCGCGCTGCCGGGTGACGACGTGACTCCCCAGTCCTTCGTCAGCTTCTGGTGCGACGGCCGCCAGGGGCTCTACCTGCATCCGAGTGTCTGGCACGGCGCGGTCGTGCCGCACGACGACGAGGCGCGATTCCTCGACCGGCAGGGCCGCGTGCACGCGCGCGTCTCGGTCGACTTCGTCAAGGAGTTCGGCTGCTATCTCGGCGTCTCGCTGCGCGGGCCATAGAGCCCGCGCGGCGGCTCGAGCTCACGCGCGCGGCTCGGCGAGCAGCTGCACCCAGAACAGGCCCCGTCGCGAGGCGCGGCCGGGCGCGAGTCCGAGCCCCATCTCGGCGAAGCGCGGATCCATGATGTTCTGGCAGTGGCCGGGACTCGCGAGCCAGCCCTTCACGGCCTCGTCGACCGTTTCCGGACCGTAGGCAATATTCTCGCCGACCAGCTTCTCGTGATAACCGGCCGCGCGTACCCGGTCGGCGGGTGACTGGCCCGAAGGATCCTCGTGCTCGAAGTAGTCGTGCACCGCCATGTCGGTCGCATGCCCGAGCGCCACACCCGCAAGCGTCCCGGACAAGCTGAGCGGCGGCGCCGGTGCGAACGACTGCGCCCCGCAGCGCGCGCCCCGGGCCCGCGCCTCGTTGACGAGTTGCAGCGCACGGCTCGCCATGGCCGGCGTCGCGGAGCTCACCGGGGCCGGGCTCGCCGCTGCCGCCGGGCTCACGGCCGGGCGAGCGGCTCCCACGCCTGTGCGGCCGGTGGTCGTGGACGCGGCATAGGCCACCGGCGCGGGCGAGGACGGCGGCGCGGTGAGCACCAGGTAGGTCTCGGAGCCTCGATGGTAGATGCCCACCTCGCGCAGCTCGCGGCTCGAGACGGCATCGCAGCGGGTGCGGCGGAGGCGCTGGATCAGCGCCTCGTCCGAACCCATGAGGCGCAGGCCCCGCGCGCTCCCGCTCTCGAGCGAATGCCCGTCGGCCCATTGCTCGGCCGCGCGGTCGAGGGAGGGGTTGTAACGCAGCGGCGGCGCGGCCGGAACAATGCCGCCGCAACCACCGGCGCGCAGCATCTGCACAACCGACAGGGCATCGGAATGCGCCGCGGGGGTGGCGCTCAAGCCCGTCAGCATGACCAGGAGACCCCACGGCCGGCGGGGGTTCACGCGCTTCATCCGACGCTCCTCGAGTGAGGCTGCTCGCACGCGCACGAGGTTAACCAAAGCAACGCGCCGGGACTGTGGCGGATGACCGCGTCCGGGCGGTACTCGGTCACAGATTCCTCGGGCGGCGCAGGTCGGCACCGCGGTGCCGGTTCTAGGGTAGCGGGTGAATCCTGGTATTGAAGAGGTACGGATCGCTGAAGTCGGTCTCATCGCCGGCCTTCTTGCCGGCGACGGGCTGCAGCCGCGCCGCGAGCGGCTTGTGCCACTTCCAGGCAAGCGAGGCCACGTCGCCGTAAATGCGCGTGAGCTGCGCCTCGGTGACGTCGCCCGGCAAGGGCACGGTGTCGACCCCGGTGGCGCATACCGCGGAGTATGCGAGCAGCGCATCCAGGTCGTAGGTACCTTCGGCCCAGCGGCGCGCCAGGAGCCTATCCTCCATCACCGGGACCATGAGACCTGAGTAGCCGATCTGCCTGACCGGGACCGCCTTGACGGCGGTCGTGATGATGAGCGCCGCCGTCAGCGTGCCGCTCGCGCCGAACCTGGCTCCCGTGAAGGCTTCGATCGCCGCTCCGATCGACACGTCGGCGAGCGGTGCGGGCGTGGGATCCACGCCCATGAACGTCCAGCCGTGCCGGGCGGCCACCCGGACGCCGACCGCCTCGGCGACCCTGCCATGAACGGTGAGCTGCCGCGTGAGCTCGGCCACCGCCGCGTCGAAGTCGCCGTGCGTGCGCGCGAACACCTCCTGAACGACGTTCGCGCCCTCGAAGCCGATCGCGAGGCGCTCGCCGGCCCCGGGATGGTAGGCACCGGGATAAAAAGGTGCGTAAGGACCCAGCATGGCGGTCGCCGCGAAGTTGAAGGTCCCCTGACTGTGCGGGCTGTGGTCGGCGACGTAGCGCACCAGGCGGGCGCTCTCGCGGATCACCTGCCAGTGAATGCCGTCGTCAGCGGCGATGATCGCGCTCGCATTGATCTGCGAGAGCGAGCTCAGGGCCTGCGCCAGCAGCTGCATCGGATGCGGATCGTCGCCGTCGCGCAGCATCGCCGGTCCGACGTTCGGCAGGAAATTCTCCCGCTCTGCGAGCTCATCGAGCGCCTTGAGGAAGGCGAGCGCCTCGCCGTCGGACTCGCCACGCACGAGCTCGGCGAGCGGCTGGGTCACGATGCGGACCGATTCGACCGCATAGCCCTCGTGCTCGAACTCGCGCTGCGCCTCGCGCAGCACCGCGAGCGTCGCGGCGATCTGGCGCGCGTAAGTCGCGCGCTCGAGGCTCACGAAGGCGGTGATGGCCCGCACCCTGGGCTTGGTGTAATCCTCAGCCTGCGCAGTGGCCGCACAGGCCGCCGCCAGCCACATCAGACCGAGCGCGGCGCAGCGAACGCGGATCATGACGCCAATTAGAGCATGAACAGACCGGCCTTGCGCTTTGCTAGGCTACGCCACTTCGGCAAGCAGCCGCCCGGGAGCGCCTCGTGAGATCACCTGCAACGATCGCGGCCGCCATGGCCGCCCTGCTCCTGCCCGCCGCTCAAGCCTCGCAGCCGGCGATGACGGCCGGCGACCTCGCACAGCTTTGCGATGGCTCGGATCACGTGAGCGTGAACGCCTGCCGCATCTACATCCTGGGAGTCACGCAGGGGATCTCGGTGGGAATCCGCATGGCCGGAGCCAGGAGCCCGGCGGGCCGCCCGTGCGTGCCGCCGGGGATCTCCGCGCAAGAGCTCGAGGCGACCTTGAAGAAGAAGCTCGCGGCGCTCGATCCGGACTCGCAGCAGCACGATGCGGCCGGATTCATCGGCGCCGCGCTCGCCGCGGCGTTCCCGTGCGGGGGAGGCAAGCGGTGAGCCGGCGGGGTCGGTTCCGGCTGGCGGCCTGCGCCGCGCTCCTCACCGGGTCCGCGAGTCTCGCGCAGAGTCCGCCGGCTGACCGGGACGGACTCTATTTCCCGACGGCCGTCGCACAGACCGAGGCCGACGAATACACGCGCTACGAGCTGCTGGCGCCCGAGACGGCGAGCTTCCGGATCACCTATGAAGTGACCGCGACGACCGCCGGCGCGAAGTTCTTCTACAACCCCATTCGCAAGGGCAGCGCGGCGAGCGACGAGAGCGTCTACGACGCGCACCTCGGAACACCCCTGCACTTCGAGGTGGTGAGCGGCGCAGCGGCGCGCGCGGACCCCCTGATGCCCGACGCGGATCCCGCGACCGAATACATCCGCGTGACGCTCGCCGCCCCCGTGCCCGAGCGCGGCCAGGCGCGCCTCCTCATCCTCAAGACCTACAAGGACCCGAAGAGCTATTACCTCGACGGCAAGACGCTGGTCTTCGACCGGCCGCTCGGCGTCAAGCGCAACAAGATCGTGCTGCCGCCCGGCTACGAAGTGACCGGCCTCACCGTGCCCGCGCAGATCCGCACGGAGCAGGACGGGCGTATCGCCGTGAGCTTCCTGCACGCCGGCGCGGGCGAGGCGCCGCTCAAGGTGCGCGCCGTCAAGGACGCGCAAGTTACGGCACCGAAGCCTTTCACGGCGCAGCGCAGCTGGGAGTCGCCCTTCGAGGGTGGCACGGAGGAGGAGCGCCTCGCCGAGCGCGCCCATCAGGACCGCGACATCGTCTATTTCCTGCAGCAGCCCGAGACCCACGCATTCAGCCTCTACCACGACTACACCGAGACGCGCGCCGGCGTGAGCGGCTACGCCAACGTGGTGCGCGCCGGAAGCGTGGCGAGCCATCCATCGGCCACGAACCTCGACACGGGCGAGGCGCTCGAGGCGCGGGAGATGAGCGGATCGGAGCTCATGGCCTCGAAAATCAACGTCGGCGAGACGGTCCCGGCGGCCGCGCGCGTGGTGGTGATCCCGTTCGCGCCCCTCGAGAAGGGGCGCACCCTACGGCTGCGGATCATGGAGACCTACACGGCAGCCGTCAGCTACCGCCTCGAGGGAGACGAGCTGGTGTTCGACCGCCGACTCGGCCGGCCGCGCAATGCCGTGGTGCTGCCGTCGGGCTGGTATTGCACCTTCAGCGCAGCTCCCGCGACCGTGAGCCAGCTGCCGGACGGACGGGTACGGCTCGACTACTGGGACGACCGGCCGGAGGCGGTCGAAGTGTTGCTCAAAGCGCGGCGGCGCGCCGGAGACTGACTGGCGGGCGCAGCCCGGCGAGCCCCGAGGTGCCGGGCGAAGAAGCTCACGACCACGCGGTAGACCTGCTGCGATTCCGGCAGATCGGGATCGAAGAAAAACGCATGCCACATCCCGTCCCACACGTGCAGCTCCGCGTCCACGCCCGCCTCGGCGAGCGCGGCCTGCGAGGCGTAGAGCGAGCTCACCATGAAATCGCGCGAGCCCGCGATGAGCAGCGTCGGCGGAAAGGCGCGCAGCACCTCCCGCGAGCTGATCGGCAGGACCAGTGGGTCCTGCGGCGAGGCGCCCTCGAAGTAGGGCTGTCCGCTCATGGCGCCGCTGTCGGCGCCCGGAAAAGGCGGCTCGCCGACGAGCAGCGGAGCCACGTGACTCGAATCTCCGCCGAGCGCGGCGAGCGAGCCGCAGAAGGTGCCGATCGCCCCCGGCATCGGCAACCCCACCTTCTGAAACCACGCCACGGCCTCCCCCGCCAGGATGCCGCCGGCCGAACAGCCGTAGATGCCGATGTTCCCGGCGCGGTGATTCTTGAGCAGCTCGCGATAGACCGCCGCCACATCCTCGCTGGCGGCAGGGAATTTGAATTCCGGCGCCATCCGGTAGGCAACCGTGATCACGGTGATGCGCCCGAGTCCTGCGATCGGGATCGACTCGGCCCGCGCGCCGTTCCCCTCGCCCCAGACGAAGCCGCCGCCGTGCAGATTGATGAGCACGCGATCACGGTTCTCCGGCGCGACGCCGGCCCTGGGCGTGATGACCTGGGTGCGCACGCCAGCGATGAGTCTCTCCTCGATGCTGACCGGGTAGAGTGCCTCGGCGCGCGCGACGAACGGCGCATTCTTGCGCTCGTCCTCCGCACGTATCGCGCCGATGTCGGCAGGTGACTCCGGCCCCTTGGCCGGCGGCGGCGCGGGGTGCGCGAAGAGCGCGATGAGCTTCGCGCGCGCCGCGGCGCTCATGAATCTCGAGGCGGGAATCGACACCGGCGGCAGATGTGCTGCGCCCTCGTTGTCCACCTGCGGCCGCGGAGCGGGCGATTCCGTGCCCCATGCGCCCAGCGACGCGGCCTGGGCGGCCCCCGCCAGCAGCAGTGCCCACGCCGCCCGCGACCCACTCCTCTCAAGTAACGCATCACTCGCACGCATATGACACCTCAGTCGAGCTCGCCCTCATCTTCGCGCACCTGCGCCAGGGTCTGATCCTCGGGCGCGGGTCGCGCCGCCGGGAGCGGCTCGATGCGCCCGGCGATGAACCGCGAGATGGCGGGCCCGGCCAGCAGCAGGAACAGGAAACGAATGGTCTGCAGCGCCATCACGAAAGACACGTCCACGCGGCTCGAGGCCGCGATGATCGCCACCGAGTCCGCGCCCCCGGGGCTCGTGGCGAGATACGCGGTCAGCGGATCGATGCCGAAGGCCGCGACCAGCATGAGCGCCAGCAGGCCGGCAAACGCGATGAGCAGCACGATCGCGGCCAGGATCTGCGGCAGCGCGCGCACGGCGTGCGCCAGGATGTCGCGGCTGAACCCGAGTCCGATGCTCCAGCCGACGATCGCGTAGCTCACCGCCAGCAGCCACGGCGGCAGCTCGAGGCGCACGAGCCCGCTCGAATGCAGCGCGGTGCCGAGGATCATGGGCACCAGGAACACGCCGGCGGGCACTCGCGCCAAGGCGACCGAGCAGACCGCCGAGCAAGGTCCGCGCCGAACTCGCCGGCCATGAACACCATGGCGGAGGCCGCCCCGGGCGCCATGCCCCACACCGCGGTGGTGCCGGGCAGCACACGGGCGCGGCTCATCGCGCCGCCGATCACACTGGCGGCCGCGACGACCGCGGCGATCACCCCGAGGAACAGCGGCCAACGCCGCGCGAAGATCGCCAGTATCTCGGGTGTCAGCGCGCGCGCGATCATGCAGCCGATCACCGCCTGGCCGACGTACAGTGCCGCGCGCGGCAGCCGGATGGCGCCGCCGCCCGCCTCGACTGCGATCGCGGCGATCATCGGACCGAGGAGCAGAGCCGCAGGCAGCCTCACCAGCATGAGCAGCCCCGACAGCAGCAGCGAGCCGCCGAGGAGCACCAGCCACCGCAGGGGATGCGGGAGCGCATCGAGGAGAGGAGGTTGCCGGAGCACCTGGTGGCGACTGACCCTGCTCGCAAAATGAGCCGGTCGGAACACTACCCCAAATCGACGGCAGGCGCCGCGGCGCCTCCCCTGCGCGGGCACTCAGGCCGGGATCCGCGCGCGGTGCACGGCTCTCAGTCCGGGCACCGCGCGCTCTCCCGCACCCGCTTCAGCGCGAGTCGACTCCGGATCTAGAGGCGCTCGCCGGTCGTCGGATCGAGGAACAGCCGCCGATCGTCGCCGCCGTCGTCGAAATCCAACATGTTGAGCAGTGAGCCGGCGATCTGGTCGTAGGAACCGCCGCCGAGCTGGCCCGTGCCCCAGTTGTCCTCGATGAAGCGCAGCACCGAGCTCTGATCGGTCAGCGTGTGATCGACGAAGTTGCGCCGGGCGAACGGCGAGATCACCAGCAGCGGCAGCCGCGGGCCGTAGCCGCAGCGGCCCGGAATCCCTGCGAGCGGCGTACCGTGGCCGCAGACGCCGGGACCGTTCAACTGATCGGTGTCGTTCACGGGCCCGGTGGCAACCGCCGACGGGTTGACGATCGGCGACATCTGGTGGTCATACCAGCCGTCGGAGTCGTCGTACAGGATGACGATTGCGGTGCTGCGCCAGTGCCGCGAGGCCATGAGGGCGTTGACCGTCTTCACGATGAAGGCCTGCTCCAGCAGCGGGTCGGAATAGCCCGCGTGCCCATCCTGCGCAGCGATCGCCTTGAGGAAGCTGACCGCCGGCAGACGACCCTTGGCGAGAGCGTCGAAAAAGTCATGCAGGTCATACTGATGATTCGCCCCGCCGTCGTCGCTGGTGCCGATGGAGTCGAGGGATTTGGGGCGCACGTGCGTCAGATTGGCGGTGGAGGTGAAGTACTGGAAGAAGGCGTGGTGCGGGATGTAGTCCGCGGTCGGCCCGCCGTTCGCGGGAGTCGCCGGACTCGAGCGCTTGCAGCCGGTCGTGCCGTTGGCGTTCACGACGGTGAGGTCGAAGCCGCCCATGAACGAACCCCAGGTGATGCCTTTCTGATTCAGCAAGTCGCCGATGTTTGACGCGCTCGACCTGACGGTTGTGCCTGCGGAGCAGACATCCCCGGTGGGATCGAGATCGCCGACCAGCGTGCCGGGACCCGAATTGTTGGGAACCACTTTGGCACTGGCAGCGCTCGGAGTGGCCGCAGCCGTCGTACCCGCCACCAGATTGAGCACCCCGGGCGTCGAAGGTCCGAAGGTCGTTCCATAGGAGTTATCGCTCATGGCGAACTGCTGCGCGTAGTTCCACAGCGCCGTGACGGTGTTGCCGTCGAAGTAGCCCATGACGATGCCCTGGCCCTTGCCGTAGGCAAACTGCGCAGCGCAGAAGCTGCTCGCGCCCTGCCCCACGCTCGCCGGAAACATGTCCATCAGCCCGCCGTCGAAGGCCTGCTGCTCGGGACCGTAGTTGTGGTCCTGGTCGCAGGTCGAGGCCTGCGTGCGATCGAGCCTGAACGGGTTGATCGCGTTCACACCGTTGCCGGGGTTGTTGGCGTTGGGGTTGTTGGTGAGGAGCTCGCCCTCCGGCAGTCCATCCGCCAGCGTTCCTAGGCCGTTGGCGGACGGGGTGTCATCCTTGGCGTGGAAGCGCGGCTCCCCCGCCGGGTTGAGCGCGACGGGATAGGTCGCGAAGTAGTGATCGAACGAGACGTTCTCCTGGAAAATGACGACCAGATGCTCGATGGGCGTAGTGGTCTCGGGATTCCAACTGGCGGCAGGGTCCGCATGACCCATGGCGACGCCGGCTGCGAGGGCGATGGCCGCGGTGCGCGCGAGACGCTTGACCGCGACGTGGCTGCGATGATCTGACATGGCTATTTTCTCCGGAAGGCAACAGTTGACCTGCGCTTCTTGTGTGAGCGCACGCCGCCACGCTGCCACGGGCACATGACGGATCAGTGATGCATGGGTGACCCTTGCGTGAAGCTGCCGATGCGCTGTCCTGCGCGAGCGGGTAACCTGCTCTCCCGCAGGGCACTGTGCGCGCCATGAGCCACCGGATCACGCGACGGGATTTTCTCGACGGCATCGCCTGCGCGATCGTCGCGGGCGCCGCGCCGCGCCCGGGCCTTGCGCTCGAGGGCGGCGCCTCCTACCCGCCTGCCCGCACGGGTTACGCGGGCAGCCGCCCGGAGGATTTTGCCGTTGCGCACGAGGTACGCGACGGCAGGCGATACCAGCTGGATTCCCAGCCGGTAACCGAGCGTTACGACTTCATCGTGATCGGCGCCGGGATCGGGGGCCTGGCGTCCGCGCATTACCTGCGTCGAGCCAGGCCAAAGGCACGGATCCTGATCCTCGACAATCACGACGACTTCGGCGGACACGCGCGTCGCAACGAGTTCAACGTCGGCGGCCGCTTCCTGCTGGGCTACGGCGGCAGCGAGTCGCTGGAGGGAATCCGGCGCCGCTGGTCGCGCGTGGCACGCGAGTGCGTGGCCAGCATCGGAGTCGACGTCGAGCGGCTCGAGCGGGCGTTCAACGTCACGCTGTATCCGGGTCTCGGGCTGTCGTCGGGCCTGTTTTTCCCGCGCGAGATCTACGGTGTGGACCGGCTCGTGACCGGCGACCCGGTGCGGCAGCTCCCCACCGACGTGCCGCCGGAGCTGCACCGCGGCCGCCCCCCGCAGGAATTCATCGCCGACTGCCCGCTTGACGCTGCCCAGAAGGCGAGCTTGCTCGTCCTCTACACCGAGCGCCGCGACGTACTGAGCGGCATGAGTCCCGCCGGGAAGCGGCGGCTTCTCGAGAAGACCTCATATCACGACTATCTGCAGCGCTACTTCGGGCTCGACGAGCGCTCGCTCGCGATGTTCGACGGCCGGACTCTCGACCTGTTCGCCTGCAAGGCCAACGCGGTATCGGCGCTACTCGCCTGGCAGTGCCAGTATCCCGGCTTCCAGGGGCTGGGCCTGCAGATGTCCCGCGAGGGTGTGCTTGAAGGTGATCCCTACATCCACCACTTCCCCGACGGGAATGCCACGCTTGCCCGACTCTTTGTCCGCCAGCTGATCCCCGCGGTGGCGCCCGGACATACCATGGAGGACGTGATCCCGGCGCGCTTCGACTACGGCCAGCTGGATGAGAGCGCCAATGACACGCGCCTGCGGCTATCCTCGACGGTTGTCGCGCTCGGCAACCGCGCCGCCGGCGTCGACGTACTCTACATGCGCGACGGCGCGCTGACGCGCGCCTCGGCCGGTCACGTAATCTACGCCGGCTACTCGGCGATGCTTCCTTACATCTGCGCCGATCTGGACGAAGCCCAGCGTAAGGCCGTGGCGGACCAGGTGAAGGCCCCCCTCATCTACGTCAACGTCGCGCTGCGCAGCTGGCGCTCCTGGGTCAACCGCGGAGTGCACTACGTCAACAACCCTGCGGGCTTCTACAGCCACATCAAGCTCGACTACCCGGTGAGCCTCGGCGACTACCGCTTCCCGCAGAGCCCCGATGAGCCGATGATCCTGCACCTGTTGCATTGCCCGTGGCCAGACGGTCCGGTGAAAGACTTGCGCACCGCGTGGCGGGCGGCACGTGGAATCGCCTACTCACTGCCCTTCGACGTGCTGGAGGCCCGGGCACGCGATGAGCTGACCCGGATTCTGGGCCCGGGCGGATTCGATGCGGAGCGCGACGTCGCGGCCATCACCGCCAATCGCTGGGGCCACGGCTACGCCTATGACATGGACACGCTGTTCGATGACCCAGCCACGGCCGCGCGCGAGACACGCTTGAGCCGCGCGCCGATCGGGCACATTCATTTCGCCGGCACCGACGCCGCGTGGATGGCCTACGCCCACTGGGCGATCGACTCGGCGCAGCGCGCCGCGCAGGAGATTACCGGGTAGGACCGCCGGATCACCCCGATTCGATCCGCAGCAGCTTGGTGCGGCCGGATGCCCCGCTCTTGATGGAGACCGCGCCCTTCGGGCAACGGAAATGATCCGCCACCAGCGCAAGCAGCTCGCGATTCGCCTTGCCCTCGGTTGCCGGAGATTTGACCCTGGCGAGCCAGCTGCCGTCGGACAGCTGTTCCAGCGAAGTCACACGCGCATTCGGCTTGACCTTGACCCGGATGATGCGAGGCGTCGTCACTCAAGCATCATGAGCCGTCGCGGGGCCGCGCGGCCTCCCGGTAGCCAACGAACACGTGCTTCGGGATCATGCAGTGCACGCCCTTACGGATGTCGACCACCTGCGTCACGCGGCAGTCCCCCACGATCGAGGTGAGCGCGTAAGCCTCCTCGCGACTCATCGGCACGATCTTCTGCGTGGTGAGCCAGTTGACGGTCTGCTCGACGGCGATCTTCATCGCCTGATTCAGATCCTCGTCGTAGCCCATGAAGATCCAGTCGGTCCTGGTCTCCGCCCACGGCCACTCGCTCTTCAGGTCCTTGCGCACGATCGGCTGAATCTCGATCTCCTTATAAGAGCACTCGAGCGCGGTGAGATTGACCTCGCCGTTCCCCTGCCGGCAATGTGAGTCGCCGGTCCAGATCAAGCCGCCCTTGATGAAGACCGGGACATACAGCGTCGATCCGGCCTGCAGCTCGTTCAGGTCCATGTTCGAGCCGTTCTTCCAGGGCCGCAGCGTACTGGTGCGCCCGCGCTCGTCCCGTATGGGAGGGCCGGCTTTCGCGGCCGGCTCGTTGGGATCGACGCCGACCGCGAAGGTTCCGGGAAAGGGCTTCAGATCGATCATGATTCCCGGCTTGAACTCCGTCTGCATCTTCACCAGGTCGAGCTTGTAGTAGCGCACGAAGCCCTCGGGAAACTCCGGGGCCAGCAGTCCCACGGTCGGGAAGTCCTTGCCCGGCAGGTTGAAGTTGAAGGCGTCGGCCTTGGGAACGATCTTGAGAATGTGAATCTCGAGGGTGTCGCCGGGCTCCGCCCCGGAGACATAGATAGGCCCCGTGATCGAGTGCGGGCCACCGCCGTCGTTCTGCTTGCGCAGCTTCACGATCTCATCCATGTCGGCGCCCGGCTTGATCTGCCCCAGCGAGTGCGAAAGCGTCTCGATCGAGACCGTGTCGCCTGAATTGATGGTGAGCCGCGGCTTCTCGCTGGTGTCGTACCAGCCCCATTGCACGTTCTCAGGCGTGGCGGGCAGGGAATAGTGCCGGGCTTCGGCGAGCGGAAGCCAGGCGAAGGTCGTCAGCAGGGCGATTGCGGTTCTCATGGCGAGCTCCTCTGCGGCTAGAGCCGGGCCTCGGCATGATAGGCCAAAGCCGCAGCCCGGAGGCTGCTCAGCGAGCGGACGGGTGTGCGAGCGCGGCCGCCGGAGGTTCCAGATAGAAGGCGTACTGGGCGAGGCAGCTGCGCAGAAAGCTGCGCGCCTCGTACCCCACGCAGCGCAGCACCGGGCGGTGCGTCATCCAGACGACGCTCGCGGTGCCGACGAAGAACGCCCGGTGCGCCAGGCGCATCAGCCCCCGCAGCGGTGCGGGGCGGGCGGCGCGCAGGGCCAATAGCAACTGGGACTCGAAGCCGACGTGCGCGAGCTCCTCGCAGACGAGGGTGCGGCAAAGTACCTTGAGGCGCTGGCATCCGGTCGCGGCTTCGAGCGCACGGTAATACACCTTGCCGATCAGCTCCGCGCAGATCAGGACGTGCAGGTACAGCTCGAAACCGGCGAGTCGCCGGGCGACGCGAAACACCCGATCGGTCCAGTCGTGGCGCTTGCGCGCTATCCCGTGATCCTCCATGAAGGCCCGCAAGAGGCTGGCGTGGCGCTGTTCCTCGCGGATGAACAAGGCCACGATACGCGCGAGCGACGGCTGGCCGTGCTCGCGGCCGAAGCGCTCCGCAGCCCGCTGCAGCGTCGCGCCCTCGGACTGCTCGCCGAGCTGGAAGCTCGCGATGGAGCTCGCGATGAGCCGCTGCTCCTCCGGGGTCAGGCGGTCGGAGAGGCACGCCGGCACGAGCCGTGGGTGCTGCGCGTGGTATTCGAAGTGATTCAGCCAGATCTGCAGATCGTCGGAGCCCATGACGCCACCCTCCTGGTCCTTGCGCGAGAGTGTGCGAGCTCATTCGGGTGACGCCATGGCGCGATTCGGGCGGATTCGGGCGGCGCGCGGACCCTGCTCGCCAGGGCTGCCGACGAGCCGGGGTCGAGCCTGCGCCTTCAGGACGGGGAGTGTTGAGCGAGGATGCGCGCCTTGCTCGCCTCGTAGTCATCCGCGGCAAGCACTCCGAGTTTGCGCAGGCGCTGGTGCTCGCGCATCTCATCGCGCAGTTGATCCGCCTTGGCGGGCCGGCGGGCGGCCGCAGCCAGCTTGAGGTGGGCCGCAAGCTTTGGCGTGAACTGCCGGACGGCTCGCAGCGTGGCCATGCCGCCGGTGAACTCGAGGAGCCTTGCCTGGCCGTGCCGGCTGAGCAGGCGCACCGTCCCGGTCGTGCGATACGCGGCGATCAGGGTCGTCAACGCCCAGGCTCCCACCACGGCGGCGCAAAACCCCAGGGCCTCATGCTTCCACCATGGCGTGGCCGAGGAGCCGATCCATGCGCCGGCTCCGATCGCGACAGCCAGCAACACCAGCGCGGCGGTGATCCATCGCCAGGCGACATGCGTCGACAGCTCAGGAAGCCCCTCGACGAAGCGCAGATCGAGGACGTATTCGAGCTCGGCGGACCGTGCCCGCGAGCGCACCGCCAGGTAGTAATAGTCGATGACCCGGAGCTGCAGGACGCGGCGGTGAAGGCGGCTGCGGATCTCGAGGTCGGCATGCACGCGGCGCGCGGCGCGCGGGTTCGGCACCTCGCGGGCGTCCGACTCCAGCACGATGTGTTCAGTCGCCCCCACAGGCTTGAAGCTTAACGAGCAGCGCGCCGGCTTTCTGCGAATTGGGTCCCGCGCAGGAGCCACACGAAGTCGCTGCCGGCCGCAGGGGCGGCGCGAATGCAACAATAAACGGCTCACGGCACTATCATGGTCGGCGATGACCGGGAGATCGACGATGCGACGGGTGGTTCTGGCTGCTGTAGGTATGGCACTCGCGCTGCCCGGCATGACGGGTGCCGCAGCCGCACAGTCCCCGCCACCCGCCGCAGCCGCGGCCGTCGACCCGTGGTGCCGGTCGAAGCCTGAAGCGCCCTTCTGCCATGCCGTGCGCGGCGTGCGCGCCTCCGGTTGGCCGGCGCAGAGCCGCTCCCAGGTCATGGCCGTGAACGGCATGGTCGTGACCAGCCAGCCGCTCGCAGCACAGGCCGGCCTCCAGGTACTGATGCGGGGCGGAAATGCCATCGATGCCGCGGTTGCCACGGCCGGGGTGCTGAGTATCACTGAGCCCATGATGGTCGGGGTGGCCTCCGATCTGTTTGCCGTCATCTACGTCGCAAAGGACCACGAGGTCTACGTGCTCAATGCCAGCGGCACCGCGCCGACCGGCGCCACGCTCGAGCACCTGAACGAGCTCGGCTACCACTTCGACCCCGGGAACTGGGGGCCGACCTCGGGCATGCCCCCGGGGGGGATTCTGCCGGTCACGGTGCCGGGCGCGCTGTGGGGGTGGCAGGCGGTGCTCGAGCGATTCGGTACGCTCACCTTCAAAGAGCTGCTCGAGGCCGCGGCCCAGTACGCGCAGAACGGCTTTCCCGTCTCCGAGCGCATCGCGGGCGACTGGATCCTGCCCAAGGCGCTGCCGCTGCGGGGTTGCTGCACTCAGCTCGATCCCGACTCGGTAAGAGTGTGGTACGTGAACGGGCAGCCCCCGGCACCCGGGCAGATCTTCAGGAACCCTGACCTCGCGCACACCTTGCGCCTGCTGCAGACACAGGGCGCCGATGCCTTCTATAAAGGAGAGATCGCCCGGGCCATCGTGGCGAAGTCGCGGGCACTCGGCGGCACGATGACGCTCGAGGACCTCGCCAACTATCGCGGCGAATGGCTCGAGCCGGCCCGCACCCGCTATCACGGCTACGACGTGATGGAATTGCCGCCGCCCTCGCAGGCCTGGGCCGCGCTCGAGATGCTCAACATTCTGGAGCAGTGCCTGCCGCAGTGGGCGCCGGGAGCCACGCTGGCGTCCCTCGGCCCGAGAGACCCGCAGTACTGGCACATCCTGGTCGAGGCGAAGAAGCTCGCCTACGCGGATCTGTTCCGCTACAACGCCGATCCCGATCGGGTGAGCGTTCCGCTCGAGAAGCTGCTGTCCACTGCGCACGCCGCGTCGCTGTGCGCGAAGTTCGACCCCCGCCATGCCTCGGCGACCGGCGCGCCGGCCGGCGGCGATCTCAGGAGCGACACCGTGGTCCTGTCGACGGCGGACAAGGACGGCAACATGGTGTCGTGGGTGAACAGCAACTACAACGAATTCGGGTCGGGCATCACCGTGCCCGGCTACGGCTTCGTGCTGCACAACCGCGGCACGCTCTTCACGCTCGACCCGAAGAGCCCGAACGTGATCGCACCTCACAAGAGGCCGTTCAACACGCTCTCCGCCGGGTTCCTGATGCGCGCTGGCGAGCCAGTCATGACCGTGACGCTCATGGGCGGCGACATGCAGGCGCAGGGGCACGCGCAGCTGCTGGTCGATGTCATCGACCTCGGCGCGAATGCGCAGGCCGCGGCCGACATGGCCCGCTTCCGCCACAGTGAGATCTCCAATCTGCTGACTCTCGAGTCCCCGCTCTACGACCTGGTCGGTCCGGCCCTTGCCGCGATGGGGCACACGGTACAGTCCGTCAATGGCGCGGATCTCGGGGGCGTACAGGTGATTCAGCTCGTGCCGGCGGATGCGGGGATGCGCTCCTACCGCGGCGCCTCCGATTTCAGGAAGGACGGGCAGGCCGTCGGCTGGTGAGGCTCATGGCCCGATTGAGCCTGACTGCTCCACTCGAGCGAGCTCCGTGTAGAAGCTCTCGAGGACGAGCCGCTGGCCCGGCACGATCTTGCGCCGCGCCAGCCCCCGGTCGAACCACCCGCCGCGATCCGCTTCGGGGAATCGTTCGCTGTGGCCCGATCGCGGCGGCCACTCCATCTCGAAGAGATTGCTGCGCAGCGCTGCCGGATCACAATCCCCCTCGACGGCCCACACGTGCAGGCGCTTGCCGCTCGGCAGGCGGAAGCTGCCGAGATCGCGCTCGGAGCCCGCACCGGGAGCCGCGAAACCCGTCTCCTCCGTGAACTCGCGCCGCGCACAGTCGAGCTCGTCCTCACCCGCAGCGACGAGACCCTTCGGTACGGACCAGGCACCCTCATCCTTCCGCGCCCAGTAAGGTCCACCGGGGTGCACGAGGAAGACCTCGGTGCCGGAGCCCATCCGGCGATAGAGCAGAATGCCCGCGCTCACCTGCGGCACAGCCGCCACCTCGCTTTCCATCGCAGCATGCCATACGTAGCGATCCGTATGTCGCGCCAGGCGAGCCGGTTGCAGGCTGCTTGCGGTGGCCACTGCCGAGATACGTGCATTGAAGACGGCTCCGTCCTCCGCGCTCCCCCTGAACGCCGATATTGCGGCGCGGCTCGAGGAGGTCGCGCAGATCCTCGCCGGACAGAATGCCAACCCCTACCGGCTCGCCGCCTACCGCGCGGCGGCCCGCACGCTGCGCAGCTGGCCGGAGCCGGTCAGCGAGCTGGTGCATCGCGATGGTCTTGCGGGCCTGACGCGGCTGCCGGGCGTCGGCGAGCGCCTGGCGCGTGCGATCTACCAGCTGGTGGTGAGCGGCCGGCTGCCGATGCTGGAGCGGCTGCGAGGCGACACGGACCCCGTCGAGCTGCTGGCGAGCGTCCCGGGTATCGGAGCCAAGACAGCGCAGCTCATCCATGAGCGCCTCGGCATCGACACGCTCGAGGAGCTCGAGTGCGCGGCGCACGACGGCCGGCTCGAGCGCCTCGGCATCGGGGCCAAGCGCCTCGCCGGGTTCCGCGATGCCCTGGCGGGACGGCTGGGGCGCGTCGGCCAGCGCCCGGCGCCCGACCTTGCCTCTGCCCCAGACGTCGCCGAGGTGTTGGATGTCGACCGGCAGTACCGCGAAGAGGCCACTCGGGGCTCGCTGCCGCGGATCGCACCGCGGCGCTTCAATCCGCGCCACGAGGCCTGGCTCCCCGTGCTGCACGCCCGTCGCGGCGAGCGCGAATACACCGCGCTCTTCTCCAACACCCACCGGGCTCACGAGCTCGGCCGTTGCCGTGACTGGGTCGTTCTTTATTATGACGGCGCCGGAGCCGCCGAGCGCCAATGCACGGTGATCACGGCCGAGCGCGGAGCGCTGCGCGGGCAGCGCATCGTCAGAGGGCGCGAGGACGAGTGTCTGGCGTACTACGCGCACGCCACCGAGCCGCCGACGGCGTCCCCAGGCTGACGAGGCGCCCCCGGGCAACTACCGCGCCTCACAGCGTGTACTGCTGATGCAGGATCGGCATCTCGACCGCGGTTCGCTCGAGCCGCGCGGCGAGGCACTCCATCACCTCCGCGTCCCCGTGCACGAGGAAGGTACGCGGTGCGCGGGTCGCGGCATGCCAGCGCAGCAGCTCGGCCTGGTCGGCATGCGCGGAGAAGCCGTTGATCGTATGAATGCGTGCCTGCACCGGGATCTCCTCCCCGAAGAGGGTGACGCTCTCCGCTCCATCGATGATGCGCCGTGCCAGTGTGCCGCGCGCCGCATAGCCGACGAAGACGACGGCACAGTTGTGCCGGCCGAGATTGTGCCTGAGGTGATGACGCACGCGGCCGCCGGTACACATGCCCGACCCGGCGATGATGATCGCACCGCCGGTGACGCGGTTGAGCGCGACCGACTCGGAGGTGTCGCGCGTGAAATGCAGCCCCGGCAGTCCGAAGGGATCGCGGCCCGCGCGAAACAGCTCGCGGGTCTCGGGCTGGTAGCACTCCGGATAGCGCGCGAATATCTCGGTGGCGGAGATCGCCATCGGCGAATCGAGGAAGACCTGCATGGTGTCCGGCAGGCGGCCCGATTCGGCTCCGGCGCGCAGATAAAACAGCAGCTCCTGCGCCCGCTCCAGGGCGAAGCTCGGGATGACGACATTGCCGCCGCGAGCGAATGCCCCGGTGATGGCCTGATAGAGCTCTTCGACCGAGGGGCCGATCGGCTTGTGCAGACGATCGCCGTAGGTGCTCTCCATCACCACGGCGTCCACCTGGGGCGGCGGCGCCGCGGCGCGCAGCAGCGCCCGGCCGACATTGCCGAGGTCGCCGGAGAACAGCACCCGGCGATGTGTCCCGGCCTCTGCGAGCTCGAGCAGGATGCTGGCCGAGCCGAGGATGTGGCCGGCGTCGAGAAAGGTCGCCGAGATGCCGGCCGCGAGCCGCATCGGCGTGCCGTAGTGCGCCGTCAGGCCGACGAAATCCATCGTATGCAGCGCATCGGCGATCGTGTACAGGGGTGCCGCGGCGCCCCATGCGCCTTTGCGACCCGCGTGCCGCGCGCGGCGCAGCGCCTCCTCCTCGTGGACGTGCGCCGCATCGAGCAGCATCAGGCGCAGCAGCTCCCGCGAAGCGCTCGTGGTCACGACCTCGCCGCGGAAACCGCGTTTCACCAGCAGCGGCAGCCGCCCGCAGTGATCGAGATGGGCGTGCGTCAGCAGCACGAAGTCGATGCTGCCCGCGTCGAAGCCGAACTCCTCCGCGTTCTCCTCATCGAGCTCGCGCCCACCCTGGTACAGGCCGCAATCGATCAACACTCGCGTGCCGGCGCACTCGATGAGATGGCAGGAACCGGTGACGCCCCGGTCGGCTCCGTGGAACTCGATCCTCATCGGCGCATGCTGGCACGCCCCTCAGCTGCCAATACTACGTACAACTGCGGGTGGGTGGCCGGCGGCCGGGCTCCTATCATCGCCTGCGGCGAGGGTGGCGATTGGTTCGAATGCGGAGTGCAATGACAAGCGTCGAGTCCGCGGTCCGCGATCCACGGCCGAGCGGCGCCATGGACGAGGTGACTGCCGCCAAGGTGGCCTTCTTGTCCGATCCGGCCGCCTACCCCGACCACCCGCCGCAGGTGGACAGGCGCGAGACGCATTTCGCCTGGGTATTTCTCGCCGGTGAGCGCGCCTACAAGATGAAAAAGCCCTCGCACCTCCGCGGCGCCGACTGGCGCAGCACCGAGGCGCGCGAGCTCGCCTGTCGGGAAGAGCTGCGCCTCAACCGCCGGCTCTCCGCTCCGACCTATCTCGGCGTCGAGCCGCTGGTCGAGACCGCATCGGGCCTGCGGATCGGCGGCAGTGGGCATGCGGTCGACTGGCTGCTGGTGATGCGGCGGCTGGACGAGCGGCGGATGCTGAGCGCGGTGCTGGCCAGCGGCCGGCTGAGCCCGGCCGATCTCGATGCCGTGCTCGCCTTCCTGGTCGCGTTCTACAGATCCCGCGACCCGCTGCCCTTCTCGCCGGACGCCTACCTGCGACGCGTCCGCGCGCGTATCGACGAGGCCCTGGCGGCGCTGCAGCGGCCCGAGCTCGGTTTGCCGCGTGAGCGCATCGCGCCACTCTCGCGCGAGCTGATCGGCGCGTTCGATTCGCTGCGTGCCGAGCTCGCCGGGCGCGCCACCGGGCGGCGTATCGCCGAAGTACACGGGGATCTGCGCGCGGAGCACGTCTGGCTCGGACCGCCCGTGCAGGTCATCGATGCGCTGGAGGTGTACGCCGACCTGCGCATGCTCGATACGGCGGAGGAGATGGCCATGCTGGCGCTCGAGTGCGAGTCCCCCGCGGCTCCCTGGGCGACCAGCTATCTGCGCGACCATTACCGCCAGCTCGCGGCGGATCCTCTCGGCACCCGGCTGTTCGAGTTCTACATGGCGCTGCGCGCCGCGACGCATGCCAAGCTCGCCATCTGGCATCTCGACGATCCGCAGCAGTGCCTCGACCCGGCACCGTGGCGGGAGCGCGCACTCAGAGGCGTGGCCACGGCACTGCGGCACTGTCGGGCGGCCGTTGCGGCCGATCTGCCACGATCCGCCTAGCGCCAGGTCATATGCGCGAGATCCCCGAGCCCCGGCTCTTCTCCCTGAGCGAATCCCGCGAGCTGGCTGCGAGCGTCGCCGCGAGCGCCGGACTCGGCCTCACTCCTCTCGAGGAGCGGCGCTTCGAGAGCGGTGAATTCAAGCTGCGGCCGCTCGAGTCGGTGCGCGACCGCACGGCCTTCGTCGTCGAGTCGCTCGCCGGCGATGAGGCTGTGCCGACCGCGGAACGGCTGGTGCGCCTGCTGTTCCTGCTGTCGGGGCTCAAGGATGCCGGCGCGATTCACCGGGTGGCGCTCGTGCCCTATCTCGCCTACGCGCGCAAGGAGCGCCGCACCCAGGTGCGCGATCCCGTCAACACCCGCTACGTGGCGCAGCTGCTCGAGGCCGCGGGTCTCGATCGGCTCATCGCGCTCGACGTGCACAACCCGGCGGCGCTCGACAACTCGTTCCGCATCCCGGTGGATCACCTGAGCGCCATGCCCATGATGGCCGATCATTTTGTGCGCCAGCGCACGGCGGCCCCGCTCACCGTCGTCTCACCGGACGTGGGCGGCATCAAGCGGGCGCAGCTCTTTCGCGAGCTGCTGCAGCGGCGGCTCAAGGGCGAGGTGGAGATGGCGTTCATCGAGAAGCGCCGGGCGCTGGATGTGGTCTCGAGCGGCGCGCTGGTGGGCGACGTCTCGCACCGCGACGTGATCGTCATCGATGACCTGTGCGCCTCGGGCGGTACGCTGATCCGCGCCGCCGACCTGTTGCGCCGTTGCGGTGCCGCCGCGGTGCATGCCGCAGTGACGCATGCACCCGTGGCTGCAGGCCTCAACGCCGTGCTCGCTGCGGAGAGTCTCTCGAGCGTCGTGGTCACCGACAGCGTCGGCCCGACTCCGGCGGCGGCCCGCTCGTCCGCCGCGGGCGGGAAGCTGATCGTGCTCGCCGTCGGCCCGTTGTTCGGCCAGGCGCTGCGCCGGATGCTGGACGGCAAGCCGCTCGCGCCGCTGCTCGAGCACTGGCCGGTGTAAGTAATTGCACGAATGACGCTTCATGCGGCGTCACCGCAATCTGTCAGGTACCGGGCGCCTCGTTGAGGGAGATACCATGATCATTCCACTACAGATCACGTTCCGACACATGGATCCCTCGCCCGCACTCGAGGCGCGTATCCGCGAGCTCGCGGCCAGGTTGGACCGGTTCAGTGAGCACATCATGCGCTGCCATGTGATCGTCGAGCCGCCGCCGCAGCATTCGCAGCAGGGTGCGCTCCATGACGTTCACATCGACATCACGCTGCCCGACGAAGAGATTGCCATCCGTCACGCGCACCCCGCCGATCACGCTCACGAGGATCCCTACGTTGCGCTGCGCGACGCGTTTCGGGCAGCCCGCCGCAAGCTCGAGGACTACGAGCGCCGGCGGCGCTTCGACGTCAAGAGCCATGTGGGGGCCGCGGAAGGACGCATCTGCGAGCTCGATGCCGTACGCGATTGCGGTCGCATCGAGACCGACGATGGACGCCTGATCTATTTCCACCGCAACAGTGTGCTCGGCGCCCGGTTCCAGGATCTGACTCCGGGCACCAAGGTGCGCTTCGCCGAGGAAGCCGGAGACCGCGGGCCTCAGGCCAGCACGGTCCACGTGATCTCCTGAGCGAGGTGCGGGTCGCCGTCAGGGCAAGGCACGCGGCGCGCCAGCGGCCGACGCGACCGTCACGTGCTCGAGGTGCGCAGGCTCGCTGCCCGCTGCGGTCTCCATACGCACTGAGACTCGAACTGCGGCGAGCCGCTCATAGAGCCGCCGCCTGCGGTACAGAGGCACCCAGCCGTAAACCAGCGACTCCACGGGCCGCCACAGCGCCAGCCACGCGATGATGATCAGGCCTTCATCGAGCATGCGCGGCGCGCTGCCCTGCAGCAGCCCCCTGAGGATGCCGCGGATGGTCATGCTCGCGAGGAAGATCGCCACTCCGCCGAGCAGCGCCAGCTGCGTCACCCGCATGTGGTCGCGCAGCTGATGGCGCGCCGAGGTCGCGAGACGCTCGTAATAGTGCTCCACCGCCGCCTGCAGGTCCGCAGCCAGTGCCCCTCCGTCCTGGGCGTGGACGTGCAGATGCCAGGTATGCGCCGAGAGCTTCTCGCTGAATTCCCCTTCGATGAACTCCGCGCTCTCGCGGTCGAGGTCGCGATCCCAGAACGGCGAGGGGTCGAGCGAATTGAACATCTGCGCGACGTTGCGCACGTGAATGCTCACGGTCGCGGCGCTCGCAGCCCCGTGATGCTTGCCCTTCCCGAACACGGAGCGGGCCATGAGCAGTGCGGAGGTCACTGGACCGCCGCGCTACGCCGTGCTCTCGTAACCGGCGACCACGGACTCCCTGACGCGCGGCTCGCTCTCCGCGCCGCCTTCTTCCTCCGCGGCGGTCTCTTCCCACGCCTCGCGGGCCGGCCTGTAAGGCGTGAGCGGCTCGGCCCAGTCAGCGCCCCTCATCTCGGTCTCCGAGTACCCAAGATCGTCGCGCTCCACGTCGTCCACCGGACCCGTCCAGTCCTCGGGCGGCTCGGCCAGGCCGAGCGGCAGGACACGCCAGCTCTCCTCGTCGACCTCGTCGAGGTCGCCGTCGAAGGTCTGAATCTCGATCGTGCGCGCCTCCTCGTCGAAGCCGGTCACCTGGAAGATCTCGCCCTTGTCCCAGCGCAGGTACCACTGACCGATCCGTGCGCTCCCCACACCGTTGTTCATAAGCCACCTCCACCTCCGCTCACAGCCAGACACTGCGCCCGCTGCGCCGCCGGAGGAATACGCGGAAATGCGCACCGCAGCCGGCCGGCGGACCGGGCGGCGCCATACGCATATGCCGCAGTCACCCGGCGGGCCCGGCGCGGCATACTGTCGTGACGGCGGGTGCGGGTCAGTTCCGTGAGGCCCTTTCGCTCCATTTACACACACGGGTTCCTGCGCATCGCGGTCTGTACACCCCGCGTGGAGGTGGCGCAGCCTGCCGTCAACGTGCAGCGCACCCTCGCCCTGGCCAAGCGCGCCGTCGAGCGCAAGTCGGCGCTGGTGCTGTTTCCGGAGCTCGGGCTGTCCGCCTATTCGAACGAGGACCTGGTGCTCCAGGATGCGCTGCTCGATGCGGTCGAGCGCGCCGTCGCGGAGCTGCTGGCGGCGAGTCGTACGCTCGGCGCGATCCTGATCGTGGGAGCGCCGCTGCGCACCGAGGGGCGACTGTTCAACTGCGCTCTGGTGATGTGCACCGGCACCCTGCTCGGTGTGGTCCCCAAGACCTACCTGCCCAACTACCGCGAGTTCTACGAAAAGCGCCAGTTCACCTCGGCGACGCAGGCGCTCGCCGACACCATCGAGGTCGCGGGACGACGCGTGCCCTTTGGCAACGACCTGCTGTTCGTCTGCAGCCGCTGGCGCGACCTCGTGCTGCACGTCGAGATCTGCGAGGACCTGTGGGTGCCGCTGCCGCCGAGCACCCGTGCCGCGCTCGGCGGAGCGACCGTGCTCGCCAATCTCTCCGCCAGCGACATCACCATCGGCAAAGCCGAGTACCGGCGACTGCTGTGTGCCTCGCAGTCCGCCAAGTGCATCGCGGCCTACGCCTACGCTTCCGCCGGCTACGGGGAGTCCACCACCGATCTCGCCTGGGACGGGCACGCCATCGTCTGCGAGAACGGCGACCTGGTCGCCGAGTCGCAGCGTTTCCGCTATGAGGACGCGCTCATCACGGCGGACGTCGATCTCGAGCGGTTGCGCCAGGAGCGCAGCCGCACCACGAGCTTCAGCGACTGCGCCCAGCTCGAGCGCGAGCGCCTCGCGGGCCTGCGCCGCGTAGGATGCGATCTCGAGGCACCGGACGGAACAGTGCCGCTCGCGAGGACGATCGCGCGCTTTCCTTACGTTCCCGCCGACCCCGCCTTCCTCGATCAGCGCTGCCAGGAAGTGCTCGGCATCCAGGTTCAGGGGCTGGCACGTCGCATGGAAGGCAGCGGAATCGACAAGCTGATCATCGGCGTCTCCGGGGGTGTCGATTCGACGCATGCGCTGCTGGTCGCCACCCGGGCGGTCGATACGCTCGGCCTGCCGCGCGCGAACGTACTGGGCGTCACCATGCCGGGCTTCGCCACCAGCGAGCGGACCCGAGGCAACGCACTGCGACTCATGGGCGCACTCGGGGTGAGTTCTCAGGAGATCGACATCCGGCCG
>Ga0187773_10000019_pt1 | contig 70614 bp, 80 predicted proteins | sample 0216_BV02_MP05_1_FD_133133 | JGI IMG/M metagenome (GOLD analysis project Ga0187773, IMG submission 133133) | Tropical peat soil microbial communities from peatlands in Department of Meta, Colombia - 0216_BV02_MP05_10_MG | ecosystem: Environmental > Terrestrial > Soil > Wetlands > Peat | place...
GCCGATCATGGGAGTGCGTCCCAACCCGCCGCCCACCAGCACTCGGAAACCGATCTCCCCCTTGGCATCGCGCACGGCGTGCAGACCGATGTCGTGCACCGCGATTGCGGCGCGGTCGGATCTGGCGCCGTTGATGGCGAACTTGAACTTGCGCGGCAGGTAGGAGAACTCCGGGTGGAAAGTGGACCACTCGCGGAGGATCTCGCACCAGACGAAGGAGTCGACGATCCCGTCCTGCGCGACACCGGCGAAATGGTCGGTGGTGATATTTCGGAAGGAATTGCCCGAGGTCTGGATCGCGTGCATCTGCACGCTCGCGAGCTCGGCGAGGATGTCCGGCACCTGCGGCAGCTTGGGCCAGTTCAACTGGAGGTTCTGGCGCGTGCTGAAGTGCCCGTAGCCGCGGTCGTACCGGCGGGCGATGTCCGCGAGCTTTCTCAATTGCCTGGTGGAGAGCAGCCCGTAAGGAATCGCGATGCGAAGCATCGGCGCGTAGCGCTGGATATAGAGTCCGTTGCGCAGGCGCAGCGCGCGGAACTCGTCCTCCGACAGCTTGCCGGCGAGATAGCGGCGTGTCTGATCGCGAAACTGCGCGACGCGCTCGTCGACAAGCCTCTGGTCGATTTCGTCGTAGATGTACATGGGTCCGTCTAGACAGCGACGTTTCCGAGGCATCGTAGCGGCGGCTCCTAATACCTCAAAAGACTTTCATGTTAAAATTTAATAACTTCGATCGATATGTCGTAACCATATGAATTTTCAGCAGTTGAGATACGTCCGCGAGACCGTCCGGCAAGGCCTGAACCTCACCGAGGCGGCCCGCAAGCTGTACACATCCCAGCCAGGGGTCTCGAAGCAGATCCGAGAGCTTGAGACCGAGTTGGGCGTCGAGATCTTCGTACGCCACGGCAAGCGCATTGTCGCGGTCACCGAGCCGGGCAAGGCCGTGGTCGACGTCATCGAGCAGCTTCTTCAGGAAGCAGAGAACCTCAAGCAGGTCGGCCAGGAGTTCAAGGATCAGACCTCCGGGACCCTCACCCTCGGCACGACGCATACTCAGGCGCGCTACTCGCTGCCGAAGGTCGTGAGCGAGTTCAAGCGTCGCTATCCGAAGGTCCACCTCATCCTGAAGCAGGGCAGCCCTCAGCAGCTGGCGGAGATGGTGATAGCGCGCGAGGCCGACATCGCGATCGCCACGGAGGCGCTGGACGGCTACCCGAAGCTGATCGCGCTGCCCGGTTACGAGTGGAGCCACAGCGTGGTCGTGCCGGCCCGGCATCCACTTGCGAAAGGCGAGCGACTGACGCTCGAGGAACTCGCGCGCCACCCGATCGTCACCTACGACGCCGCGTTCGCCGGCCGGAGCCATATCGACGCGGCGTTCGGCGCTCAGGGCCTCGCTCCGGACATCGTGCTGTCGGCGGTCGACTCCGACGTCATCAAGACCTACGTCGAGCTGGGCCTGGGGGTCGGCATCATCGCGGCGATGGCTTTCGATGCAAAGCGCGACCGCTCGCTGCGTGCGCTCGATGCCGGCCATCTGTTCGGCACAATGACCACGCGCGTCGCAGTTCGGCGCGGGGCCGCATTGCGCGGCTACGCGTATACCTTTATCGAGCTTTTCTCGCCCCGGCTCAATCGCAGGCTTGTCGAGACCGCCTTCGCCGGCAAGGCCGAGGCGTACGAGCTGTAAGCCGCGTTCCCCGAGCGCAGTGGCCGCCTAGTCCCCGGTCGGAGAGATGCGGAAAGCCTTGACCGAGGAGAGGGCGTTGAGTGCTATCGAGAGGTCGCGCGTCTTGCCACGGTCGGGCGAGTGGATGACCATCTGATACTCGAAGACCAGTCCGTTCTCGGTCACGCCGTAGTTCATGTTGGCGATGACGAACCCCTGGCGCTCGACGATCGACCGGAGCTCCTCTTCCGGAAGGGCGGCGCTCCTGGAGAACGCGACCGCGAGATTCGCGTAGAACTCGATCGGCATCCTGCGCTCGATCCAGCGGAACACCGACAGCACGATGAGCGTCATTGCGGTCGCGATTCCCGCCGGAAAGTAGAAACCCACGCCGATCATCACGCCGATTCCGGCCGTGATCCAGATCGAGGCGGCCGTGGTGAGACCGCGGACGGTCAGGCCCTCCCGCATGATGACCCCGGCGCCCAGAAAACCGATGCCCGTCATGATCCCCTGGGCCATGCGCGTGGGATCGATGTTGGCGCGCTCGAGCGAAAGCGCCTCGAACCAGGTGTCCTGGTACACGGTGAGCACCATGAGCATGGAGGAGGACAGGCAGACGAGGGCATGAGTGCGGAACCCGGCGGGCCGCCCGTGATAGCTCCGCTCGAGTCCGATGATCGCCCCTGCCCCGAGGGCGATTACAAGATGCAGCGCGATTGCGGCGTAGCTGTCGTGCCAGATCGAAGTCATAGTCCGGCCCGCGCGTCCCGGATGCGGCTAGTAGCGGTAGTGTTCCGCCTTGTACGGTCCCTGCCGGGAGACGCCGATGTAGCGCGCCTGCGCGTCGGTGAGTTCTGTCAGCATCGCGCCTAGCTTCTTCAGCTGCAGGCGCGCGACCTTCTCGTCCAGATGCTTCGGCAGGACGTAGACGCCGATCGGATACTTGCTTGGATTCTTCTGCGTCTCGGTCCAGAGCTCGATCTGCGCGATCGTCTGGTTGGCGAAGGACGAGCTCATCACGTAGGAGGGATGTCCGGTCGCGCAGCCGAGGTTCACCAGCCGTCCCTCGGCCAGCAGGATGATGCGCTTCCCGTCGGGGAAGATGACGTGGTCGACCTGGGGCTTGATGTTCTCCCACTTGTACGCCTTGAGGCTCGCGACGTCGATCTCGTTGTCGAAATGGCCGATATTGCACACGATCGCCTGGCTCTTCATCTTCTTCAGGTGCTCGTGCGTGATCACGTGGAAGTTGCCTGTCGCCGTGACGAAGATGTCGGCCTTGTCGCAAGCGTAATCCATGGTCACGACGCGGTAGCCCTCCATCGAGGCCTGCAGCGCGCAGATGGGATCGATCTCGGTGACCCAGACTTGCGCGGACAGCGCGCGCAGAGCCTGGGCGCTTCCCTTGCCGACGTCGCCGTAGCCCGCGACAAGAGCGATCTTGCCGGCGATCATCACGTCGGTCGCGCGCTTGATGCCGTCGACCAGCGACTCGCGGCAGCCGTAGAGGTTGTCGAACTTCGACTTCGTGACCGAGTCGTTGACGTTGATCGCCGGGAACTTCAGCCGGCCTTCCTTCGCCATCTGGTAGAGGCGCTTCACGCCGGTGGTCGTCTCCTCGGACACGCCCCTGATCTGCGCTATCCGCTTGGAGTACCAGCCCGGTTGCGCGGCAAGACGCTTCCTGATCGCGGCGAACAGGAAGGTCTCCTCTTCGCTCGTCGGATTCCCGATGACCGACGAATCGGACTCGGCGCGCGTCCCGAGGTGCAGCAGCAGCGTTGCGTCGCCGCCGTCGTCGAGGATCATGTTGGCGAGCCTGCTGTCCGGCCACTCGAAAATGCGGTGCGTGTACTCCCAGTATTCTTCGAGGGATTCGCCCTTGTAGGCGAAGACCGGCGTCCCGCCGGCGGCGATCGCGGCGGCAGCGTGGTCCTGGGTAGAGTAGATGTTGCACGAGGCCCAGCGCACCTCCGCTCCGAGCGCTTTCAGCGTCTCGATCAGGACCGCGGTCTGGATGGTCATGTGCAGCGAGCCCGCGATGCGCGCGCCCCTCAGCGGCTGGCTGGATGCGTATTCGTCGCGGATCGCCATGAGACCCGGCATTTCGGTCTCGGCAATGGCGATTTCCTTGCGCCCCCAGTCGGCGAGCGCAAGGTCTGCAACCTTGAAATCGGTGGAACTCTTGGAATGAGGTACGGCGCTCATCTCGCGCCCTCCTTTCTTTCGAAAAAAGTTTGCGAGCGCCGTTGCACGGGTCCGTCCTCCGAGCCTGGCGGGTGCCGACGGCGGCCCGTTGCAACGCTCCTCGGAGAGGCGCGTATTGTACTCGACCTGAAGCGAACAAAAAAGCCGGCCTCGGCCGGCTTTTCGGCGCGGGCGCTCCTTCTAGGCGGTGACGGCAGCGCCCTTCTTGACGCCGGCGTCCGCGGCGAGAGCCTGAGCCTTGTCGGTCGCCTCCCAGGTGAACTCGGGCTCGTCCCGGCCGAAGTGGCCGTACGCGGCCGTCTTCTCGTAGATGGGGCGGAGCAGGTCGAGCATCTGGATGATGCCCTTGGGGCGCAGGTCGAAATGCTTCTGCACGAGCTCCGACAGCCTCTCGTCGGAGATCTTGCCGGTTCCCTGCGTGGTCACCATGACACTGGTGGGACGCGCCACGCCGATCGCGTAGGACACTTGAACGATGCAGCGTGAGGCGAGTCCCGCGGCGACGATGTTCTTCACGACGTAGCGCGCCGCGTACGCGGCGGAGCGGTCGACCTTGGACGGGTCCTTGCCGGAGAACGCGCCGCCGCCGTGGGGAGCCGAGCCGCCGTAGGTGTCGACGATGATCTTGCGGCCGGTGAGCCCGCAATCGCCCTTGGGACCACCGATCTCGAAGCTGCCGGTCGGATTCACGAGGTAGTTGATCTTGCCCTTCACGTGGGCCTTGGGAAGCACGGGCTTGATGACCTGCTCGATGACGGCTTCCCTGATCTGATCGTGCTTCATGCCGGGCGCATGCTGGGTCGAGAGAACGACCGTGTCGATCGAATCGGGCCTGCCGTCGACGTAGCGGATCGTGACCTGGGACTTTGCGTCGGGGCGCAGCCACGGCAGGCGGCCGTCGCGCCGCAGCTCCGACTGCCGCTCGACCAGCCGGTGCGCCAGGTAGATCGGGAGCGGCATGAGTTGCGGCGTCTCGTCGCACGCGAAGCCGAACATGAGGCCCTGGTCGCCCGCGCCTTGCTCGAGGTCGAGGCCCTTTCCTTCGTCCACGCCCTGCGCGATGTCCTGCGACTGCTTGCCGTAGGCGACGAGCACGGTGCACGTCGAGGTGTCGAATCCGATGGCAGGGTCGGTATAGCCGATGCGCTTGATGGTCCTGCGCGCGATCTCGTCGAAATTGACTTGCGCGCCCGTGGTGATTTCGCCCGCGAGGACCACGAGATTATCCTTGACGAGCGTTTCCGCTGCGACTCGAGAGCGCTTGTCCTGAGCTAGAATGGCGTCGAGAACGGCATCTGAAATCTGGTCGGCGACCTTGTCCGGGTGCCCTTCCGACACCGATTCGGACGTAAACAGATAGCTGCTCATGCTGGCGGGTTTCCCTTGAAAAAAGGTCTGCAAGTCTAGCACGGCGCCCCTGCGCGCCCAACCCACGCCGCGCCCACTTCGTCCCAACTCCATGCAATTTCTGCTGCGGCTGGTGGCCTGCTTTCCCTTGCCCGTGCTGCACGCGATCGGCACTGCGCTCGGCTGGGCGGTCTATCTCGCGTCTCCCCGCTACCGGGGAATGATAGCGAGCAATCTGCGGACCGCGGGACTCGGGACCGCGCGCATGCGAGCTTCGGTCGTGCGCGAGACCGGCAAGGCGGCGCTGGAGATTCCCTTGATCTGGCTGCGGTCGCACGGGGACGTCGCCCGCTTGGTCGCGGAAGCGCGTGGCTGGGAATATGTCGACAAGGCGGCCAAGGGTGGCAAGGGGCTCATCCTGCTGACGCCCCACCTGGGATGCTGGGAGATCTCGGGACAGTACATCGCGAGCCGCATGCCGATCACGGTCATGTACGCTCCGCCCAATCTGCGATCGCTCGAGCCGCTGATGCAGGCGGGCCGCAATCGCGGCGCCGCGATGAGAAGCGTTCCGGCAGACATGCGCGGAGTGCGCGCGATGCTGAAGGCGCTCAGGCGCGGCGAGGCGATCGGGATTCTCCCCGACCAGGTCCCGGGAGTGGGCGAGGGGGAGTGGGCAGACTTCTTCGGGCGGCCCGCGTATACGATGACGCTCGTGGGACGTCTCGCCGAGCAGACCGGCGCTCCGGTGCTGATGTGCTACTCGAGACGCTTGCCGCAGGCCAGCGGCTACCGCTTCGAGATCGAGCCTCTTCTCGCGCCGCGGCCAGCGGAATCGCCGGTGCGCACACTCAACCGCTCGCTCGAGAGCCTCATCCTCCGCTGCCCGGAGCAGTACCTGTGGAGCTACAACCGCTACAAGGTCCCGGCAGGCGTGCGCGCGCCCGCGGGTTAGTCAGATGCTGACACGCATCGCCATCGGAATCGTGTGGGTGCTGCACTTCCTGCCGCTTTCCGTCTTCTCTCGCATCGGCTCGGGCCTCGGCGGCCTCGCCTATTTTCTCGCGCGATCGCGCCGCAACGTCTGCCTGACCAATCTCGGGCAGTGCTTTCCGCAGATGGCCGAGCGCGAGCGCGTGGCCGTCGCCAGGGCTCACTTCCGCGCCTTCGGGCGCACGCTGCTCGAGCGCTCGATACTATGGTGGGGGCCGCGCGAGGAAATCGTTCGCATGGTGCGCGTCGTCGGCCTGGAGCGGATCCGCGCGCTGCAAGGCGAGCCGCTCATCCTGCTCGCGCCCCACTTTGTCGGCCTCGACGCCGGCTGCACGCGGCTCACCTGCGAGTTCGACATGGCGGGCATCTACTCGAAGCAGAAGGATCCGTGGTTCAACGCGCTGCTTCTCTCGGGGCGCACCCGCTTCGGTCACCAGCGCGCGATTCCACGTCAGGACGGCGTTCGGCCCGCGATCGCCGCGGTGAAGGAGGGTCTCCCCTTCTACTACCTGCCCGACCAGGACTACGGCGCGCGCGACGCCGTGTTCGTGCCTTTCTTCGGCGTGCCAGCTGCGACGATCACAGGACTCTCGCGCATGGCCAGGATCACGGGAGCTCGAGTCCTGCCGGTGGTGACGCGTATGTTCCCGGGCGGTGAAGGCTACGAGGTGATGTGCTACCCCGCGTGGGAGAACTTCCCGAGCGGCGACGACGCAGCGGACGCGCGCCGTCTGAATGAATTCATCGAGGAGCGCGTGCGCGAGATGCCGGAGCAGTACTTCTGGACGCACAAGCGCTTCAAGACGCGGCCTCCGGGCGAGGGGAAGTGGTACTGAGGCGCAGATGAAGCTTTCCTTCACCAAGATGCAGGGCGCCGGCAACGACTTTGTCGTGCTGGACGGCGTCAGCCGGCCGGTCGACATGACTCCCCAGAGAGCTAGGAAGATCGCCGACCGCCATTTCGGCGTGGGCTGCGACCAGGTCCTGCTGGTGGAGCGCCCGCGCGGGGATGCGGATTTCCGCTACCGCATCTGGAACTCCGACGGCGGCGAGGTCGAGCAGTGCGGCAACGGCGCGCGCTGCTTCGTCCGGTTCGTCCACGACAAGGGACTTACCCGCAAGCGCGAGATCCGCGTCGAGACGCTGTCCGGGATCATCGCGCCGCGCCTGGAGGCGGACGGCGAGGTGAGCGTCGATATGGGCGCGCCGCGTTTCGCCCCGCAGCAGGTGCCGTTCGACGCGAGCGGCCTGGAGCCGGTCGGGGCGCGCTGGCCGATCGAGGTCGCGGGCAAGACGATCCGGGTCGCGGTCCTCTCGATGGGCAACCCGCACGCGGTGCAGACGGTCGAGGACGTGGACGCGGCCCCGGTGACGACCCAAGGACCGCTGATCGAGCGCCATCCCCGCTTTCCCAGGCGGACGAATGCGGGCTACATGCAGATCCTTGATCGATCGAGCGTGCGCCTGCGGGTATGGGAGCGCGGCGCCGGCGAAACCCTCGCCTGCGGCACGGGAGCCTGCGCCGCAGTGGTGACGGGCATCAGGGAGGGCCTGCTCGAGGACCGAGTTCAGGTCGAAACGCGCGGCGGGCGATTGACGGTACGCTGGGATGGCGGGGAAAATGAACGCGACCGCTCCGTATGGATGACCGGACCGGCGGTGACCGTGTTCGAAGGGGAGATCGAGATTGAAAGCTGACGATGTCGCGCGCTATTTGCGCGAGAACCCGACGTTCTTCGAGACTCACGCCGACATGCTCGCCGAGATCAGCGTTCCCCACCCTCACGGCGGCCGCGCCATTCCTCTTTCAGACCGGCAGATGCTTTCGCTCCGGGAGAAGAGCCGCGCGCTCGAGTCCCGCCTTGCGGAGCTGCTGCAGATCGGCGAGGAAAACGACGCGATCGGCGAGAAGATGCACCGGCTGAGCCTCGCTCTCCTCGCCGCGCGCGACTGGCATAGCCTGTTGAACGCGCTCTATCTGCACCTGCGCGAGGACTTTGCCGTGCCGCACGCTGCGCTGAGAATCTGGGGCGCCGAGCGCCGCGCGCCGGAGGGCGCCGAGGATTCCCAGGAGTTCCGGATCGTCGGCGAGACTGTCAGGCGCTACGCCGACTCGCTCTCGCAGCCCTTCTGCGGGCCGAGCGGCAGTGCGGAAGCGGCCGCGTGGTTCGGCGAAGGCGCGCCGCGCGTGCGCTCGGTCGCGCACATGGCGCTGCGGGACCGGGATTGCTTCGGGATGCTCGCGCTGGGTAGCGAGGACGTGCTGCGTTTCTACCCCGAAATGGGCACGCTCTACCTGAGGCGCATGGGCGATCTCGCGAGCGCGGCGCTGCTGAGGTTCCTCTAGCGGTGACGGTGCGGGAATGAGGCGAGATCCCCGCCGAATTCTGCTCGACGAGTTCATCGCCCAGCTCTCCCATCAGCGACGGCTCAGCCCCGGGACGGCTCGCAACTACCGCCACGCCGTCGAAGAGCTCTTCGCGCTCAACCCGGACGTGCCGGTGGAGAGGCTCGAGGCCCAGCAGCTGCGCCGGACGGTGTCGCAGCTGCACGCGCGCGGCATGTCGGGGCGCACCCTCGCTTACACGATCTCCGGCTGGCGAGGCTTCTTTGTGTGGCTGGTGAAGAACCGCGGCTTCTCCCGCAATCCGTGCATCGGGCTTCGTGCGCCGAAGAGCGTCAAGGCCCTCCCCAAGGTGCTATCGCCCGATCAGATGGCGCGTTTGCTCGACGCTCCCGCGAACACGCCGGCCGAGCTGCGCGACCGGGCGATGTTCGAGCTGTTCTATTCGTCGGGGCTGCGTCTTGCCGAGCTGGTGAGCCTCAACGTCTCGGACGCCGACGCCATCCTCAGGCAGGGCGAGGTGACGGTGACGGGAAAGGGCGCGAAGACTCGCACGGTGCCCGTGGGCGGCAAGGCGCGGGGCGCGGCCGAGGCCTGGCTGGCCCGGCGCCCGGCGCTCGCGGATCCCGTCGAGTCGGCGCTGTTCGTCGGCGCGCGCGGCCGTCGCATCGCCCCGAGCTCGGTGCGCCACGCGCTGTCGCGATGGGCTCTTCGCCTCGGACTGCCGCAGCACGTTCATCCGCACATGCTGCGGCATTCGTTCGCGACCCATGTGCTGCAGTCCTCGGGCGACCTTCGCGCAGTCCAGGAGATGCTCGGGCACTCGAGCATTTCGACCACCCAGGTCTACACCCACCTGGACTTTCAGCATCTCGCCAAGGCGTACGATGCCGCCCATCCACGGGCGAAGAAGCGGGCCGCGGCCGCGGACAAGAAGCCATGAGCGGGCCGCCTCCCGGCATCGCCGACCTGTTCATCCGCTTCACGCAGGTCGGCATCTCGGGATTCGGCGGGGTAATGCCCTGGGCGCGAAGGATGCTGGTCGAGGAGCGCCGCTGGCTGAGCGCCGAGGAGTTCAACGAGGCGTTGAGCCTGTGTCAGGTCCTCCCGGGTCCCAACATCGTGAACATGGCGGTCTGCATCGGCACGCGCTTTCGCGGCGCCCTCGGCGCCTTCGCCGCGGTCATGGGGCTCATGTGCGCGCCGTTCGCGATCGTCCTGGCGCTGGGGGCCCTGTTCACCCACTACGGCGGGCTGCCGGCGGTTTCCGCCGCGTTTCGCGGCATCTCCGCGGCCGCCGCGGGCCTGATCGTCGCCATGGGCATCAAGATGGCGGCGAGCCCGCGCCTGCGCTCGCCGATGGCGGTGTTCGCGGTCGCCGCGTTCGTAGGCGTCGGCCTGGTGCGGCTCCCGCTCGGTGTTTTCCTGCTGGTCGCGGTTCCCGCGAGTGTGGCCGCGGCCGCGTGGAGGAGCAGGTGAGCGAGGTGCTGGCGGAGCTTGCCGTCGATTTCTCCCTGCTGTCGCTGTTCGCGGTCGGCGGCGTCGTCACGGTACTGCCCGAACTGCACCGTGGCGTCGTCGAGGTTCACGGCTGGATGACCAGCACGGAGTTCGCGCAGCTGTTCGCGCTTGCCCAGGCGTCGCCCGGCCCGAACATTCTCGTCGTGAGCCTGATCGGCTGGAAAGTGGCAGGTCTCGCCGGCGCAGTGGTCGCAACCGCTGCAGTTTGCGCACCGAGCAGCATTCTCACTTACGGAGTGTCGCAGGTATGGCAGCGATTTCGCGACGCCCGGTGGCGCAAGACCGTGGAGGATGGTCTGGTTCCGCTGACCGTCGGCTTGATGCTCGCCGGTTCCTTCCTCATCACCCTCGGAGCCGACCAGTCCACAATGGGGTTCATCATCACCGCGGTGACTGCCGCGGCCGTGCTGGGCACGAGGATCCACCCTCTCTGGCTTCTTGCGGCAGGCGGGCTGGTCGGCCTCGCTGGCTGGGTCTAAGCGGTGGGCGCGCCGGAGCTGAGGCTCAAGGCGGGGCGCGAGCGCTCGCTCAAGCGGCGCCATCCGTGGGTCTTCTCGGGCGCTGTCGAAGAGACCGTCGGGAACCCCCGCAGCGGGGATACGGTGCGGGTGTGCGGTGCGGACGGTATATTCCTCGCCTGGGCGGCGTACAGCCCCGCCTCCCAGATCCGTGCACGGGTGTGGAGCTTCGACGAGGCGGACGTGCCTGGGCCGAAGCTATTCGAAGGGCGAGTCGATGCCGCGCTGGCCCGCAGGCGGGCGCAGGTCTCAGGCGAAGCGACCAACGCGATGCGCCTGGTGCACGGCGAGTCCGATGGGCTTCCCGGACTGATCGCCGACCGCTACGGCGATGCGCTGGTCGTGCAGTTCCTCTCCGCGGGCTGCGAGAAATGGCGCGATGCGCTCATTGAAATACTCCGCGAGCGCACCGGCTGCGCCCGGATCTGCGAGCGATCCGACACTGACGCGCGCGAGCTCGAGGGTCAGCCCGCAAGGTCCGGATGGATTCTCGGCAGCGCCGCCGCGCCGCTGAGGATGGTCGAGCACGGTATCGAGTACGAGGTCGACCCGGCCGGCGGGCAGAAAACCGGGTTCTTCCTCGATCAGCGCGACAACCGCCTGCGCGTGAAGCAGCTTGCCGCGGGGCGGGAGGTGCTCGACTGCTTCTGCTACACGGGGGGATTCACGCTCTCGGCTCTCTCGGGGGGCGCGCGCTCGGTCCTGGCCATCGACTCCTCGGCGCAAGCGCTCGCGGGGGCCGGTCGAAATCTGGCCCTTAACGGTTTCGCGCCCGGCCGGGTGGAATGGCTGGATGCGGACGTGTTCCAGGCGCTGCGCGGGCTGCATCGCGACGGCCGCCGGTTCGACTCCATCGTGCTTGATCCGCCGAAGTTTGCTGCGACGGCGAAAGACGCCGCTCGGGCGGCGCGGGGATACAAGGACATCAATCTGAACGCGCTCAAGCTCCTGCGGGCGGGCGGACTGCTTGCGACGTTTTCCTGTTCGGGAGGCGTGTCGCTGGAGCTGTTTCAGAAGATCGTGGCCGGCGCCGCGGCCGACGCCGGTGCTCCGCTGCTGCTGCGGGAGCGCCTGCGCGCCGCTGCGGACCATCCGGTACGTATCGAGTTCCCGGAGGGCGAGTACCTCAAAGGCTTGTTGCTAGAGAGGAATTAGCGCCTGGATGCACGGGTTGCTTTGTAATCCGGAGCGTGCTGTAATGCGCCCTTTTTTGGGCGCCCCGCGCCTCTTCCGGGGGCGGCCAGGCGCAAACTTTTCCGGCTCGGCATGCTCAAATAGTGTTGCTCGGGCGGAGCGCGCCAGGAGATCGAATTGGCGGGACAGGAGAACATGGTTCCGGTGACCATACTCACCGGGTTCCTGGGAAGCGGAAAGACCACACTCGTCAACCGCATCCTCAAGGAGCAGCACGGCCACCGGATCGCCGTGATCGAGAACGAGTTCGGCGAGGCGGGTGTCGACAACGAGATCCTGCTCAACGAGACCGGGGAGCAGATCGTCGAGATGAACAACGGCTGCGTCTGCTGCACCGTGCGCGGCGACCTGATTCGCATCCTCGGCGAGCTCAAGGAGCGGAGGGACTCCGGCACGCTCGATTTCGAGCGAGTCATCATCGAGACCACGGGCATGGCCGACCCGGGTCCTGTCGCCCAGAGCTTCTTCATCGACGAGAAACTCGGCAACTACTATCTCCTGGACAGCGTCATCACCCTAGTCGATGCGAAGCATGCCCCGAAGACCCTCGACGAGTTCCGCGAGGCGCAGGAGCAGGTCGGTTTCGCCGACCGTATTCTGATGTCCAAGACCGACTTGGTGTCGGAGGACGAGCAGGAGATGCTCAAGAAGCGCCTGGTCAGGATGAATCCGCGGGCGCCGATCAAGAAGGTGCACTTTGGCGACGCGCCGATCGGCGAGATCCTCGATATTCGGGGCTTCAATCTCAATGCGGTGCTGGAGCTCGACCCGGATTTCTTGGAGGACGCCGAGCACGAGCACGACGAGCACGTCTCCTCGTTCGTGTTCCGCTCGGACAAGCCGTTCGATAGCGGCAAGCTCGAGGAGTTTCTGTCCGGAGTCGTGCAGATCTACGGACCGGACCTGTTGCGCTACAAGGGAGTGCTGCACATGAAGGGGAACACGCACCGCGTGGTCTTTCAGGGCGTGCACATGCTCATGGGCGGCGATCTGGGTCGCCCCTGGGGCAAGGGAGAGAAGCGCTCGAGCACGATGGTATTCATCGGAAAGAATCTGCCGCAGGAGCTATTCATCAAGGGGCTTGAACAATGTTTGGTCGAAAAGCAGTAAAGAAGCCGGCGCCTAAGACCGCAAAGGCGACGGAGGTCAAGGCGCCCGAGACGGCGCAGGCCGAAGAGAAGCGGGCGAAGACGAACGGCCTGACCGAAGCCGAATTGTTGCGCGCGCCGGCGTCGCAGTACATGAACCCGGAGCAGCTTGCTTTCTTCCGCGAGCGGCTGCTCCAGACGCAGAGAGAGCTGTTGGAAAAGGCGAACCTCACCTCCGAGCACCTGCGCGAGCACGAGCTCGAGGCCGATCCGACCGACCAGGCCACGATCGAGGAAGAGTACGCGCTGGAGCTTCGCGCCCGCGACCGTGAAAGAAAGCTGCTGAAGAAGATCGACGAGGCGCTGCGCCGAATCGAGGAGGGCAGCTACGGGTATTGCGAGGAGACCGGCGAGCCGATCGGCATCGCCCGTCTGATCGCGCGACCGACCGCGACCCTGTCGGTCGAGGCGCAGTCCCGGCGCGAGCAGAAGCAGAAGCTCTACGGGGAGTAGCGGTCCCGAAAGCCTCCAGGAGTACACTATGTCCCGGCTGAGCCGCGGCATGAACCGTACTCTGAGACATCTGCTCGTCGCCTTCGCGCTGGTGTTCGCCCAGCAGGCGGCGCAGCAGCACGCGCTTTCGCACGTCAGGCACGACCTGATCAAGGCCCAGTTCGGCGGCAAGGGCGTTCCCCCCGTCGGCCACCCCGCCGAGAAATGCATCGCGTATCACGCGGTCGGCAGCACCCTGCCGGGCGCGGCTCCCGCAGTCTGCGTCCCGCAAGGCTCGCTACCGGCTCTCGCGTCTGTAACTCTTCCGATTCCCTTCGCTCCGCGAATCGATTTTGATTCGCGTGCGCCTCCCTTCCTCTCCTAGTTCGTTTGCTCAGGGCTCCGCCTCGCTCGGCGAGGCGGATGTTTCTTGCATCAACCGGAGAGGACCATGCTGAAGAAGAATGCTTTGGCGCTCGCTGCAGCAGCGGCGCTGAGCGTGTCCAACGAAACGAAAGCGCAGGCGCAGGACGAGCTACGCGATCTGCGCGAGCAGGTGAAGCAGCTCGACAAGCGGGTCGGTGACGCCGAGCAAGCGGCCGCCCAGGCTTCCAACCGTCCCGCCGGCGAAAACGCGCTCAACCCTGCCGTCTCGCTGATCTTGAACGGAATCTACGGGAATCTCTCGCAGGATCCAGCGAACTTCAGGATCAACGGCTTCGTCCCCACTGGCGGTGACGTGGCGCCGCCCGACCGCGGACTGAGCCTGGGCGAGTCCGAGCTCGCGATCGCGGCGAACGTCGATCAGGTCTTCCGGGGTACTGGGATCTTCTCCGTGTCGCCGGACAACCAGATAGAGGTTGAGGAGGCGTACATTCAGACACTTGCCCTGTCCAATGGATTCACGATCAAGGCGGGCCGGTTCTTCTCCACAGCCGGATATCAGAACCAGATCCACGCGCATGCCTGGGATTTCACCGACGCGCCGCTCGCCAACAAGGCGTTTCTCGGAAACCAGCTCTCCGACGACGGCGTGCAACTGAAGTGGGTGGCGCCGACCGAGCTCTATTTCGACGTTGGAGTCGAGGTCGGGCGGGGACGAAACTTTCCCGCGGGACCCCAGGGCGGGCGGGACAAGAACGGATTCGGCTCGAGCAATTTCTTCACGACGCTCGGCGGTGATTTCGGAACCGGCACCGCATGGCAGGCGGGACTGTCGTATCTCACCACCTCTCCGCAGGACCGAACCTATGGTGACCTCGATGCCACGGGCACGCCGGTCACGAACAGCTTTACAGGGACGAGCAAGCTCTGGGCGTTGAGCGGCATCCTGAAATGGTCGCCGAACTTCAACCCGACGGAGCGGAGCCTCAAGCTCCAGGGCGAATACTTCCAGCGCCGCGAGAACGGAAATCTCGTGTTCGACACCGCGGCGGCTACGACAGGTGGAACCCAGACGGGAAGCTACGCATCGACGCAATCGGGCTGGTATCTGCAGGGCGTCTACCAGTTCATTCCGATGTGGCGGGTCGGCTATCGTTACGACCGACTGGACGCCGGCACGACGAACATCGGGCTGGTCGATTCGGGCGGGCTCACGGCCGCGGATTTCCCGATCCTCGCGCGGTACAACCCGACGCGTCAGACCGTCATGGTGGACTGGAGCCCGAGCGAGTTCAGCCGCATCCGGCTCCAGCTCGCGCAGGACAAGTCGCGGTCTGATGCGACGGATAACGAGGTTTTCCTCCAGTACATCGTCAGCCTGGGCGCGCATGGCGCCCACAAATTCTAGGGTGAGAACATGAAAACGATTCTGAAATTCGGCGCTGCGCTCGGCCTCGCGGTCGGCTGCCTGCCCGCTTCGGCGGCGCTCAACGTCTTCGCCTGCGAGCCGGAGTGGGGAGCCCTGGCCCAGGAGATCGGCGGAGACAGGGTGTCGGTGTACTCGGCGACGACCGCGCTGCAAGACCCGCACCGGATCGAGGCTCGTCCCAGCCTGATCGCGCGCATCCGCTCGGCCGATTTGCTCATTTGCTCGGGCTCGGAGCTGGAGATAGGGTGGCTTCCCCTGCTGCTCACCCAGAGCGGCAACAGCAGGATCCAGCTCGGAACGCCGGGGTATATCGAGGCCTCGCAGTACGTGGCCAAGCTGGAGATTCCAAGAGTCATCGACCGGGCGCTGGGTGACATCCATCCGGGGGGCAATCCGCATGTCCACACCGATCCGCGCAACATCGCCAAGGTCGCGTCGGTGCTCGAGGAGCGCTTGGCCCAGGTGGACCCCGGCAACGCGGAAACGTATCATTCGCGGGCCAAAGCCTTTCTCACGCGCTGGCAGGCGGCGATCGGCCGCTGGGAGAAAGAAGCCGCGCCCCTCAGGGGCGTGCCAATCGTCGAGCACCACAAGGCCTTTTCGTATTTCATCAACTGGACGGGAATGCGCGAGGTGGGCACGCTCGAGCCCAAGCCGGGAATCCCCCCCACGCCGTCGCATCTCGCGGAATTGGTGGATCTGATGAAGGCCCAGCCCGCCAAGGTGATCGTGTATTCGTCGTACGACAGTCCTCAAGCGGCGCAATTCCTCTCCGAGCGCTCCAAGATTCCGGCGGTCATGCTGCCTTTCACGGTTGGCGGAACGGACAAGGCCAAGGACCTCTTCGGATTCTTCGACGACCTGATCGGGCGCCTTCTCGGGGTGGTGAAATGACGCTCGACGCGGCAAGCTTCGGGATTCTGTGGCCGGCGCTCATCGCCGGCCTGCTCGTCACGGCGACCCACGTGCCCCTCGGCATGCAGGTTCTCGCGCGCGGCATCGTGTTCATCGATCTCGCCGTGGCGCAGGTGGCAGGACTGGGCGTCATCCTCGCCCACTACCTCGGCTGGGAGCCCACCGCCGCCGCCGTTCAGGTCGCGGCGCTCGCCGCCGCGCTTGCTTGCGCCATGTTCCTGACCTGGACGGAGCGGCGCTGGCCCGAGGTCCAGGAGGCCATCATCGGCGTGGTGTTCGTGCTGGGATCGAGCGCCGCAATCCTGCTCCTTGCCCGGGATCCGCACGGCGGAGAGAACCTGAAGGATCTCCTCGTCGGGCAGATCCTGTGGGTGACCAAGAGCCAGCTCCTGGTCGTCGCGGCCGTCTATGCCGTGGTGCTCGCTCTCTGGTTCGGCCTGCGCGAGCGGCTAGGGCGCATCGGCTTCTACGCGCTGTTCGGGTGTACCGTGACGGTGTCCGTTCAGCTGGTGGGGCTGTACCTCGTGTTCGCCACGCTCGTCGTGCCTGCGCTCTCCACTTTCTACACCAGGGGCCGGCGATTTCCGAAAGCGTACGCCGTCGGCGTGCTGGGCTATTCCATCGGCCTGCTCGCTTCGCTTTGGCTCGATCTGCCCTCGGGGTCGATGATCGTATGCACGATCGCCGCGGCGGGCATCCTGATCGCGTTTTTGGGGCGGCCTGCCCGCGCGGGTTAGGACACTTGATCGGCGGCGCTCCGACCCCATTTTCCGTACACGCATGGAACAATTCCACGGCACGACCATCGTTTCCGCGCGCCGCGACGGAAAGGTGGCCCTCGGCGGCGACGGGCAGGTGACGCTCGGGAACATCGTTGTGAAGGCGAGCGCGCGCAAGGTGCGGCGCCTCTTTCACGACCGGATCCTCGCCGGCTTCGCTGGCGGAACCGCGGACGCGTTCACGCTGTTCGAGCGCTTCGAGTCCAAGCTCGACAAGCATCAGGGCAATCTGCTGCGCTCAGCGGTCGAGCTCGCCAAGGACTGGCGCACCGACCGGGTGCTGCGGCGCCTGGAAGCGATGCTCGCCGTTGCCGACCGCGAATCCTCGCTCATTATCACCGGCATGGGCGACGTCATCGAGCCGGAATCCGGTCTCGTCGCGATCGGCTCGGGCGGCCCCTACGCGCAAGCGGCGGCCCGGGCGCTCCTGGAGAACTCGCAGCTCGACGCGGAAGCGATCGTGCGCAAGGCCCTCGCGATCGCCGCCGACCTTTGCATCTATACCAATCACCAGGTCGCGGTCGAAACGCTGGAATGAAAGCTCGGAACGCCTGATGTCCTCGATGACCCCGCAGGAAATCGTGCACGAGCTCGACAAGCACATCGTCGGGCAGGCGCGCGCGAAACGCGCGGTCGCGATCGCGCTGAGGAACCGGTGGCGCCGGCAGCAGGTCGCCGAGCCCTTGCGCCAGGAGATCACGCCCAAGAACATCCTGATGATCGGGCCCACGGGAGTCGGCAAGACCGAGATCGCGCGGCGGCTGGCCCGGCTCGCGGACGCGCCTTTCATCAAGGTCGAGGCCACGAAATTCACCGAGGTGGGCTACGTTGGTCGCGACGTGGACACCATCGTCCGCGATCTCGTCGAGATCGCGATCAAGGACACGCGCGAGTCGGCGATGAAGAAAGTGCGCCGGCGGGCGGAGGACTCCGCCGAGGAACGCGTGCTCGACGTCCTGCTTCCCGCCGCGCGCGGCGGGACCGCCTTCGGCGAAGGCGCCCAGGCGCCGGCCATGGCGGCGAGCGAAGAGGAGTCCTCGACCCGCCAGAAATTCCGCAAGAAACTGCGCGAAGGCGAGCTCGACGACAAGGACGTCGAGATCGAGGTGTCGGCGCCGCAGGCGCACATGGAGATATTCGCGCCGCCCGGCATGGAAGAGCTGACGCAGCAGATCCAGGGCATGTTTCAGAACCTGGGTGGCGCAAGAAAGAAGCTGCGGCGCATGAAGATCCGCGAGGCCATGCGCATGCTCACCGAGGAGGAAGCGGCTCGCCTCATCAACGATGAAGACCTGCGCGCGAAAGCGCTCGCCAACGTCGAGCAGAACGGCATCGTATTTCTCGACGAGATCGACAAGATCGCGAGCCGCGGCGAGATCGTCGGCGCCGATGTGTCGCGCCAGGGCGTGCAGCGCGACCTGCTGCCGCTGGTGGAAGGCACGACGATCTCGACGAAGTACGGGATGGTCAAGACCGATCACATTCTATTCATCGCGAGCGGCGCGTTCCATCTCTCCAAGCCGTCGGACCTCATCCCGGAGCTGCAGGGGCGCTTTCCGATCCGCGTCGAGCTCGACTCGCTCTCGGTCGAGGACTTCGAGAGAATCCTCACCGCGACCGACGCCTGCCTGACGCGTCAGTATCAGGCGCTGCTCGCCACGGAAGCGGTCGATGTGGCCTTCCTGCCCGACGGCATACGGCGCCTGGCGGAGATCGCCTGGTCGGTCAACGAGAAGACCGAGAACATCGGCGCGCGGCGCCTGCACACGGTCATGGAGCGGCTGCTCGAGGAGATCTCGTTCGACGCCGGCAGGCACGGCAAGGAAAGCATCAGGATCGACGCCGCCTTCGTCGACGCGAAGCTCAAGGAGCTGGCGCAGAGCGAGGATCTCGCGCGCTACGTGCTCTGAGCTCGAGGCAGCGCGGGCAGTAGCAGGCGTCTCCTTCGGGATTCGGCAGCGGCGGGAAATCCTCGCACCAGCAGCGCTCGCGGCCTGCCTGCATTCCGCATTCGAATTCGGCTCCGCAGCCTGGACAGCGGGTCGCGCTAGCGTTCTTCGCGCTCATCCGGACCAGGAAACGCTTTCAAGGCGCGGCGAAGGAACTGCACGTGCGACGTGAACCGCGTGCACGCGTCACAAATGCCCACGTGCAGGCGCAGGCCGATTTTCTCGGAGAGCGACAGGCGCCTGTCCATGCCCTCCGAGATCAGCCTGCTCGCTTCCTTGCACGAAAGCCGGAACACCGTTGCGTTCCCTTCACCTGTTGCCGGGCGATCCGGGCAGGAACCAGGTCTGCTCGAGGCAGGCCCGCAGGCCCAACCGGGCGCGATACAGCATCACCCAGCAGTTGGACGTGGAAATCCCCAGTTCCTTACAGATCTCGTCGGTCTCCAGACCCATGAGCTCGCGCATCGCAAAAGCGCTGGCGGTCTTTCTCGGCAGCTCCTGAAGGCAGCGCTCCAGCGCCTCGAAGAAGCGGCGCTGTTCGAGGCAACGCTCGGGGTTTGCCCAGTGCTCAGGAGCCTCGGCGAAATGGCCGTCCTCGGAGAAGTAGGCGTCGAGATCGAGCGCGTCGCCGCTGTCGCCGGGAGCCTCGATTGGCCGCTCGCGCGCCGCCTTGCGCATGCTGTCTATGATCTTATGCTTCAGAATGCCGATGAGCCAGGTGCGCACCGACGATTGGCCGGCGAATTGGGACGCGCCCTGGATGGCCGCGAGCAGCGTCTCCTGCACGGCATCTTCCGCGGCGCTGCGATCCCGCAGCTGCAGGAGCGCGAAGCGCAATAAATAGGGGCGCTGCCCCTCCAGTTCAAGAGGTTCCGGAGGCGATCCGTGTGGCATGGGCGCGGAATCTAGCCTCTTCCGGGAGGGACCGCAAGCGCCCTTGAAATCCGGGCAGCGGACCCAAGATTTCGACTTGCACGGGCGTTACGCCCGAAAACTTTTCGGAAGGAAGATCATGGCAAATATCACGCGTTACGATCCCTTCGGCGATCTGGTTGATGATTTTCTGCGCGGCTTCGTAGTGCGGCCACTGGGGTTCGAGGGTGAAGTGCCGGTCCGCCGCATGAAGGTCGATGTGGCCGAGCAGAACGGCGACTATAGGGTAGTGGCCGAGCTTCCCGGAGTGAAGAAGGAAGACATCAAGGTCAACATCGACGGTGACGAAGTGTCTATCACCGCGGAGACGCGGCTGTCGAAGGAAGCGAAGGACGGCGGGCGGCTGCTTCACAGCGAGCGCTATGTCGGCAAAGTTTCGCGTGCCTTCAGGCTCGCCCAGGAAATCGACGAAGCGCGTGCAAGCGCGAAATACTCCGACGGCGTGCTCGAGCTGACGCTCCCGAAGAAGGCGGCAGCTACGGCCAAGCAGCTGACGATCCAGTAACCCCGGCCGGTCTTTTGCTTCGACGAAAGGCGGCTTCGGCCGCCTTTTTCTTGCGCCGCGGGTACAATCGGCGCTCAAGATGCGCGCACAGATGAGCGGCTCCTCGCTGACGCCGGGACACAAGGCCAAAGTCCTCTCCGAGGCGCTTCCCTACATCCGGCGCTTTCACGGCAAGACCATCGTGGTGAAGTACGGCGGCAACGCCATGACCGAAGACGCGCTGAAGCGCGGCTTCGCCCACGACGTGGTGTTGCTGAAGCTGGTCGGCATGAACCCGGTCATCGTCCATGGCGGCGGCCCCCAGATCGACGAGCAGCTCGCGCGCATCGGCAAGAAAGGCGAGTTCGTCCAGGGCATGCGCGTCACCGACGCCGAGACCATGGATGTCGTGGAGATGGTCCTCGGCGGGCAGGTCAACAAGGAGGTTGTCACGCTGATCAATCAGGCGGGCGGAAAGGCGGTCGGGCTCACCGGGCAGGACGGTGCGTTCGTCAGGGCGAAGAAGCTGCTCCTTTCCGACACCGGCAACGACGGCGGAAAGATCGATATCGGCCAGGTGGGCGAGATCGCGTCGATCGACCCCAAGGTGATCTGGGCGCTCCAGGAGGGCGGGTTCATCCCCGTCGTAGCGCCGATCGGCGTCGGCGAGGACGGGCAGTCGTTCAACATCAACGCGGACCTGGTCGCGGGCAAGCTCGCCGAAGTGCTGCGCGCCGAAAAGCTCGTGGTTCTGACCAATACGCCAGGCGTGCTCGACAAGAACGGCAAGCTCCTTACCGGCCTGACTCCGAAGAAGATCGACGCGCTCGTCGCCGACGGCACGCTCTCCGGCGGGATGCTGCCCAAGATCAGCTCGGCGCTCGACGCAGCGAAGGCCGGCGTCAAGAGCGTCCACATCATAGACGGCCGGGTCGAGCATGCGGTTCTGCTCGAAATCCTGACCGACGAGGGCGTGGGGACGTTGATCCGCTCGAAATGATCGCCTACGCGATCGGCTTGCCCTGCTCGTCCCAGAGACCCGCGAGGTATCCTTCGTCCTCGTCGTAGATCGTCAGCAGCCGGCGCCGCGGCGCTTCGCTGAACGACAGGTGCACCCAGCGTCCGTATTCGAGTATGCACTGATCGAATTCCAGTCCCGAGCGCTGTATCTCCCGCGCGATCTCGAGGGGTGTTCCGAAGGCGGGGCAGCAAAAGTCAACGGCCAGGCCCTGCAGGTGCTGCGAGGCGCCGGAGCCCCCCACGGCCTCGTTGAGGGCGGCGCAGCGGTAGCCGCTCGAGATCTCCAGGGGCGCTCCGAGCAGCGCCCGGACCCATTCGAGCCCGGCGGCAACGCGCTTCAGGTTGTCCACGATCTCGGGCGGAGGCGTGTTGTCGATCCCGTTTTTCTCTGCCGTCTCGGAATAGACCAGTTGGCCCAGAGAAAAATTCGGGGAGAGCTGCATGGGCAGCATTGTAACCGGCAGCAAGCGCTCACCCGGAGTCATACAATAGGGGCGGTTCACCTGTAAGAGAGCGACCATGCCCGCCGCAAAGCCCGGTGCCCGCCGCCTGCAGATCCTGCAAGTCCTCGCGCGCATGCTGGAGAACCCCAAGGGCGAGAAGGTCACTACCGCGGCCCTGGCGAAGGAACTGGACGTGTCCGAAGCCGCCCTCTATCGCCATTTCGCGAGCAAGGCGCAGATGTTCGAAGGCCTGATCGAGTTCATAGAGCAAAGCGTGTTCGGGCTCGTCAACAAGATCACCACGGAGGAGGACGACGGCCTCAAGCAGATTCAGGCGATCATGTCCTCGCTTCTTGGTTTCGCGGAAAAGAATCCGGGCATGACGCGCGTCCTGGTGGGCGATGCGCTAGTGAACGAGGACGAGCGGCTTCAAGTGCGCATCAACCAGCTTCACGACCGTCTCGAAGCGACGCTCAAGCAGTGCCTGCGCGTGGCTTCGACGCAGAGGCAGGGCGCATCCCCTTCAGGGGGCGACGCCGCGGCCGACCACGGTCCGCGTGCGAATCTGCTTCTTTGCTATGTGATCGGCCGCTGGCAACAATACGCGAAGAGCGGCTTCAAGCGTATGCCCTCCGAGCTGTGGGAAAAGCAGTGGCCGCTGCTCTCGCGAGGCTAGCGCAGATCTAGACGCGCAGCTCGGACGCAACCCGCGCGCACGCCGGGCAGGAGGGGTCCCGTGCAAGCCTGACCGTGCGCCACTGCATGGTGAGCGCGTCCAGAAGCATCAATCGCCCCTTTAGCGTTTCTCCGGCGCCCACGAGCAGCTTCAAGGCCTCTCCGGCCTGCACGGTGCCGATGATCCCGGTAAGCGGGGCGAACACCCCCATGATTGCGCAGCGCATTTCTTCAAGCTCTGCGTTCTCCGGAAAGAGACAGTGATAGCAGGGGCTGAGTTCGTCCCGCAGATCGAAGACGCTTACCTGCCCGTCGAAACGCACGGCCGCCCCCGACACGAGAGGCTTTCGATGCCGCACGCAGGCGCGGTTCACGGCGTGGCGCGTGGCGAAGTTGTCCGAGCAGTCGAGCACCACGCTGCTAGACTCGACCAAGCGGTCAAGCGCCTCGTCTCCCACGCGCTGCTGCACCGGCACGACCTTCACCTCGGGATTGATCCTCGAGAGCGCCGCTCGCCCCGATTCGGCCTTGGGCCGGCCTACCGACTCGGTGCCGTGGAGAATCTGTCGCTGGAGATTGGTGAGATCGACGTCGTCCCCGTCGACAAGGGTCAGAGTTCCGACCCCCGCCGCCGCGAGGTAGAGCGCTGCAGGCGAACCCAGGCCTCCGGCGCCGATGACCAGGGCCGACGCCGACAGCAGCCTCTGCTGCCCTTCGACCCCGATCTCGGGCAGCAGGATGTGCCGCGAATAGCGCAGCAGTTGCTCGTCTGTCATCGGCTCTACGGCCCGCCGCAGGCGCGCGTCGGTCAGTTCTTGGCGGGCGCGGGCGGGGCGCTTTGCGCGGTGGCCAGCGGCTGGCCCTTCAGGTATTTGAGCGCCTGCTGGAACTGGAAATCCTTGTCCGACGTGAACTCGAGCGGCGCGGGCGGCTTCTCGTCGGCCTCGGTCGACGGCTTGGCGCTGGTGCGCTGCGCTTTCTCCGCCTGGGCACCCGGGTCCTGCTCGTTGAGGAGGTGCTTCTCGAGATCGGCTTCGCGCAGCCTGACCGTCGTCGGCGAGGTGGGATCCTCGATGACGATGTCCGGTGTGATTCCCTTCGCCTGGATCGAGCGGCCGCTGGGCGTGTAATAGCGCGCCGTGGTGAGCTTGATCGCGGTGTTGTTGCCGAGCGGAAGGATGGTCTGCACCGAGCCCTTGCCGAACGTCTGCGTGCCGATCAAAGTCGCCCGCTTGTGGTCCTGCAGCGCTCCCGCCACGATCTCCGAGGCGGACGCGGAGCCCCCGTTCACCAGCACGACCATGGGAACGGTCTTGACGGCCGCGGGCAGGTTCTTCAGGTAATCGTCACGGTTTCCGCGCAGGTAATCCTCGGGCGCCGCGATGAACTTGCGCTTGGCGTCCTCGGTGCGCCCGTCGGTGGACACCACCGTCGCGCGCGGCGGCAGGAAGGCGGAGGAGATCCCCACGGCCCCGTTGAGAAGGCCGCCGGGATCGTTGCGCAGGTCGAGAATCAGCCCCTTCAGCGGACCGCTCTTGTACAGCCCCTCGAGGTGCTTGACCAGATTCTCTCCCGTGTGCTCCTGGAACTGCGAGACTCGAACCCATCCGTAGCCGGGTTCGATCAGCTTGGACTTCACGCTTTGCACGCGGATCACGTCGCGGATCAGCGTGACCTCGAACGGCTTGACCTCGCCTTTGCGCATGATCGTGAGCCGGATGCTCGTCTTCGGCTTGCCGCGCATGCGCTTGACCGCGTCGTTCAGGCTCATCCCCTTGACCGAGGCGTCGTCGATCTTGATGATGAAATCCCCCGGCTTCAGGCCTGCGCGGAACGCCGGCGTGTCCTCGATGGGAGACACCACCTTCACGAAGCCTTCCTCCATGCCGACTTCGATGCCCAAGCCGCCGAACTCGCCCTGCGTGCCGACCTGCAGCTCCTTGAAAGCGTCCTGGTCGAGATACGCCGAATGCGGATCGAGACCGGTGAGCATTCCGCTGATCGCCTCGGTGATGAGCTTCTTGTCCTCGACCGGCTCGACATAGTTCGACTTGATCGCTCCGAACACCTCGGCGAAGGCGCGCAACTCGTCGACCGGGAGCGGAAAGCGAGCGGCCTCGCGCTGCGCTATCGCGGAGAAGTTCAGACTGAGCAGTACTCCGGCCAGCACACCGACCAGCACCAGGCTGGCCTGCTTGAATCTCGTCATCATGGTTTTTGCCTTGGGCTGCGCGCCGACCGCCCCATCATTTCAGGGACACCCAGCGCATGGGATCGAAGGCTTTTCCTTCGTGCCGAATTTCAAAGTATAAACCCGATTCCATGTTGCCGCCGCTCGCGCCGACGGTCGCGACCGCTTCCCCGGTGCCAACTAAGTCACCTACCTGCTTGAGCACCGACTCGTTGTTTCCGTAGATGGTGAGATAGCTCTTCCCGTGGTCGATGATGAGCAGGTTCCCGAAGCCTCGCAGCCAGTCGGCAAAAACGACCCGGCCCGGAGCGACCGCTCGCACCTCCTGGCCTGCCGGGGAGCGGATGAACAAGCCCTTCCACGTAGGACCACCATCGGACCGTTGGGCACCGAAGCGGTTCGCGAGTTCACCGCGGATGGGGAGCCGTATGCCCGGCTTGATTCCTGTCATCGAGCTGTCCGCGCCCCCGGGCTCGGGAATCTTGTCGTTGCGGAGGCGCGCGGGCGCGGCCGCGAGGAGCTTGCGGAGCTCCTCGACCAGCCTAGACAGGCGCGATTCGTCGCGTTCGAGGTGCTTCACCTGGCGGCGCTGCTCGCGCAGCTGGCTCGAGACGCGGGCGAGCACCTTCCGGTGCTCTGCCTGCTGGCGGACGAGTGCGGCGCGCTCGGCGCGGCGCGCCGATTCGATCGCGGCAATCTCGGCGTTCCTTCCCCGGGTGTCGGCTTCCAGCTGCTTGAGCCGCGCGAGCCGAGAGCGCAGCTCGTCGATGAACTCGGTCTGGGCGCGCGAGATGTAACCGTAATAGTGCAGCTCGCGCGCGATCCGTCCAGGCTCCTCGCCCGACAACAGCAGCCTCAGGCCGCTCCGCTCCCCGTTCACGTAACGCAGCGTGAGCAGCCTCCCCAGGGTCTCCCTGCGGGAGCCGATTTCGGACTCGAGCGCCTGGCTGCGCTTTGCGAGAGACTTGAGCTCGTCATCGGCAGCCGCCCGCCTGGCGGCGAGGGTGCGCAGCGCTCGATTGGCCTCGGAGATCGCGCGCTCGGAGTCGCGCAGCTGGTCGCGAACCTCGGTGCGGCTTTCCTCGGACTCCGTGATCTTCCCTCGCAAGCCCTCGATTCGAGCCCGCAGCGCCTCGAGCTTCTCGGCCTCCCCTTGGGCCAGCGCCAGGGCCGGGACGAGCAGCAGCCCCAGACCGATCCGGCGTGCGGGCTTCACGCTCCGGCCTTGCCCTGATCGGCGACCGCCCGCGCGCGCGCCTCGGCCTCGGCCGCGTCCCCCAAATAGTAGTGCCGCACCGGCCGCAATCCGGAGTCCAGCTCGTAGACGAGGGGCAGCCCGGTCGGGATGTTCAGGTCCACGATCGCGCTGTCGCTGACCCCGTCGAGATACTTGACCAGGGCGCGCAGGCTGTTACCGTGCGCAACGATCAGCACCCTGCGCCCGGCGCGCACGGCCGGAGCAATGGCCTCGCTCCAGTAGGGGAGAAAGCGCACAACCGTGTCCTTCAGGCACTCCGTGAGCGGGAACGCCGTGTCGTCGATGCCGGCGTAGCGAGGATCGCCGCGCGAATCGCGCGGGTCCCCGCGCTCGAGAGGGGGAGGCGGCACGTCGTAGCTGCGCCTCCACACCAGCACCTGCTTTTCGCCGTATTTCTTCGCCGTTTCGGCCTTGTTAAGTCCTTGCAGACCGCCGTAGTGACGCTCGTTGAGCCGCCAGGAATGCTGCACCGGAATCCACATCAGATCCATGGCTTCCAGCGCCAGCCACAGCGTCTTGATGGCGCGCTTGAGCACCGAGGTGTACGCCGTGTCGAAGCCGAAGCCGGCCTGGCTTAGCATTTCGCCGGCGCGCTTCGCCTCGCCCACGCCTCGCGGCGTGAGCTCGACGTCGGTCCAGCCGGTGAACCGGTTCTCCATGTTCCATACCGATTCGCCGTGACGCAGCAGAACGATCCTGTGCATGGTGCTCTCGACGCGGCCGTTATGACCATCACGTCCCGGGAAAGCATTTTATAATGAGCGCCCATGGAAATTCGAGAGCAGCGGGCTGCGCATCAGCCGCGGGACGTCTTCGATCTGATAGGCCGCCGGGAGCAGATCGAGAGAATGGCTCACGCCATGCGCGCCATCGCTCATCCCCTGAGGCTCAAGATACTCTGCGTTCTCGGCGAGCAGGAGTCGAGCGTGCAGGACATCGTCGAGGCGGTAGGCACTTCGCAGAGCAACGTCTCGCAGCATCTGGCGATCCTCCGTGAGAAGGGGATAGTCGGCTCGAGGCGGAACGCCAACCACGTGTTCTACTCCGTCAGGGATCAGCGCACTCTCCAGCTGCTTTCCACGATGCGCGAAGTACTGTGCGGCGTGCCGAGATCGTGACATGGGGGAAGTCGGCCTCCTGAAATTCATCACCGAGCACATGTTCCTGGTCGCGCTCGCAGCCGTCAGCGGCGGGATGCTGGTCTGGCCGGCGATAAGCCGCGGCATGGGCGGCTCCTCGGTGTCGACGCTCCAGGCGACGCTGCTGATCAATCAGAAGAACGCCCTGGTACTGGATATCCGCGATGCAGCCGACTACGAAAAAGGCCACCTGGCCAACGCGCGCCATATCCCGATGGCTGAGCTCGCGGCGCGCGCCCCGGAGCTGGAGAAGTTCAAGGCGAGGCCGGTGATCGTGGTGTGCGAAAGGGGCAACCGCGCCGACAAAGCGGCCGCCGTGATGCGCAAACAGGGTTTCGATCAGACCTTCTCGCTGGGCGGCGGCGTCGCGGCCTGGCAGCAAGCCGGCCTGCCGCTGGAGAAATAGGGCGTTCCATGAGCGACGTTCAGCCACCGACCTTCGGCATCGAGAAAATCTACGTCAAGGACCTGTCGCTCGAGGTCCCGGCGGGACCGCAGGTGTTCATGCAGCAGGAGCAACCCCAGCTCGAGGTGCAGATCACCCAGCAGGCGCAGCGAGTCAACGATGTTCTGCACGAAGTGACCTTGGTGATCACCGTCACGGCGAAGTCCGGGGACAGGACCCTGTTCCTGGTGGAGGCCTCGCAGGCCGGGATCTTCCAGATACGCAACGTTTCCGAGGCGGATCTCGCGCCCGTCCTCGGGATCGTCTGCCCGAACATCCTGTTTCCCTATGCCCGCGAGTCGGTGTCGGATCTCGTGACGCGCGCCGGCTTTCCGCCCGTGCTGCTCGCTCCCGTCAACTTTGAGGCCATCTATCAGCAGCGCGCAGCCGCATCGGTGAAGCCCGACGGACAGCGGATCGAGGCAGCTCACTGATGCGCTGCTTCGCGGCCCTGGCGCTGGTCGCGCTGGCCGCGCCCGTCGGCGCGGCCGAGTTCCGCTCGATCGCGGAGAGCGGCACGCTGATGTATGACGCGCCTTCGGTCAAGGCGAAGAAGCTCTTCGTCGCGAGCCGCAGCTACCCGGTCGAGGTGGTCGTGAACGTCGAGGCCTGGGTGAAAGTGCGCGATCAGTCGGGCGACCTCAGCTGGGTGGAAAAGAAGGCGCTCTCCGAGAAGCGGACTGTGGTCGTGACGGCTCCGTTTGCCGATGTGAGGCAGTCCGCGAGCGAGCAGTCGCCGCTCGTATTCCAGGCGCAGCAGGGCGTGGCGCTCGAACTCGCCGAGCCGCAGGCCGGCGGGTGGCTCAAGGTGCGGCATGCGGACGGCCAGACGGGCTACGTCAAGGTCAATCAGATCTGGGGCCTCTAGGTCCCTCCGGCGAACCCCTTGAAGATCGGCATCGTCGGGGCCGGCGCCTGGGGCAGCGGGCTCGCGATCGCGCTCTGCGAGAGGCACAGGGTCACCCTTTGGGCGAGGGACGGCGCCTCGGCGGCCGCGATCGCGGCCGAACGCTGCAACATGCGATACCTCCCGGGCGTGCCGATCCCCGAAGCAGTGCTCGTCCGACCCGAGTCCGGCGCCGAGTTCGGGGAACAGGACATGCTTCTCGTCGCCACGCCCACCGCGGCGCTCAGGGAGGTCCTGGAGAAGGTCCGGGCATCGAGATTCGCCGGGACGGTCGTCTGGGCCTGCAAGGGCTTCGAGCAGGCGAGTGCCAAACTGCCTCACGACGTTGCATCCGAAGTGCTGGGGGAGCGCGCGCCCTGCGGCGCCCTGTCCGGGCCCAGCTTCGCTCTCGAAGTGGCGCGGGGACTTCCCGCGGCGCTCACGCTGGCCGCCCGCGACGCGGATTTCGCGAAGCGGATCGCGCGCGAGCTGCACCAGCCGACTCTGAGGGTGTACTACAGCACCGATGTCGTCGGTGTCGAGTTGAGCGGTGCCGTGAAGAACGTGATGGCGATCGCAGCGGGAATCAGCGATGGCCTCGGGCTGGGCCTCAACGCGCGCGCCGCCCTGATCACCCGGGGCCTGGCGGAGCTTGCGCGGCTGGGAACGGCCGTCGGCGGAAGAGCCGAGACGTTCATGGGTCTGGCGGGCGCCGGCGACCTGATCCTCACCTGCACCGGCGACCTTTCGCGCAACCGGCGGGTCGGGCTGCTCCTGGCAAGCGGAGCGCCGCTCGAGGCGACTCTGGAACAGCTGGGGCACGTTGCCGAAGGCGTGTACTCGGCGCGCGCGGTCGAATCGCTAGCCTCGGAGAAGGGCGTCGACATGCCGATCACGCGCGCCGTATGCGGAGTGTTGTTTCGCGGCTCCTTGCCCCGCGAGGCCGTGCAGTCTCTGCTCGCGCGCGACCCCAGGGAGGAAGGAAACTAGGCGGGGGCCCTAGCGCAGCACCGAGCGCGCGATCACCCAGTTGTCGACGCGCGCCGCGCCGGCGCGCTTGAGAACGCCGGCGAGCTCGTTCAGGGTCGCGCCCGTCGTCATGACGTCGTCGACCACCGCGACGCTCCTCCCGGAGAGATCGAGATCGCAGCCGAAAGCCTGGCGGACATTCCTTGCGCGCTCCTCGTAGGGGAGATTGGTCTGCGCCGCGGTATCCCTGATGCGCCTGGCGCCTCGGGTCGCGAGGACGAGTCCGGTGTGGCGGCACAGGATTCGCGCGATCTCGACCGCCTGGTTGAAGCCCCGTTGCGCCAGGCGTTCCGGATGCAGCGGCATCGGCAAGACGAGGTCGACCGCGGGCAGCGGCCGGGAAGCGAGGCTGCGAGCGAAGAAGGACGCGAGCGCGAGGCGGGCGCGGTACTTGAGGGCCTGAACCAGACGGTCGCAGGGGAACTCGTACAGCCACAAGGCGAGCGTGGCGTCGAAGCGCGGAGGATCCGCGAGGCAGCTTCCGCAGATTGCGCTCGAGGCCGAAGGCAGTGCGCACTGTGGACAGTGCTCCGGCAGCGCGGGGAGCCCCGCCGCGCAGGCTGCGCACAGCGCCTCCATGCCGCTGCGGCCGCCGCACAGGGCGCAATCTCCCGCGAGCCAGCTCATCGCGGCGCGAACGCTCACGGCGAGCGAGCCCTCACGATTTGACATGCGTGATCCTTGCCGCGATGATTCCGCGGATCCCCGCAGTATGCCCATGCATCCCACCCATAACGAGCCAAGCGGCGCTTCCGTTCACCGCGTGCGCGAGCGGAGTCCGCGCGGGACGTGGACGCGCGCGCAGGTCGAGGCCCTGTTCGAGCTTCCCTTCAACGACCTCCTCCACCGCGCCCAGGACGTCCATCGCCAGCACCACGACGCGAACGCCGTGCAACTCTCGACCCTCCTCTCGATCAAGACGGGAGGATGCCCTGAGGATTGCGCCTATTGCCCGCAGTCGTCGCGCTACCGGACCGGGGTGGAGAATGAGCCCCTCGTTCCGCTCGAGAACGTGGTCGCCGCGGCCAGGGCCGCCAGGGAGAGCGGCGCCACGCGCTTCTGCATGGGGGCCGCGTGGCGCGGCCCCAAGCAGAAGGACCTGGAGCAGGTGGCCGAGAGGGTGAGAGCCGTCAAGGCCCTGGGGCTCGAAACCTGCGCGACCCTGGGTCTCCTGCGCGAAGGCCAAGCCGAGCAGCTGAAGGCGGCGGGGCTCGACTACTACAACCACAACCTCGATACCGCACCCGAGTTCTATGGCGACATCATCACTACGCGCGAATACGCCGACCGTCTCGACACGCTGGAGCGCGTCCGCGGCGCCGGCATCAAGGTCTGCTGCGGCGGCATCGTCGGCATGGGCGAGTCGCGTGCGCAGCGCGCCGGACTGATCGCACAGCTCGCGAGCCTGGACCCGCAGCCCGAATCGGTACCCATCAACGATCTGGTCCAGGTCGAGGGCACGCCTCTGCACGGTCTCCCGAAGCTCGACTGGACCGAGTTCGTGCGCACGATCGCGTGCGCGCGCATCACCATGCCGGCCAGCTTCGTGCGTCTGTCAGCCGGGCGCGCCGAGATGCCGGAGGCGGTGCAGGCACTGTGCTTCCTCGCGGGCGCGAATTCAATCTTCTACGGTGACAAGCTGCTCACCACCGGAAACCCTGAAGCGGAACGCGACCGCGCGCTGCTCGACAAGCTCGGTATTCGCCCGCTCTGAACATGGATGCTTTCCGCGTCGATGCGCAGCAGGCGCGGCGCGCGTTCGAGCGCGCGGCGCGCCGCGGCGAAGATAGAGCGGCCCTGGAGGGCGAGGTCGAGCGGCGCATGCTCGAGCGCCTAGACTACGTGCGGCTGGCTCCCACCCGCGTGCTTGACGCGGGGTGCGGCACGGGCAGGGGACTTGCCCTGCTGCGCGAGCGTTATCCGAAGTCGGTCGTGCTGGGCGTCGACTTCGCTTGGGCCGCGATCCGCGCGGCTTCGCGCCCGCGCTCCTTCGCCGCGCGCTTGCGGCGCTTTCTCCCCGGGGCGCGGCCGGGGCACGTTTGCGCCGATCTTGCGCGCCTGCCGCTGCGCTCGGGCGCGATCGACATGCTGTGGTCGAACCTCGCCCTGCCTTGGGTGGAGGATCCGCCCGCCGTGCTGCGCGAGTTTCGGCGCGTTTTGGCGCCCGGCGGGCTGCTGATGTTCTCGAGCTACGGCCCCGATACGCTCAAGGAGTTGCGGTCCGCGTTCACGCGGGCTTCGCCCGCGCGCCGGGTGCACCCCTTCGTCGACATGCACGACGTGGGCGACATGCTGGTCGCGTGCGGCTTTGCCTCGCCGGTGATGGATGTCGAGACGATTACGCTCACCTACGCGCGCGTCGAGGATCTCGTTCGCGACCTCAGAGCATCGGGCCAGACCAGCGCCGCCGTCGACCGTCCACGCTCGCTCACGGGACGTGGAACCTGGAAACGGATGCTCGCGGAGTACGGGGCGCTTCGCGAGAACGGCCGATTGCCCGCGACAGTCGAGGTCGTATACGGCCACGCCTGGAAGGGCGAGCCGCGGATTGCGGCTGATGGCAGGCAAATCGTCAAGTGGACGACGACAACACCTGGCTGAGAGATGTTTCTCCCGGCAATTTGGCTTGCCCGGCGTGGGGCAGTGTGTTAATTTAGCGCGGTTTTTTTACGAGTTTTCCGCTTTTTCCAGGCTAGGCGCTCGCGTGCACACGGCGGCATCCGAATCGGCGTTCGACCTCACCATCAAGCGCAATTGCTCGATCTCGCCGCGAGACCTTCTGTGCGTGCTTGCTTCAGCCGCTGGCGTGTCGCTCGGCATTGCTGCAGGGTTTGCGCTCGCGGGGGCGTGGCCTGTCCTGCCGTTCGCCGGGCTGGAAGTGCTCGCGCTCGCCGCGGCGTTTTACCTGAACGGCCGCCACGCGGCGGACTACGAGCGCATCGCGCTCTGCGGGGAAAAGCTGCTGGTGCAGGCCAGCAACGCGGGGCGCATCGTGCAGCACGAATTCGACCCGCGCTACTTGCGTGTCGACGAGCGGCGCCTCGGGCAGGAATTGCGCCTGCTGCTGTGCTCGCGCGGAAGCGAGCTCGAGATCGGACGTCACCTGGACGCCAAGGGGCGTGCTTCTCTCGGCTGGCGCCTGCGGCGCGGCCTGTCGAATCGCTAGCGAAGAAAAATCACGAGGGACATGATGAAAAAAGGGACGGTCGCGGCAGCCTGGCTCCTCGCGCTTTCGGGAACGGCGCACGCCGCCTTTCAGTGGGATTTCCAGACGCCGGTCACGCGCGTCGCCACCGAGATCGACAAGCTCCACATCACGATGATGTGGATCATCCTGGTGATTTTCGTAGGCGTCTTCGGCGTAATGTTCTACTCGATCTACGCCCACCGGAAGTCCGTCGGTCACAAAGCCGAGCACTTCCACGAGAACACGACCGTCGAGGTGATCTGGACCGTCATCCCTTTTCTCGTGCTGATCTTCATGGCGTGGCCGGCGACCAAAGCGGTATTGACGATCAGGGATACCAGCAGCCCGGACATCACCATCAAGGCCACCGGGTACCAGTGGAAGTGGGGCTACGACTACCTGAAGGGCGAAGGGGAGGGAATCAGCTTCTTCTCGGCCCTGGCGACGCCGCGGGACCAGATCACGGGAACGGCCCCCAAGAACGAGCACTATCTGCTCGAAGTCGATAATCCGCTCGTGGTGCCCGTCGACAAGAAGATCCGGGTACTCACGACGGCGAATGACGTCATACATTCATGGTGGGTTCCGCAATTCGGCGTGAAGCAGGACGCGATCCCGGGATTCGTGCGGGATACCTGGTTCAGGGCAGAGAAGGTCGGAACCTATCGCGGGCAATGCGCCGAGCTGTGCGGCAAGGACCACGGCTTCATGCCGATCGTTGTCGAGGTCGTGTCCACCGAGGACTACGGCAAATGGGTCAGCGCGCAGCGGCTGAAACTCGCTGCCGCCGCCGATGACCCGAACAAGAAATGGAACCTCGCCGACCTGAAGGCGCGCGGGGAAAAGGTGTTTGCGGCGAATTGCGTTGCCTGCCACCAGGCGAACGGGCAGGGCGTGAAGGGCGTGTTCCCCGCGCTCGACGGCTCGCCGCTCATCAAGGAGCCCAAGGGCCGCCACATCGAGATCGTTCTGAACGGCAGGCCGAAGACGGCGATGGCCGCGTTCGGCAAGCAGCTCTCCGACACGGACATCGCGGCGGTCATCACCTACGAGCGCAACAGCTGGAGCAACAAGACGGGAGACGTGATCCAGCCGAGCGAGATCAAGGCGGCACGCAAGTGAAACGGACGACGAGTTCTAGGAGCATCTCATGAGCGCAGTTATCGATCACGGCCACGCGCACGGTCACGAGCATCATCCCTCGGGAATCATGCGCTGGATCACGACCACCAACCACAAGGACATCGGCACGCTTTACCTCTGGTTCAGCTTCACCATGTTCCTGGTCGGCGGGATTCTCGCGCTCGGCATCCGGGCGGAGCTGTTCCAGCCCGGCCTGCAGTTCTGGCACCCGGAATTCTTCAATCAGCTGACCTCGATGCACGGTCTGATCATGGTGTTCGGCGCAATCATGCCGGCCTTCGTCGGGTTCGCCAACTGGCAGGTGCCGATGATGATCGGTGCGCCCGACATGGCGTTCGCGCGCATGAACAACTGGAGCTTCTGGCTCCTCCCGGTCGCCGCGACGCTCCTCGTCTCGTCCTTCTTCGTTCCCGGCGGGGCGGTCGCCGCCGGCTGGACGATCTATGCGCCGCTCTCCACGCAGATGGGCCCGGGGATGGACCTAGGGATCTTCGCGCTGCACATCATGGGCGCGTCCTCGATCATGGGTTCGATCAACATCATCACGACCATCCTCAACATGCGCGCGCCCGGGATGACGCTGATGAAGATGCCTCTGTTCGTGTGGACCTGGCTCATCACCGCGTACCTCCTGATCGCCGTCATGCCGGTGCTGGCGGGCGCGGTGACCATGGTACTGACCGACCGCCACTTCGGCACGTCGTTCTTCAACGCGGCGGGCGGCGGCGACCCGGTGATGTTCCAGCACATCTTCTGGTTCTTCGGGCACCCCGAGGTCTACATCATGATCCTGCCCGGCTTCGGCATCATCAGCCAGGTGATCCCGGCGTTCGCGCGAAAGCCCCTGTTCGGGTATTCGTCGATGGTCTATGCCACCGCGTCCATCGCGATCCTCTCGTTCATCGTATGGGCGCACCACATGTTCACCGTCGGGATGCCCACCGCGGGCGTGCTGTTCTTCATGTATGCGACCGTGCTGATCGCGGTGCCCACCGGGGTGAAGGTATTCAACTGGCTCGCCACCATGTGGCGGGGGTCGATGACCTTCGAGACGCCGATGCTGTTCGCCGTCGGCTTCATCTTCGTGTTCACTATGGGCGGGTTCACCGGCCTGGTTCTCGCGATCATGCCGATTGACATCCAGCTGCAGGACACTTACTACGTAGTCGCACACTTCCACTACGTGCTCGTCGCCGGGTCGCTGTTCTCGCTCTTCGCGGGATTCTATTTCTGGGTGCCGAAGTGGACCGGCCGGATGTACGACGAGAAGCTCGGCAAATGGCACTTCTGGCTGTCGATGATCTTCTTCAACGTCACTTTCTTCCCGATGCACTTCCTCGGGCTCGCGGGCATGCCTCGCCGGATACCGGACTACGCGCTGCAGTTCGCCGGGTTCAACGAGATCGCCTCGATCGGTGCGTTCGGCTTCGGGCTTTCGCAGATCCTGTTCCTGTGGATCATCCTCAAGGTCACCGTGCTCGGGCGCGGAGAAAGGGCGGCCGCGAGGCCCTGGGAGGGGGCAGACACGCTCGAGTGGACCCATCTGGAGAGCCCGGCTCCGTACCACAGCTTCCACGAGCAGCCGGTGGTGAAGTGACGCGCGAGCAGCAACCGGACAACCTCAGAACGGCTCTGGTGCTGGGCTCGATCGCGCTCGCTTTCTTCCTGGGCATCGTGCTGAAATATTTCCTGCTCAAATGACTCCCGACGAGCGCGCGAGGGCCAACCGGAAGCTCCTGGGAAAGCTGCTGGTGTGCGCGGCGATCATGTTCGGCTTCGGATTCGCGCTGGTGCCCTTCTACGAGAAGATCTGCGAGGTGACGGGCATCCGCAACGTGTTCCAGCCGGACGCGGTTGCCGCCGAGAACACCCAAGTCGACGCGGCGCGCAGCATATCCGTCGAGTTCGACGCCAACACGCAGCGCCTGCCGTGGACCTTCAAGCCGCTCCAGGCGAGCGTGTCGGTACACCCCGGCGAAGTGACGCAGGTTCTCTACGAAGTGCGCAACACCCTCGACCGGCCCGTCACCGGGCAGGCCGTTCCCAGCTACGGGCCGCAGCAGGCCGTGCTGTATTTCAAGAAGGTGGAGTGCTTCTGCTTCCAGCAGCAGACGCTGGGTCCGGGCGAGGTACGCAAGATGCCGGTGGTTTTCCTCATCGACCCCAAGCTGCCGAGGGAGATCAACACCGTGACGCTCTCGTACACCTTCTTCGAAGTAAACGGGGCACAGGGCGGCCGAGGGTGAGGACGATGGCGACCGAGCCGCAGGTCAAGAACGCGTCGCCGCTGCAGATCGCGAAGGCGGTGTTCTGGTCGTTCTTCGGCGTGCGCCGGCGAGCTGAGCACGAGAGAGACCTGGCGCAGATCAAGCCGGCGCAGGTGGTGGTGGCGGGGCTGGTCGGCGCAGCGATTTTTGTATTGAGCCTGGTACTGCTGGTGAAGTTCATCATGAGCCGGGCGGCGTAATCAAAGGAGAGGCAGATGAGCGACCACGCTCAGCACCAGCACTACTATGTTCCGAACCCGTCACACTGGATGATCTTCGGTTCGGGCGCCCTGTTCTGCATGGCGACCGGAGCGGCGAGCTGGTTCAACGGCTGGGAGCCGGGGCGCTGGCTCGTGCTGCTCGGCCTGGCGATCCTGGCGTTCATGATGGTGCGCTGGTTCGGCGACGTGATCCGCGAGTCCGAGGGCGGTAAGTACGGGCGCTGGGAAGACGTGTCGTTCCGCTGGGGAATGAGCTGGTTCATCTTCTCCGAGGTGATGTTCTTCGCCGCTTTTTTCGGCGCGCTCTATTACGCGCGCCAGCTCGCCATGCCCGACCTGGGGAGCCTGGATAACAAGCTGCTGTGGCCGGATTTCGCGCCGCACTGGCCCTCCGCCGGCCCGAATTTCAAGGATCCGTTCACGCCCATGGCGGCTTGGGGGATTCCCGCGATCAACACACTGCTGCTCCTGTCCTCGGGCGTGACGGTGACGATCGCCCACTGGGCGCTGAAGGAGAACAAGCGCGGGCAGCTCGCTTTGTTCATGTTCTTCACCATCGCGCTGGGCGTAACCTTCCTGGGATTCCAGGCATTCGAGTACGGCCACGCCTACTCCGAGCTCAACCTGAAGCTCACGACAGGCATCTACGGCTCGACGTTCTTCATGCTCACGGGCTTCCACGGATTTCACGTGACGATGGGCGCCCTCATGCTGAGCGTGATTCTGGCGCGCTGCCTCGCGGGGCATTTCAAGCCGGAGCACCACTTCGCCTTCGAGGCGGTGGCCTGGTATTGGCACTTCGTCGACGTCGTCTGGCTCGGGCTGTTCATCTTCGTCTACTGGCTGTAGGCCAAGACGCGCGGCCGAGGCTAGGTGATCTTGCCGGGAATGAGCCCGAAGTAGTAGCCCGCCATCAGCAGCAGGAACAGGCCGAGCGAGAGTCCGACCCGCATCGCCAAGGCCTTCACGGTCCGCTTGGACTGGCCGCGATCGCGCACCAAGAAGAACAGCGCCGATCCCAGGCTCGCGAGGATCGCGATGAAGATCAGGATGACGACGATTTTCATGCGGATGCGGGAACGGGCTGCGACGAGTGTACTCCAATCCATCTGGCGTCATGATCGGGATCAGCGTTGCAGGCCGAACTTTCCGCCCGGGGTGGGTGCCGACGCTTGCCGCGGCGGCATTCATCGCGTCGACGATTGCCCTGGGCGACTGGCAGACGCGGCGCGCCGAGGAGAAGCTCGCGGCGGGGCGGATGCTGGATGAAGCAACGCGGGGGCCGATCCTTCAGGTGCCCTCCGCGCGGGCGGAAACTGCCCCCTTCGAGCGCCGCCGCGTCGCCGCACGCGGCGTTTTCATCGCCCGCGACACCCTATTCTTGGACAACAAGGTGTTGCACGGCTCGGCTGGGTACCAGGTGGTCACGCCGCTCAGGCCCGAAGGCGGCGGCACGCACGTCCTCGTCGTTCGGGGCTGGATCGCGGCGGGCGACCGCTCCAGGCTGCCCGACGTGCCCACGCCCGCCGGCGTCCAGACCATCGAGGGCCTCGCGGTCGTCCCCGGCGCCCGGTTTCTCGAGCTCGCGCCAGAGATCGCTTCAGGCAGCCTGCGCCAGAACCTCGTCCTCTCGCGCGAGGAAAGGAACCTGGGGCTCACCCTCCAGCCGTTCGTAATCGAGCAGACGAGCGAGGCCAATGACGGCCTCGTCAGGGTCTGGGAGCGTCCCGATACGGGAGTCGAGCGTCATCGCAGCTATGCTCTGCAATGGTATTCATTCGCGGCGCTCGCCGCGGTGCTCTATGTCGCTCTGGGCTTCAAGCGGAACCGCTCCGGTGCCAGGGGATGAGCAGCGCCGGCGCGGCCGGCGAGTCGCCCTGGTGATTCTCGCGTTGTGCGCGGCGCCGACGGTGGCGGCGTGGCTGGCCTACTTCGTCTGGCCGCCGCAGTCGCGGACGAACTACGGAGAGCTGATCGAGCCGCGTGCGCTTGCTGATCCCGAGCTTCGCCATCTCGACGGAGAATCGTTCCGCCTCTCCCAGCTTCGCGGTAAATGGGTGCTGCTTCAGGTCGACTCAGCCGTCTGCGGCGGCGTCTGCCGCGGAAAGCTCGTGTACATGCGGCAAGCACGCCTCGGCCTGGGGAAGGACGCGGACAGAATCGCGCGGGTGTGGCTGCTCTCCGACGCCGCGACCCCGGACTCCGCGCTTCTGGGCGAGCACGAGGGACTCATGGTGGCGCGTGCGTCCGGAGCGCTGCTCGCAGATCTGCCTGCGCCGGGGAATCCGGCCGCGTACATCTACCTCGTCGATCCCCGCGGCAGCGTGATGCTGCGCTTTCCGGCGGAACCGGACGGACGCAGAATGCTGAGAGACCTCGTGCGCCTTCTCGGAGCCTCGCGAATCGGATAGGGCGTGATGATAAGATTTCAGCCATGCAGTTCGCTCTGACCGCCTCAGGCTTGCGCCTGAGACAGTTCGTCGGCCTGACCAAGCCGCGGGTGGTGTCGCTGATCGTGTTCTGCGCGGCGATCGGCATGTTCCTCGCGACACCGGGCATGGTACCGCCAGGGCTGCTGCTCGCCGCGGTCGCCGGAATCTGGCTGGTCGCGGGATCCGCCGCAGCCGTAAATTGCCTGGTCGAGCAGAAGACCGACTCGGTCATGAGCCGCACGCGGGGCAGGCCGCTGCCGCGCGGGGAGCTCACGTCGCGACAGACTCTCGCCTTCGCCGCCGCGATCGGCGGCGCTGGCTTGTGGATGCTGTACGTGCTGGTGAACCCGCTCACCATGTGGCTGACCTTCGGCACCTTCATCGGCTACGCCGTGGTCTACACCGTGCTCCTCAAGCCTTCGACGCCTCAGAACATCGTCATTGGCGGGGCGTCGGGCGCAATGCCGCCGGTGCTCGGCTGGGCGGCGGTCACGGGGGACGTCGCGCCCGAGGCACTGCTCCTGTTCCTCATCATTTTTGCGTGGACTCCGCCGCATTTCTGGGCTCTGGCTCTCTACCGGACCGAGGATTTCGCCAGAGCCGGGCTGCCCATGCTGCCGGTCACACACGGCCAGCGCTTCACCCGGCTGTACGTCCTGCTCTACACGCTCGTGCTCTTCGCCTCGGCGCTCCTGCCTTTCGCCTACGGGATGAGCGGCTGGATCTATCTCGCGGCCGCTCTGGTGCTGAACGGAGTCTTCGTAGGCTACGCCGTCCGGCTCTACTTCAGCTACACCGACGCGCTCGCGCGGCGCACATTCCGCTATTCGATCGCTTATCTGGCGCTGCTCTTCGCCGGGCTGCTGGTCGATCACTATTCCTTCCCTTGATCGATATCGTGCGCCGCTGGCTCGGCTTGGCACTTGCCGCTGCGGCGCTCTGCGGCTGCACCGGCCCGGGCCCGTCGTTCAAGAACACCGATATCACGGGGGCCGACTACGGAAGGGAATTGACGCTCACGGATCACACCGGAAAGACGCGCACCCTGGCGGACTTTCGCGGCAAGGTCGTCGTCGTGTTCTTCGGCTACACGCATTGTCCGGACGTTTGTCCGACGACGCTCGCCGAGCTGAAGGTGGCGAGAGAGCAGCTCGGGGACGACGGCAAGCGCGTGCAGGTCCTGTTCGTCACGGTCGATCCTGAAAGGGATACGAGAGAGCTGCTCGCGAACTACGTTCCCGCTTTCGATCCGAGCTTCCTCGGCCTGTACGGCGACGCGGCCGCGACCGCCCGTGTGGCGAAGGAATTCAAGGTCTTCTACCAGAAGGCGCCGGGGAAGACGCCCGGGAGCTACACGGTCGATCACAGCTCGGGGAGCTACGTGTTCGATCCGCAGGGGCGTCTGCGCCTGCTCGTTCGCCCAGGAAACGTCTCGAACCTGGTTGCGGACCTGAGGATACTGCTGAGCGTCAAGAGCTGAAGAGGTCGATTCGCCGGGAACCGTTGTATTCTTAGGCATTCCGTGCGCAGGGGAGGGCAGCGGAGACATGAAGGTCCTGATTGTTGACGACTCTCCAACGATACGTGTGGCGCTTCGCGGGCTGGTGGAGAAGATGAAGCACTCCGTGATCGAGGCCGAGAACGGAAGCCAGGCCCTCGAAATCTACCGGCAGGAGAAGCCGGACGTCGTGCTGATCGATGTGGTGATGCCCGTCATGGACGGCTACGACGCTGCGCGTGAGATGAGGCGCATCCGGCCGGACGAATGGGTGCCGATCATCTTCTTGAGCTCCCGCGAGGCCGACCAGGATCTCGACCGGGCCATCGAAGCCGGCGGCGACGACTATCTCGTGAAGCCGGTGAGCTTCGTGGTGCTGAACGCCAAGATCCGGGCGCTTCAGAGGATCGAAGCGACCCGGCTGAAGCTGCTCGAGACCTCGCGCGAGCTGGCAGCCGCGAACCGGGAGCTGGAGAACCTGTCCCGCCAGGACGGACTCACGGGGATTGCCAACCGGCGCCATTTCGACGCCTATCTCCTCACCGAAGTGAAGCGCGCCTCCCGCGAGTCTCAGCCTTTGTCCCTGATCCTGATCGATGTCGATGACTTCAAGGCATACAACGATTGCTACGGCCATCAGGCGGGCGACGATTGCCTGAGACAGGTCGCTTCCGCGATGAAGGCCATAGGGAGGCGCCCGGCGGACCTCGTCGCCCGCTACGGCGGAGAGGAATTCGCGATGATTCTGCCGATGACCAGCACCGAAGGGGCGGTGGATGTGGCCAAATCACTCGCCCGCGCGATCGAGCAGAGGGCGATTCCCCATATGCGCTCGGGGACGGGCAAGGTGATCTCCCTCAGCCAAGGCATCGCGTCCCTGATTCCAGGGAGCGACACCACTCCGGAAGGAATCATCGAACTGGCGGATCAGGCGCTCTACCAGGCCAAGCAGCAGGGCCGCAACCGCTACGTCTTGGCCGCGGGAAGCTGAACCGGCAAGAAAAAAGCCGCGGCACGCGCGGCTTTTCGTCAGGTCGAGAGCACGTTCAGCGGGCGATCAGGCCCTTCATCTTCTCCAGGGCCTTTGCCTCGATCTGCCGGATCCGTTCGGCAGACACCTTGAACTCGCCGGCGAGATCGTGGAGGGTCGCCGGGTTCTTCTCACGCAGCCAGCGGGTTTCGATGATGCGACGACTACGCGGATCGAGACTGGCGAGCGCATTCTCCAGGCCGCGCATGCGCAGGTCTTCCTCCTGCTTCGCTTCGACGAGTTCCGAGGGCTCCGGTGACCGATCCGCGAGATAGGCGATGGGGGCGAAGGAATCCTCCTCGTCGCCGGAAGGCTCGAGGGCGATTTCCTGGCCGGCGAGCCGCATTTCCATCTCCGCGACCTCTTCGGGTTTGACCTTGAGCTGCCTGGCGACAGAACCGATCTCGGACCGCGTCAGCGGGTCGAGGGATGGCTTCATGCTGCGGAGGTTGAAGAACAGCTTGCGCTGCGCCTTCGTTGTCGCGATCTTCACCATGCGCCAGTTGCGCAGGACGAACTCGTGTATCTCGGCGCGTATCCAGTGAACGGCGAAGGACACCAGCCGCACGCCGCGCTCCGGATCGAAGCGCTTCACAGCCTTCATCAAGCCGATGTTGCCTTCCTGGATCAGGTCCCCGTGCGGCAAGCCGTAGCCCATGTAGCCGCGGGCGATCGCGACGACAAGGCGCAAGTGCGACAGCACCAGCTGCCGTGCAGCCTCGACATCCTGATCGGCCCTGAACTTGCGGGCGAACTGCAGCTCCTGCTCGGGCGAAAGGATCGGAAAGCGGTTGACTGCGTGGATGTAGCTCTCCAGGCTCCCAACCGGGACCGGCAAAATCATGGCATTTGTCATTCGCTATTTCCCCTAAGGATGCATCTTAGCACTCTCGAGATTAGAGTGCTAAGAAGGGCACGGGTTCCGCGCCAGACAGCCCCTATTTGCGGGCGCCTTCAAGTAAGTGTCTACTCACTGATAGATAGGCCCCCAACCAGCCGAGGGCCGCCGCCGAGCCCAGGACCGCGGCCATTTCGCGGGGGCCTGGCATCCCCAGGCGGAAGTCGCTGCCGTAGAGCTGGGCGAGCGTTCCGACGTCGCGATTCAGGAACGCAAGCCCGGCCAGCACGATCCCGAGCGCCGCGAGCCCGCCCAACAGGCCCAGGAGCGAGCCCAGATAGAAAAAGGGGCGCCGAATGTAGGCATTCGTTGCGCCGATCAAGCGACACAGCTCGATCTCGTCGCGTTGCGTCAGGATGTGCAGGCGTATCGTGTTGAAGGTGACGGCGACGAGCGCGGTGCCAAGCAGGCCCGCGAGCAGGGCCACGGCGGTGCGCCCCAGGCGGATCAGCGCGTCGAGGCGCCTCACCCAGGCCGAATCGGCCTGCACGTACGCGATCTTGGGGAGAGCCTTGAACTCGAGCTCGAGCCGGTCGGCGAGAGCCGGATCGCTCGTCGAGAGCGTAACCACGAACGCGTCGGGAAGGGGATTTTGCGGCAGGCTCGAGATGACTTCGCTCATGCCGCCCGAGCGTCCGAGCTCAGCGAGCGCCGCGTCGCGTGATATGAAGCGCAGGCTTCGCACGCCCCCGGCCGCCCGAAGCCGGCCTTCGACGGCCGCGCTGTCGGCCTTGGTCGCGTCTCTGGCAAGGAAGACCGTGAGTTGAGGATCGACCGATACCCTGCGGGACAGGACCTCCAGGTTCGTCAGCAGGATGTACACCCCGAGCGGCAGCGCAAGAGCGACGCCGATGGCGAGCACATTGAGCGCGGTGGCGAAGGGTGAGCGCGCCAGCCGGGATGCCGTCTGCGCGAGACTCAGGCGGTGATGCTGCAGCCAGACTCTCACTGGAGCCTGCCGTGGTCGAGCCTCAGCACGCGTTTGTGGTACTTGCCGATCAGCTGCTGATCGTGCGTCGCCACGAGCACCGTGACCCCGACCTGGTTGAAGGCGTTGAACATCTCCATGATCTCGTCCGCGTAGGCGGCGTCGAGGCTCGCGGTGGGTTCGTCGGCCAGGAGAATGGCGGGGCGGTTGACCACGGCGCGCGCGACGCACAGCCGCTGCTGCTCGCCGCCCGAAAGCGTCACCGGGTTGGCTTTCTCACGCGTGAGCAGCCCGACCTTGTCGAGCGCGGCGCGGGCGCGCCGCGCGGCCTCCCGGTACGGCTGCCCCGTCACGATCAGCGGCAGCATGACGTTGTCGAACACGCTGCGGTCGTACAGAAGCTTCTGCCCCTGAAAGACCAGGCCCAGGCTGCGCCGCAAGTACGGTATCGCGGCCGAGCGTATCGATGAGACGTTCTGGCCGTTGACGAGCACAGTCCCGCCGTTGGCGCGCTCGATCGCGGCGATCAGCTTGAGCAGCGTGGTCTTCCCGGCTCCGGAATGCCCGGTGAGAAACAGCATCTCCCCCGATTCCACCGAGAAGCTGACGGCTTTCAGCGCCTCGAATCCTCCCGGGTAGCGCTTGCTGACCTGATGAAGCGATATCATCGCCATGCGCCGTTGCCTACCCGATCAGCGCGGCGGCGAATTCCCGGGCGGCGAAAGGTCGCAGGTCTTCCGCGCCTTCGCCGACGCCGAGGAACCGCAGCGGAAGCGGATTGCCCGGTCGCGCCAAGGCGATCGCGCACACGACCCCTCCCTTCGCCGTTCCGTCCAGCTTGGTCAGAATCAGCCCGGTGAGCCCCAGGGCTTCGTCGAAGATCTTGACCTGGTTGAGTGCGTTCTGGCCCGTGTTGGCGTCGAGCACGAGCCAGGTTTCCTGCGGAGCGCCCGGCTCGGCCTTCGCGACGACCCGTTTGACCTTGGCCAGCTCCTCCATGAGGTGCGCCTGCGTCGGCAGGCGGCCTGCGGTGTCGACGATCAGCACCTCGGTGCCACGCGCGCGCGCGGCCGCGACGGCGTCGAACGCAACCGCCGCCGGATTGCCGCCGGATTGAGCGACGATGGCGACATCGTTCTTCTCGCCCCAGGCGGTCAGCTGTTCGCGAGCGGCCGCGCGGAAAGTGTCGCCCGCAGCGAGCAGCACCGAGCGGCCCTGGTCGCGGAAGAACTTAGCGAGCTTGCCCGCGGACGTCGTCTTGCCCGCCCCGTTGACGCCCGCCAGCAGGATGACGCAGGGCTTTCCGGGGCCGAGGTCGAAGGGACGCTCCAGCGTCGCGACCAGCTCGGCTACCACGGTGCGCAGCGCCGACCGCACATCGTCGGACGTTCGCGCCTTGGCCGAGATCTCGCGCAAGCGGGCCATCAGGACCCGCGTAGCGTCCACTCCGGCGTCGCTCGCAAGCAGCGCCGCCTCGAGATCCTCGTACAGACCCGGGTCGACGGCGCGCTCCCGGAACAGGCCCGAGAGGCGCGAATGCGTCTTGGCGAGCCCATGCTTGAGGCGCGCGGTCCAGGTGCCTTGCCGAGACGTCTCGGAGGAGCTTTCAAGCATGTCGCGAAAAATGACGGAACGAAAACCGCTATAGAATAGCGACGTCGGATTCTAGCATTCACCGCAATGGTTCCCCGTCAGGCCGCGATCATTCTCGCGCTCGCGATTGCTTCGTGGGCGCACGCCGAAACGCGCGAATACACGCTTGCGAACGGGTTGCGCCTCATCGTCAAGGAAGACCATCGCGCGCCCACGGTGGTGCAGCAGGTCTGGTACCGGGCCGGCTCGATGGACGAATCGCCGGGCACGACCGGCGTGGCGCATGTCCTCGAGCACATGATGTTCAAAGGAACGAGGCGCGTCGGGCCGGAGGAGTTCTCCCGCGTCGTGGCCGAGGCGGGAGGGCGGGACAACGCCTTCACCTCGACCGACTTTACCGTGTACCACGAGCAGGTCCATCGCGACCGGCTGCCCTTCGTGATGGAGCTCGAGGCCGACCGCATGGCGAACCTCTTGATCCGTCCGGTGGAGTTCGCGAGGGAGATCAAGGTGGTGATGGAGGAGCGCCGTCTGAGCACGGAGGACCAGCCGCGCGCCCTGCTCGAGGAGAATCTGCTCGCCACCGCGTTCTCGGCGTACCCGTACAAGTGGCCCACGATAGGCTGGATGCAGGATCTCCGGAACATGACCTGGAAGGACGCCCGGGCCTGGTACCGGAGCTGGTACGCGCCGAACAACGCAACCGTCGTCGTGGTGGGGGACGTCGATCCCGAGCAGGTGCTCGCCTGGGCGAAGCGTTACTACGGAGCGCTCGCGCGCCGGCCTCTGCCTCCGCGCAAGCCCCAGACCGAGCCGGCGCAACGCGGCATGAGGAGCGTCGTCCTGAAGGCGCCTGCCGAGCTCGCGTACGTGCGCTTTGCGTACAAGGCGCCGGCAATGCGCGACGTCGACAAGGATTGGGAGCCGTTCGCGATCGCGGTACTGGTAAAGGCGCTCGGCGGCAACGACGCGGCACGCCTGAATCAGATTCTCGTGCGCGAGCGCCGCATCGCCACTTCCGTGGGCGCCGACTACGAGCTCATCTCCCGCGGGCCGGGCCTGATACTTCTGAACGCCGCGGCCGCTCAAGGCCACACCGGCCCGGAGCTCGAGTCGGCCTTGCGGGAGCTTGTCGCGCAGGTCGCGGCCCAGGGAATCACTCCCGAGGAGCTGCAGCGGGCGAAGGTGCAGCTTCTGTCGCAGCTCGTATACCGGAGAGACTCCTTCTTCGCCCAGGCGATGGAGCTCGGCGAGCTGGAGTCGAGCGGCCTTTCCTTTCGCGACGCGGACCGCCTCTCGGACCGCTACAAGGCCGTCACGGCCGAGCAGGTGAAGGGCGTCGCGGCGCGCTACCTCGTCGATGAAGGACTGACCGTGGCCCTCCTCGACCCTCAGCCCCTCGGCGGCGGCGCGACGGCGCGCGCGGCCGAGCCCGCGGCGCATTGAGCATGAAGGCGCCACGGGTCCTGAGCGCACTCATCGTGCCGGCACTTCTCGCCGGGGCGCAGGCGGCCGACGCGCGCGTCCGCGTCCAGCACTGGACCACGCAGTCGGGAGCCCGGGCGTATTTCGTCGAGACCCACGCGCTGCCCATCGTCGACGTCTCGGTAGAGTTCGCGGGCGGCAGCGCCTACGACCCGCGCGAGCGCGCCGGCCTGGGCCAGCTGACCCTGAGCCTGCTGAAAGGCGGCTCGGCGCGTTACTCGGACGCCGACGTGGATCGCCGCATCGCCGATGCGGGCGCGCAGCTGCGCGACAATTTCGATCTCGACCGCGCCGGTTTCGCGTTGCGGACCCTGTCGTCCGAGGCCGAGCGCGCCGCGGCGGTGGATACGCTCGCCGACATCCTCCAGGCGCCGCGCTTCGCGAACGACGTCTTCGAGCGGGAGAAGGCCCGCGCGGTCGCGAATGCCGCCGAGGCGGAAACCCAGCCCGACCAGATCGCCGAGAAGCGTCTGTACGCGCTCATGTACCCGGCGCATCCCTACGGATGGACCGCGACGCCCGCCACCCTGTCGGCGATAACGCGCGAGGACGTCGAGCGCCACTACCGCGACTGCTACACGGCGGGAGGCGCCGCGGTGACGATCGTCGGCGACCTGAGCATCGAAGCGGCAAAGGCGCTCGCGGAGCAGCTCACGTCGCGTCTGGCGCGGGGGGATGAACCCGCGCTGCCGCCGCTTGGCCCTCCGACGGCGGGAGAAACGATGCGGATTGCGCACCCTTCTGCGCAGAGCCACGTGCTGCTGGGCGAGGCGGTTCTGACCCGGGACGATCCGGACTATTTTCCCCTGCTGGTCGGCAACTACATTCTCGGCGGCGGCGGATTCTCCTCGCGCCTGATGACCGAGGTCCGCAGCAAGCACGGCCTCGCCTACAGCGTGTACAGCTATTTCTATCCTTTCGCGCAGCGCGGCCCGTTCGAGGTGGGACTGCAGACGCGGCGCGACCAGGCCGACGAGGCCCTCAAGCTCGTGCAGGGCGTGGTCTCGGAGTTCATCGCGCGCGGGCCCACTGCTGCGGAGCTCAAGGCGGCCAAGCAGAGCCTTGTCGGAGGCTTTCCCCTGCGCATCGATACGAACCGGAAGCTCCTCGAGCAGCTCGCGGTGATCGCCTTCTATCGGCTGCCGCTCGACTGGCTTGACGTCTATCCCAAGAGGGTCGAGGCGGTGACGCTGGCGCAGATCCGCGATGCCTTCGCGCGCCGGGTCCCTCCGGAAAAGCTGGCGACCGTTGTCGTCGGTGCGGCGGACTAGGCACAACACCGTTCGCATCATCGGCGGCTCGTGGCGCAGCCGCGTGCTCCGTTTTCCCGACGCCGCGGATCTGAGGCCGACGCCCGATCGCGTCCGCGAAACCCTCTTCAACTGGCTCGGCCAGGACCTGAGCGGCCTCGCCTGCCTCGACCTGTTCGCAGGCAGCGGCGCGCTCGGCTTCGAAGCGCTGTCGCGCGGCGCGGCGTCCGTCGTCATGGTGGAGAAGGACGCGGCGGCGCTGCAGGCGCTGCGCGAGAACGCGCACAAGCTCCAGGCCGCGAACCTCACTGTAGTCCGCGGCGATGCGCTAGAATTCGCACGCGAAACGCGCGCGCGATTCGACATCGTTTTCGTCGATCCGCCGTATCGTCTCGGTCTTCAGGCGGCCGCGCTGGCTGGGGTGCGCGGGCTGCTCGCGCCACACGCGAGGGTGTACGTAGAGAGCGCGTCGGTCTTGGTGCCCGACCGCGGCTGGACCGTTCTCAAGAGCTCGCGCGCGGGGAACGTGCATTTTCATCTCTTGGCAGGGGAGCTCGATGATCAAGGCGGTATACCCGGGAACGTTTGATCCGATCACCCTCGGCCACCAGGATCTCGTGCGGCGTGCCTCGGCGCTGTTCGACAAGGTCGTCGTCGGGATCGCCGTCAGCGAAGCGAAGCGTCCCTTCTTCCAGCTCGACGAGCGCATCCGGCTGGCGCGCGAAATTCTCAAGCCCTACCCAAACGTGTCCGTCGAAGGCTTCCGCGGCCTGCTCATGGATTTCGTGCGAGAACAGAAGGCCCAGGTCATCCTGCGCGGCCTGCGGGCCGTATCGGACTTCGAGTACGAGTTCCAGATGGCGGGGATGAACCGCAACCTCTATCCGGACGTCGAGACGGTCTTCCTCACTCCCGCGGAGCAGTACCAGTTCATTTCGGCGACGATCGTCCGCGAGATCGCATCGCTCGGAGGAGACGTGAGCAAGTTCGTCCAGCCGCTCGTCGCTCGCGCGCTCGCGCAGCGGGTGAATCGCCGCCGGAAATAGGCCTCAGCGCTGGCAGGTGGGGCAGTAGAAGCTCGAGCGCTGGCCGAGGCGCGCCACCCGGATCCCGGCCCCGCAGACGCGGCAGGGAAGCGCGGCCCGGTCGTAGACGTAGTAGCGCTGCTGAAAGTAGCCGGTGGCGCCGTCGGAATGCACGAAGTCCCGCAGACTCGATCCGCCCGCGGCGATGGCGGCGACGAGCGTCTCGCGGACCGCATCGACCAGGCGCGCGCAGCGCTCGCGCGAGAGGCGCCCCCCGCGCGCGCGGGGATGGATGCCCGCCCTGAAGAGGCTTTCGTTGGCGTAGATGTTGCCGACGCCGACGATCACGCCAGCGTTCATCAGCAGCTGCTTGATGCCGACATTGCGGCCGCGGGTGACCCGGTACAGGAATTCCGGGGTGAATTCCTCGCCCAGCGGCTCGACGCCGAGGCTGGCCAGCAGCGGATGGCGGGTGGCGTCGCCGCGGTTCCACACGACCAGGCCGAAGCGGCGTGGATCGCGAAGGCGCAACGCTGCGTCGCCGAACACGAGATCGACGTGATCATGCTTGCGCGGAGCTGACTGGGGCTCGATCACGCGAAGACTCCCCGACATGCCCAGGTGCACGATGAGCGAGCCGGCGTCGCATTCGAAGAGTATGTACTTGCCGCGCCTTTGCAGGCGCCTGACTCTCTGGCCGACGAGAAGGCGTGCAAAATTCCGCGGCACCCGCTGGCGCAGGTTGGGATTGCGCACGGTGACTCCCGTGATCGTCCGTCCCAGCACGAACGGTTCTATGCCGCGACGCGTGATCTCGACTTCGGGAAGTTCTGGCACGGAGGGAACTCGGCGTCCTTGTCTCGCCTCTTAAATATACCTAAACTAGCCCCACAGGACAGCCAGCTTCCCATGCTCAGACCTTTCCCGGGTGCGTCGCGTTTTCTCGCTGCGCTTGCGCTCCTCGTTTTCGCCGGATGCGCCGCAAACCCGCCGCAGCACACCCAGGCTGACGAGGGCGCGCAGGAAGAATCCGACTCGGATCAAGACGCCGGCGACGCGCAGGGGAGCGCTCCCGAAGCGGAGGACCGCTCGGCCTATCCGAACCAGGATCTGACCGAGAACCTGCTCTACGAATACCTGCTCGCGGAGATAGCCGTCCAGCGCGGCAACGTGGCGCTCGGGGCGCAGGCGTACGTCGATCTCGCGAAGCGCACCCACGACCCGCGGATTGCGCGCCGCGCCACCGAGGTCGCGCTGTTCGCGCGGATGAACAACGCGGCGATCGAAGCGGCGACGATATGGCATGAGGCCGATCCGTCGTCGACGCGCGCGCTCGAGGCGCTGGCGGGAATGCTGGTGTCGGTCGGCCGTTACGACGAGGCTCTGCCCCGGCTCAAGGAGCTGTTTGCCGCCGGCGATCCGGCGAACCGCTTCACGCTGCTTCCCCGCATGCTCGCCAACGCCCAGGACAAGCAGGCCGCGCTGCGCCTCACGCAGAGCCTGGCGGCAGAGCACCCCAAGGTCCCGGAAGCCAACCTCGCAGTCGCGCGAATGGCGGCGAACGCCGGCGACGACCGCCTCGCGCTCGAGGAAGTCCGCAAGGCGAGGCAGTTGCGGCCCGACTGGGAGTCGGCGGTGCTGCTCGAGGCGCAGCTCCTGCAGAAGACATCCCCGGATCAGGCGGCGACCGTGCTCGCCGACTACCTGCAAAAGTACCCCCCAGCGCGGGAGGCGCGTCTCGCCTACGCGAGGCTGCTGGTCGCGCAGAAGCGCTTCGGCGAGGCGCGCGCCGAGTTCCAGAGGCTGATGACAGGTTTGCCCGACAACACCGACATGGCATTCGCGGTCGCGGTGCTCTCGCTCCAGTTGAAAGACTACGACGCCGCGGAGCGATATCTGAAGGGACTGCTCAGCACTCCCTATCGCGACAAGGACGGCGTGCGCCTGTACCTCGGCCAGGTGGCCGAGGAGCGCAAGAACCTTCCCGAGGCACTGAAGTGGTACGGCGAGGTGGGCGAGGGCGAGCAATACGTGCAGGCGCAGATCCGCTACGCGCAAGTGCTCGCCAAGCAGGGGAAGCTCGACGCGGCGCGCGCGCGCCTGCAGCATGCCGCCGCGACGAACAGCCAGGAGCGCATCCAGCTGATACTGGCCGAGGCGCAGCTTCTGCGGGATGCCAACCAGACCAAGGCCGCGTTCGACCTCGTAGGCCAGGCGCTCGATCGGGTTCCGAACAACCCCGACCTGCTCTACGACTACGCAATGCTCGCGGAGAAGGTCGACCGCGTCGACATTCTCGAGTCCTCCCTCCGCAAGCTGATCGAGATAAGGCCCGAGCACGCGCACGCGTACAACGCGCTCGGCTACTCGCTCGCCGACCGCAACGAGCGGCTGCCCGAGGCGCAGGAGCTGATCGAGAAAGCGCTCAAGCTCGCTCCCGACGATTCCTTCATCATCGACAGCATGGGCTGGGTGCTCTACCGCAGGGGCAAGCTAAAGGATTCGCTCACCTACCTGCGGCGCGCCTACGCCGGCCGGCCCGACCCCGAGATCGCGGCGCATCTCGGCGAGGTCCTGTGGGCGCTGGGCGAGCACTCCGAGGCCGAGCGCGTCTGGGGCGATGCGAGCAAGGAAGCCCCCGACAACGAGACGCTCGCTAACACGATCAAGCGCCTGAAGCACTGATCTCTTCGTGGCCCGGCTTGCGCTCTGCGTCGTTGCGGGGGCTCTGCTCGGCGCCTGCGCCGCGTTGCCCGAGCACCGCGTTGCGCCTCCCGGAGGCTTCGAGTTGTCGGGACGCGTCGCGGTCCTGCATTCCAAGGAGTCCGGGTCCGCGCGGATCTTCTGGCGCCACTCTCCGGACACGGACGAAATGCTCCTCACCTCCCCCGTAGGCCAGAGCGTCGCGAAAATCAGCCGCGAGGGTGATCGGTACAGGCTGCTCACAGGCGACAACAAGGAGTACCGTGCCCGCGACCCGGAGAGCCTCACCGAGCAGGCGCTGGGCTGGCGGCTTCCGCTGTCGGGGCTTTCAGACTGGGTTCAGGGTCGCGCGAGCCCGGATCGGCCCGCGGAGGTGAGCGGCCGGGCCGGGGCGGGACTGGACATCCGGCAGGACGGCTGGACAGTCGCGTATGAGGAATTCCGCGACGGGAGGCCGTACCGGCTGCGGCTGTCGCGCGAGAGCGTCGAGATACGCCTGGTCGTGGACGAATGGGCCAAGTGAATTCCTGGAGCCGCCGCTATCCCGCGCCGGCGAAGCTCAACCTGTTCCTGCACGTCACCGGCCGCCGCACGGACGGCTATCACCTGCTGCAGACCGTGTTCCGCATAATCGACTGCTGCGACTGGCTGAGCTTTTCCCCGCGGGACGATGGCGAAATCAGGCTCGCGCGCGGGATTTCCGGAGTCGCCGCGGAGGACAACCTTGCGGTGCGCGCCGCGCGTCTCCTGCAGCGTGAACGCGGTGCCGGTGCGGGCGTGGACATCGACCTCGAGAAGAACATCCCCGTCGGCGGGGGCTTGGGGGGAGGAAGCTCAGATTGCGCCACCACGCTCGCAGCGCTGAACGCCCTGTGGGGACTGAACCTGGGCAGAGAGCGGCTTGCGGAGATGGGCCTCAGCCTCGGCGCCGACGTGCCGTTCTTTCTTTTCGGCCGAAACGCCTTCGGCGAGGGAATCGGCGAGCGCCTGACCGCGCTCGACCTGCCCGAGGCCTGGTACGTGGTGCTGGTTCCACCGGTCGCCGTGTCCACGCAGGCGATTTTTTCCGCGCCTGAATTGACACGAAATTCCAAAACCATCAAAATATCAAGCTTTTCCGCCGGCTTTGGCAGGAACGATCTGGAGCCGGTGGTGTGTCGGCGCCATCCTGAAGTGGCGAAGCATCTCGAATGGCTCAGGCAATTCGGTGATGCGCGCATGAGCGGGACGGGCGCCTGTGTTTTCGCCGAATTTGCGGCCGAGCGCGAGGCGCGGTCGGTCCACTCCAGGATGCCCGCGGACATGCGCGGCTTCATCGTGCGGGGGTTGGATCGCCAACCGCTGGCGGCGCTCCTGGAGAAAGAGTAGCGCTTGGGGAGTCGCCAAGCTGGTTAAGGCAGCGGATTTTGATTCCGCCATGCGAGGGTTCGAATCCTTCCTCCCCAGCCAAAGAAGGATGTTGAGCCGCTCACGCGGCTAATTTTTTGCGCACGGGGCCAAGCCCCCGGGAATCAGGGCGACTCGAAGCGAAGCGCATGGCCTACGAAAGCCTGATGGTGTTCACAGGGAACGCCAACCCGCTGCTCGCGCACGCGGTGGTGCGTCGGCTGAACATCCCGCTCGGCCACGCCACGGTGGGCAAGTTCTCCGACGGCGAGGTCATGGTCGAACTGCTGGAGAACGTGCGCGGCAAGGACTGCTTCGTGCTGCAGTCAACCTGCGCGCCGGCTAACGACAGCCTGATGGAGGTGCTGCTGATCGTCGACGCCCTGAAGCGCGCGTCCGCGGCGCGCGTCACCGCCGCGATACCCTATTTCGGTTACGGCCGGCAGGATCGGCGCCCGCGCTCGGCTCGCGTGGCGATCAGCGCCAAGGTGTCGGCAAACATGCTCCAGGCCGCAGGAGTCGACCGCGTCCTGACGATGGATCTGCATGCGGACCAGATCCAGGGTTTTTTCGACGTGCCGGTGGACAACATCTACGCGACCCCGGTCCTGCTCGGGGACGTCTGGAAGCATCAGTACGAGAATCTGCTGGTGGTCTCGCCGGACGTCGGCGGAGTGGTGCGGGCGCGCGCGATGGCGAAGCGCCTGGAATCGGACCTGGCGATCATCGACAAGCGCCGTCCGGCGCCGAACGTATCGGAAGTGATGAACGTGATCGGAGACGTGAAAGGCCGCAGCTGCGTGATCATGGACGACATCGTCGATACCGCGAACACGCTGTGCAAGGCGGCGCAGGCGCTGAAGGAAGAGGGAGCGGTGCGCGTGGTCGCGTACTGCACGCACCCCGTGCTCTCCGGCGGCGCGGTGGAGCGGATTGCCGACTCCGACATGGACGAGCTGGTCGTGACCGACACGATCCCGCTGTCGAAGGCGGCCCAAAGCTGCAGCAAGATCCGGGTGCTGTCGGTGGCGGGACTGCTCGCCGAGACGATATTGCGTATCAGCAACGAGGATTCGGTCTCGTCGCTCTTCATGGAGTAGGTCTTATCAACGGCGTCCTGGTCGCGGGAACGCCATACTAGGAGAAGCAAAATGGCAATCGAAGTGGTAGCGCAAACGCGCAAGGTGCAAGGAAGGGGTGCGAGCCGCCGCCTGCGCCACGCCGGGAAGGTCCCCGGGATCCTCTACGGCGGCAAGGCGGAGCCGGTGAACATCGAGCTCGATCAGAACGATCTCTACTACCAGCTGCGCGACGAGAAGTTCCACGCGTCCATCCTCACGCTCGCCCTCGACGGCGCCAAGCAGCAGGTGCTGCTGCGCGCGGTCAACATGCACCCCTGGAAGGCCGAAGTGCAGCATATCGACTTCCAGCGGGTGTCGGCGGACCAGAAAATCCACATCAAGGTGCCGCTGCACTTCTTCAACGCCGAGAAGTCGCCGGCGATCAAGGAGCAGGGCGGCCTGATCACGCACGTTCTGAACGACATCGACATCCGCTGCCTGCCCGGGGACCTGCCCGAGTTCGTCGAGGTGGACCTCGCGAACATCTCGATCGGCCACTCGATCCACGTGCGCGATCTCGCGCTGCCCAGGGGCGTCGAGCTCGCGCTGCGGGGCGACGAGAACCCGACCGTGGCGTCCGCGCAGATCCCGAAGGCCGCAATCGCCGAGGAAGAGGCGGCGGCCGCTGCGGCGGCTGCCGGTGCGGTCGAAGGCGTGGTGGCGCCCGCGGAAGCCGTGCCTGCCGCCGCCGACGTGCCGACCGTCAAGCAGAAGGCGCCCGAGGCCGCGGCGCCCGCTAGCGACGAAAAGGCTGGCAAGGGCGGCAAGGCCGAGAAGGCCGAGAAGAAGTAGCCCTCGCTCCTCCTTGGGAAAAGGGCGCGGGCCGTTCCGCGCCCTTTTCACATCCGTCCATGATCAAGCTCATCGCCGGCCTGGGCAATCCGGGCAAGCAGCACGAGAGAGACCGCCACAACGTCGGCTTCTGGTTCGTGTCTCGCCTCGCCTCGGGCGAGCGCGTTGAGCTCAGGCCCGCCGCCCGCTATCACGGGCTTGTCGGGAAGCTCGCGCGTCCGGGCGGAGAGCTGAGATTCCTTCTGCCGCAGACCTACATGAACGTCTCGGGCAAGTCGGTGGGCGCCCTCGCGCGCTTCTACAAGATCCTGCCCGAGGAGATGCTGGTCGTCCACGACGAGCTCGACTTTCCCCCGGGTACGGCGAAGCTCAAGCTCGGCGGCGGCGTCGCCGGCCACAACGGCCTGAAGGACATCGCGGCCCAGCTCGGGAGCCCGGGGTTCTGGCGCCTCCGGATCGGCATCGGTCATCCGGGTGACAAGAACCTTGTCGCGGACTACGTGCTTAACTCGCCCGCGCCCGCCGAGCGCGAGCTGATCGAGGGCGCGCTGGCGCGCTGCATGGACGTCTCGCGATTGCTGCTCGACGGGGACATGCAGGCGGCGATGCTCAAGCTGCACACGGGCTCCTGACGACGAACAAGGGGGCACGCCCCCTTGTACATTCCCCAATTCAGACGGATACCAGAGAACAATGTCTCTCAAGTGCGGCATCGTGGGCCTTCCGAACGTGGGCAAGTCCACGCTGTTCAACGCGCTCACCAAGGCGGGGATAGCCGCCGAGAACTATCCTTTCTGCACCATCGACCCGAACGTCGGCATCGTTGAGGTCCCCGACGCCCGGCTTTCGGCCATCGCCGCGATCGCCAAGCCGGCCAAGGTCGTCGCCGCCACGGTCGAGTTCGTCGATATCGCGGGCCTCGTGGCGGGCGCGTCCAAGGGCGAGGGCCTGGGGAATCAGTTTCTCGCCAACATCCGGGAGTGCGACGCGATCGCGCACGTGGTGCGCTGCTTCGAGGACCCGAACGTGGTGCACGTCGCCGGCAAGGTCGACCCCGTGTCGGACATCGAGACCATCAACACCGAGCTCGCGCTCGCCGACCTCGCCACCGTGGAGAAGACCTATGCCCGCTACGGAAAGGTCGCCAAGGCGGGCGGCGACAAGGAAGCGCAGCGCATCGTCGCGGTGCTCGACAAGGTGCGGCCCGCGCTCGACGAGGCGCGGCCCGCGAGGAGCGTGACGCTGTCGAAGGAGGAGCAGGCGGTCCTGAAACCGCTCTTCCTCCTCACCGCGAAGCCGGTGATGTACGTCGCGAACGTCGCCGAGCACGGCTTCGAGAACAATCCCCTGCTCAAGCGTGTCGAGGACCACGCGAGGAAGGAAGGCGCCCCGGTGGTCCCCATCTGCGCCGCGCTCGAGGCGCAGATCGCCGACCTGTCCGACGAGGACAAGCAGGTGTTCCTCGCCGACATGGGCATGAAGGAGGCGGGCCTCGACCGCCTGATCCGCGCCGGCTACGCCCTGCTAGGCCTGCAGACCTATTTCACCGCGGGGCCCAAGGAAGTGCGAGCGTGGACCGTCCCGGTGGGCGCGACCGCGCCCCAATCGGCCGGCGTGATCCACACAGATTTCGAGCGCGGCTTCATCCGCGCCGAGGTCATCGCGTACGACGACTACGTCGCCCGCGGAGGGGAGCAGGGCGCGAAGGAAGCCGGCAAGCTGCGCCTCGAAGGCAAGGACTACGTCGTCCGCGACGGCGACGTGATGCACTTCCGCTTCAACGTGTGAAGCCGGCTAGCGGTCCACCCCGCCCATGCAGAGGTACTTCACCACGACGTAATCCTCGATGCCGTACTTGGAGCCCTCGCGCCCGAGGCCCGACTCCTTGACGCCGCCGAACGGAGCGACCTCGGTGGAGATAATCCCGGTGTTGATGCCCACCATGCCGTACTCGAGCGCTTCGGCGACGCGCCAGATGCGGCCCATGTCGCGGCCATAGAAGTAGGACGCGAGGCCGAACTCGGTGTCGTTGGCGAGGCGGATGGCCTCCTTCTCGTCCCTGAAGCGGAACAGCGGCGCCACCGGCCCGAACGTCTCTTCCTTGGTCACCTTCATTGTCGTATCGACGTTCGCGAGCACGGTCGGCTCGAAGTAGGTTCCGCCGAGCGAGTGCCGCTTGCCGCCCGTCAGCACCTTCGCGCCTTTCGCGAGCGCGTCGGCGATGTGCTCCTCGACTTTCGCCACCGCGGCCTTGTCGATGAGCGGTCCCTGCACCACGCCGGCCTCCATGCCGTTGCCGACCTTCATCGCCTTGACCTTGTCGGTGAGCTTGGCCGCGAAGGCGTCGTAGACCTTGTCCTGGACGAGCAGCCGGTTCGCGCACACGCAGGTCTGGCCGGTGTTGCGGTACTTGGACGCGAGCGCGCCCTCGACCGCGGCGTCGAGGTCGGCGTCGTCGAACACGATGAAGGGCGCGTTGCCGCCGAGCTCCATCGAGGCCTTCTTAACCGTCTTCGAGCACTGCTCGAGAAGGATCTTGCCGACTTCGGTCGATCCGGTGAAGGTGACCTTGCGCACGACGGGGTTGGAGGTCATCTCTCCCCCGATCGCCGAAGAGCTGCCGGTGAGCACGCTGAGCACGCCCTTGGGGATGCCGGCCCGTTCCCCGAGCTCGGCCATCGCGAGCGCGGAGTAGGGCGTCGCGGTGGCGGGCTTGACGACCATGGTGCAGCCGGCGGCGAGCGCCGGGCCCGCCTTGCGCGTGATCATGGCGTTGGGGAAATTCCAGGGCGTGATCGCCGCGCACACTCCGATCGGCTCCTTGATCACGACGATGCGCTTGTCGGCCTGGTGTCCCGGGATGGTGTCGCCGTAGATGCGCTTCGCCTCCTCGGCGAACCATTCGATGAAGGAAGCGCCGTACGCGATCTCGGTGCGCGCCTCGGTGAGCGGCTTGCCCTGCTCGGCGGTGAGGATCCGGGCGAGGTCTTCCTGATTCGCCATCATCAGGTCGAACCACTTGCGCAGGATGACGCTGCGCTCCTTGGCGGTCTTCGCGCGCCACGCGGGAAGGGCGGCGCTCGCCGCCCCGATGGCGCGCCGCGTCTCGGCCGTGCCCATGCCGGGCACGGTTCCCAGGATTTCGCCGGTCGCGGGGTTGTTGACCGGAATGGTCTTGCCGCTGTCGGCATCGGCCCACTTCCCGTCGACGTAGCACTGCTGGCGGAAGAGCGACGGGTCCTTGAGGTTGAGGGCGGCGATGCCGGAGATCTTGGGATCGTTCATTGGAAGCCCCGAAAAAGAGGTGGAACGGAGAGGCCGAAATTCTACCGCTACTTCAATATGCGGTACAGGTCGCTGTAGTCGTCCGTCCAGGGACGCACGCGCCGCGCCGTCTCTATCGATTGCGCGGTTTCCCTCAGCAGCGGCCCCTCGAAGGCCGCGGGAGAGGCGGACAGCAGCAGCCAGTCGGAGCGGTACACGCCCACGTCGTCATCGTCGTCGTTGTCCACCTCGCGCAGCTCGAGCGAGAGCTCCCGCGCCGCCTGCTGCACCACGGGGATGAGGTCGAGGTAGCGGTTGGATATGTGCACCGCGAGCACGCCCCCGGGGCGCAGCTGCCTCACGTAGGTGCGGAAGGCCTCGACTGTCAGCAGGTGCACCGGGATGGCGTCGCTCGAAAAGGCGTCGAGCGCGAGCACGTCGAAGTTCTGCGCGGCCTGCCGCTCGAGCGAAAGGCGCGCGTCACCCGGCTCCACCTCGACGCGCGCCGGGCTGTCCTTGAGGAAGCTGAACTCCGAGCGCGCGAGCTCGATCACCTGGGGGTTGATGTCGTAGAAGCGGAAGAGGTCGCCCGGCCTTCCATAGGCGGCCAGCGTCCCCGCCCCCAGCCCGACCACGCCCACGCGCAGCGCGCCCCGGGCGCGCGCGTCGAGCAGCGCGAGCGCCACGCCCGAGGTCGGCCCATAGTACGTGGTCGGCCAGTCGCGCCGGTCCTCCTGCAGGAACTGCTTGCCGTGGATGATGGTGCCGTGGGAGAGCACGCGCATGGCGTCCGGGCCTTCGCCCGAATCGCGCACGTTGAGCACGCCGTAGAAGTTGCGGAGCGTGACCCGGGTGTTGGCCGAGTTGTCGCGGTAGGTTCGCGCGAGCTGGACCGCGAGAGCCACGATCATCGCGAGGAACGCGAGCCTTGCGGCGGTGCCCCAGCGTCGGTGGAGGAGGCTTGCCCGGTCGCGCAGCAGCGCGAGCATCACGAAGACGCACAGCGCCACCATGCCGACCGGCAGCTCGTAGAGCTCGTCGAAAACGTTGGGCGCGACGAGGCCGACCAGGACCCCGCCCAGGGCTCCGCCCAGCGCGAGCATCAGATAGAAACCGGTGAGGTAGCGCGGATGCGGCTTGGAGCGGGCGAGCTCGCCGTGGCAAACCATGCACGCGGCGAACAGGGTCGCCGCGTACAGCGGGATAAGGCCCCAGATGCTCGGGTTGGAGCGCCCGAGCGTGATGCAGACCGCGACGAGGCCGGCGGCGAGCAGCGGCAGGAACAGCCAGCGCCGGTACCAGCCCGAGGCTTCGAAGCACAGGACGAAGCTGAGCAGGTAGAGCGCGAGCGGCAGCACCCACAGGAAAGGGATGGCCGCGATGTTGAGCGTCATGTGCGCCGTAAAGGCGAGGAGCAGCGTCGAAGCGCACGCGGCGAGCCCGGCCCACAGCGCCTGGAGGGCCGGCCCGGGCTTGTCGCCCAACTCGGCGGAGGACGGGGTGGAATGACCCGTCCGGCCGCGCCAGGCGAGGACCGCGCAGGGCATCGCGAACAGGACGAATCCCGCCGACCAGAGCGTCGCCTGCTTCCCCAGAGCGAGCAGCGGCTCGACGAGAAGGGGATAGGAGAGGAGGGCGAGCATCGAGCCGAGGTTGGAGAGGGCGAAAAGCCGGTACGGCGCGGCGCTGGCATGCGAGCGCGCGTACCATGCCTGCACCAGCGGCCCGGTCGTCGACAGGATGAAGTAGGGAAGGCCGACGCTCGTCGCAAGCAGGCAGAGGATGCGCCAGGTCGGGTCGTCGCCGCCCGAGGGCTTCCACGCCGCGCTCGCGGCGAGCGGCAGCGTCGCCGCCGCGACGCAGAGCAGGACGAGGTGCACCCAGCGCCGCGCGGGGATCCGCTGCGTCACGTAGGCGTGCGAATAGACGTAGCCGCCGAGCAGCAGCACCTGGAAGAACAGCATGCAGACCGTCCACACCGCCGCGGTCCCGCCGAACCACGGCAGGATCATCTTCGCGATGAGAGGCTGGACCTGGAAGAGCAGGAAAGCGCTCAGGAAGATCGTGACCGCGTAGAGAATCATCCCCTAGAACGTCCCGGGATAGATGCCGCCGTCGATGAGCAAGTTCTGCCCGGTGATGTAGCCGGCCTGCGCGCTGCACAGGTAGGCGCACAGGTCGCCGAACTCCTCGGGCGTGCCGAAGCGCCCCGCCGGGATGGCCTTCTCGAGGTCGCGCTTGACCTCGTCGACGGTCTTGCCCTTCTCCCTGGCGTTGAACTCCGTGTTGCTCTTGAGGCGGTCCGTCCAGAACCGCCCCGGGAGGATGTTGTTGATGGTGACGTTGGCGGCAACGGTCTGGCGCGCGAGGCCGGCGACGAAGCCGGTGAGGCCGCTCCGCGCCCCGTTCGAGAGCGCGAGCTCGGCGATCGGCGCCTTCACCGCGCTCGAGGTGATGTTGATGATGCGCCCGAAGCGCCGCGAGATCATGCCGTCGACGGTGGCCTTGATGAGCTCGATCGGCGTGAGCATGTTCGCGCCGACCGCCTTCAGCCACTCTTCCCGCGAGAACTTGCGGAAGTCGCCCGGAGGCGGGCCGCCCGCGTTGGTGACGAGGATGTCGGGCTGCGGGCAGGCGGCCAGCGCCGCGATGCGTCCCTGCTCGGTGGTGATGTCGGCCGGCACCGTGACGAGGGTCGCGCCGGTCGTTGCGCGCATGTCCTCTGCGGTCTTCTCCAGCACAGCGCGGTCTCGCGCCACCAGCGTGACGCGGCAGCCCTCGCGCGCGAGCGCGGCCGCGCAGCCGCGCCCCAATCCCTTGCTCGCGCCGCACACGAGCGCGGCCTTGCCGCGAATGTTCAGGTCCAAGATCTCTCCGCTTGTGAATCAGGCTTTCGCCGCCTTGAGCGTAACCAGCACGACGCCGGCGAGCACGAGCGCTGCGCCCACCAATTGTACCGGGGTCATGCTTTCGTCCAAACCCATCCAGCCGAAGAACAAGGTGGTCACCGGCCCGAGCGCACCGAACAGGGCCACCTCGTTCGCGCCGATGCGCCTGAGAGCCTCGGTGGTGATGAACACGGGCAGCACGGTCGAGACGATCGCCATGGCGATCGCCAGGCCGTAGACCTGTGGAGGCATGTGAAGCGCCGCCAGCGGGCGAAGAAGCAGGAACTGGAGGATGCAGAACACGCTCGCGACGCTCGTGGCGTAGGCGGTGAACCGCATCGATCCGACGCGCTGCACCACCTGGCTGCCCGCGACGAGGTACACGGCGTAGCCGGCGGCGCTCGCGAAGCAGAGCGCCGCGCCCAGGAGGAGATTCCTGTTTGCGTCTTGCGCGGCGTTCGCCATGACCAGCGCGACCCCGGCATAGGTGACCGCCAGCGCGACCACCTCACGCGCGGTAGGGCGCTTGTGCAGGAACGCCATCGACAGCAGCACGACGAGCGTAGGATACATGAACAGGATCAGCCGCCCGAGGCCGGCGGAGATGTACTGAAGCCCGAGAAAATCGGCGAAGCTCGCGAAGTAGTAGCCGACGAAGCCGAGCATGACGATCGCCCAGGCGTCGCGGCGGGAGAGCGGGGGGTGCTTCGCGTCGCGCCCGACCCAGGCGGCCGCAGCGAGGAAGAACGGCAGCGAGAAGATCATGCGCAGCGCGAGCAGCGTGATCGGGTCGACGACGTAGCCGTAGGCCAGCTTGATCAGGATGGGCCGCAGCGAGAAGCACACGACTCCTGCGACCGCCATGGCGATGCCGGCGGCGCGATACGAAACCCGCGAAGTCACCGGCGGCGCTTGTCCCCGCCGAGGATCGAGCCGAGAACACCCCGCACCACCTCCCGGCCGATCTGCGAGCCGATGGTGCGCGCCGTGCTCTTCGCCATCGATTCGATCAGCCCGTCGCGGTGCCCACCGCGCGGGCCGGTCTTGCCCATCAGCACCTCGCCCAGGGTATCCATCAGTCCGCTGCCCTGACCCTGAGCGGGCGTGCCGGCGGGAGCGGGCGCCGAGTCCTGCCGCGCAGCGGTGCGCCCTTTCAGTTTCTCGTACGCGGACTCGCGGTCAATGACCTTCTCGTAGTGTCCGTAGAGCGCGGACGCCTTGATCGCGGCGCCGCGCTCGGCGTCGGTAAGGGGGCCGATGCGGCTAGCGGGCGGGACGACCAGGGCGCGTTCGACGACATTGGGGGTTCCCTTGGCGTCGAGGAGCGATACGAGCGCCTCCCCGACCGCGAGCTCGGTGATCGCGGATTCCACGTTCAGCCTGGGATTGGCGCGCAGGGTCTGGGCCGCCGCCTTGACCGCTTTCTGATCCTTGGGCGTGAACGCGCGCAGCGCATGCTGCACGCGGTTGCCGAGCTGCCCCAGCACCGAGTCGGGGATGTCCAGGGGATTCTGCGTCACGAAGTAGACGCCCACGCCCTTGGAGCGGATGAGGCGGATCACCTGCTCGATCTTCTCGAGCAGCGTCTTGGGCGCCTCGTTGAACAGGAGATGCGCCTCGTCGAAGAAGAACACGAGCTTCGGCTTCTCCGGGTCGCCGACCTCGGGCAGATGCTCGAACAGCTCCGACAGCAACCACAGGAGGAACGTCGAGTAGAGCTTGGGCGCGCCCATCAGCTTCTCGCCCGCGAGGATGTTGACGACGCCCTGGCCGCGGTCGACCTGCATCAGGTCGTCGATGTTGAGCGCGGGCTCGCCGAAGAGCTTCTCCCCGCCCTGATGCTCGAGCTCGAGGAGGCCCCGCTGGATCGCGCCGATCGAGGCGGTCGACACGTTGCCGTACTCGGTGGTGAAGTCTTTTGCGTTGTCGCCCACGTGCTGGAGCATCGCGCGCAGGTCCTTCATGTCGAGCAGCAGGAGCCCCGCGTCGTCGGCGATCTTGAACACCAGCGTCAGCACGCCCTGCTGCGTGTCGTTCAGGCCGAGCATGCGCCCGAGGAGCAGGGGGCCGACGCCGGTGACGGTCGCGCGCGCCGGATGCCCGCGCTCGCCGAACACGTCCCAGAACACCGCCGGGCAGGCCGTGAACGCGAAGTCCTTGAGCTTGAGCGCGTCGAGTCGCTCCTTCAGCTTGGGCGAGGCGGCGCCGGGCTGAGCGAGGCCGGACAGGTCGCCCTTGACGTCCGCCATGAACACCGGCACGCCGATGCGCGAGAACCCTTGGGCGAGCGTCTGCAGCGTGACCGTCTTGCCGGTTCCGGTCGCGCCCGCGATCAGGCCGTGGCGATTGGCGAGCGCCGGCAGCAGCTCGAGGTTCGCCGTCTTCGACTTGGCGACGAGCAGGGGCTCGGTCATGGGGTTCTTTTGTCGGGGTTGCGCGCGCGAAGGTAAAATTATGGCATGGCAGGACATTCCAGATGGGCCAACGTCAAGCACAAGAAGGCGGCTGCTGACGCGAAGAAGGGGAAGATCTTCACCCGCCTGATCAAGGAGGTCACCGTCGCGGCGCGCCTCGGGGGAGCCGATCCGGCGATGAATCCGCGGCTGCGGCTCGCGGTCGACAAGGCGTACGACGCCAACATGCCCAAGGACACGATCGAGCGCGCGGTGAAGCGCGGCGCCGGGGGGCTGGAGGGCGTGAACTACGAGGAGGTGCGCTACGAGGGCTACGGCGTGGGCGGGGCGGCTGTCATGGTCGACTGCCTCACCGACAACCGCACCCGCACCGTCGCCGAGGTGCGCCACGCTTTCACCAAGAACGGCGGCAACCTCGGCACGGACGGGTCGGTGGCCTTTCTCTTCAAGCACTGCGGGCTGTTCGTGTTCGCGCCCGGAACCAGCGAGGACGCTCTGATGGAGGCGGCGCTCGACGCCGGAGCGGAGGACGTGATCACGAACGAGGACGGGTCGATCGAGGTCGTCTGCACGCCCGAGGACTTCCCCGCCGTCAAGGACGCCCTGATCGAGGCGGGGCTCAAGCCCGAGTTCGCGGACATCACAATGAGGCCCGTCGCCGAGAACCCGCTGAAGGGCGACGACGCGTCGCGGATGCAGAAGCTGCTCGACGCGCTCGAGGGCCTCGACGACGTGCAGGACGTGTATACGACCGCGGTGATCGACCAATAGATGTCAGGCCCAGTCCTGAGGATACTCGGCATCGATCCGGGCTTGCGCATCACCGGGTTCGGCATCATCGAAAAGAACGGCGCGAGCCTCGCCTACATCGCAAGCGGCTGCATCAAGTCCGGCGACGCAGGACTGCCCGAGCGGCTCGGGACGATCCTCGCGAACCTGCGCGAGGTGATAGAGAAGCACCGGCCGCAGCAGATCGCGCTCGAAAAAGTCTTCGTCAACGTCAACCCGGCCTCGACGCTCGCGCTCGGCCAAGCGCGCGGCACGGCGATCTGCGCCGCGGTCGACGCGGGGCTGCCCGTGTCCGAGTACACCGCGCTTCAGGTGAAGCAGGCGGTGGTCGGCAACGGCCACGCGAGCAAGGAGCAGGTGCAGCACATGGTGAAGCGGCTCCTCAAGCTGGCCGGCGCGCCTTCCGCCGACGCGGCCGACGCGCTCGCCTGCGCGATCTGCCACGCCCACGGCGGGCGCCTGGGCAGGCTCTCCACGCGCGGTTTCCGGATCAAGCGGGGCCGCCTCGTATGATCGGCAGGATCGCCGGCGTCATCCTCGAGAAGCATCCGCCGCAGATCCTGGTCGAGGCGGCGGGCGTCGGCTACGAGATCGAGGTTCCGATGAGCACCTTCTACAGCCTCCCCGCCTCCGGCGAGCGCGTGGCGCTGCTCACGCATCTGGTCGTGCGCGAGGATGCCCACCTGCTGTACGGCTTTGCCACCGAATCCGAGCGGCGCGCCTTTCGCCAGCTCCTCAAGGTAAACGGCGTCGGCGCGCGCACGGCGCTCGCCGTGCTCTCGGGGATGAGCGTCGGCGAGCTGGTCGAGGCGATCGCCGCCCAGGAGTCCGGGCGGCTCGTGAGGATTCCCGGCATCGGGAAAAAGACCGCCGAGCGGCTCCTCCTCGAGCTCAAGGGCAAGCTCGGGTCCGACGCGCTCGCGGGGCTCGCGGTGAACCGGGAAAAGCCCGCGGCGAGCGACGTGATCAACGCGCTGCTGGGGCTGGGGTACAGTGACAAGGAAGCCCAGCTCGCGGTGAAGCAGCTGCCCGAGGGGCTGTCGGTTTCGGAAGGCATACGGCAGGCGCTGAAATCTCTGGCGAGGGGCTGATGAACTGACCAGGCTGCACCGACAAGAAGAATAGAAGCAGAGGAGGAACCCGATGAACCAGCAAGTCCGCTTTTGCACCGCGAGCGACGGCGTCCGGCTGGCCTATGCGACCTCCGGGAGCGGCCCGCCCCTGGTGAGGGCGCCGCACTGGTTCTCCCATCTCGAGCACGACTGGAGCAACCCGGCGATGAGGCCCTGGGTCGCCGGGCTGTCGCAGCGCTACTCGCTGTTGCGCTTCGACCAGCGGGGCACCGGCCTGTCGGACCGGGAAGCGGCGATTCCGTCGTGGGAATGCCATGTCAGCGACCTCGAGTGCGTGGTCGACGCGGCGCAACTCGATCGCTTCGCCCTGCTCGGGCTGTCCCAAGGCGCTGCCTATGCGATCGCCTACGCAGCCCGGCACTCGGAGCGGGTCAGCCATCTCGTCATCTGCGGCGGTTTCGCGCGCGGCCGGGCGACCCGCGGCGTGCCGCATGAAGAGTCGGAGATGCTCTTCAAGCTGGTCGAATTGGGCTGGGGGAGAGACGATCCCTCGTTTCGCCAGGTATTCACGACGCGATTCATGCCGGACGCGGGGCTCGAGTCGATCCACGCGTTCAACGACATGATGCCCCTGACCGCATCGGCGCAGACGGCGGCGAAGATCGTTCGCGCCAACCTGGCCATCGACGTGCGCGAGCAAGCGGCGTGCGTGAAGTGCCCAACCCTGGTGCTGCACGCGCGCGGGGACATGAGCATTCCGTTCGAGGAAGGCAGGCTGATCGCGAGCCTGATTCCCGGCGCCCGCTTCGTGTCGCTGGAGACCCGCAATCACCTGATGCTGGAAAGCGAGCCGGCGTGGCGCGATTTCCTCGCGGCGATGGCCGCGTTCTATGCGCCTGCGGGCGCGTCGTCCGGCGCGGGGTTCCCGGGCCTGACGCCCCGAGAGACGGAGGTGCTCGAGCTCATCGCGCAGGGCCTGGACAACGCCCAGATCGCCGCGCGCCTCGAGCTGTCCGAGAAAACCGTCCGCAACAACATCACCCACATCTTCGACAAGATGCAGGTCGAGAACCGCTCGCAGGCGATCGTGCGCGCCCGCGACGCCGGCCTCGGCGCGAAGCCTCCGAAGTAGTCCGGGACGGCAGTCCCGGAATCCCGGCGCGTTTTTCCGGCTGTCCCGGGACCGCCGCCTCAGGCGCCGGCGGCCCGGCTTCGCCACCATCTGCTCACCGGTTTCGCGCGCCCGGAAGCCGTTCGAGATCCATGCGCGCCCTGCATCAATCACATTTTTGGAGAAACGAGCATGAACCCTACGACAGCTGCAAGCGACCGCTACGCGCGCGTCATCGAGGCTTCCAAGCGCATCCGCTGGGACATCGACCGCGACGTGATCCGCGGCCGCAATTTCGATTTCGCGAAGAAGTTCCTGCCCGACGGCATCTCGAAGCTCGACCGCCTGGGCTTCCTCGGCGCCGACGACCGGCGCCTTCTCAGCCAGATCCAGGGCCGCACCTACGCCAACATGTTCGGGCTGGTCGAGCGCTTCATCGGCGCCAAGATGCTCGATATCAGCCGCGAGCATTGGCTGGGGGATCAGACCGCGCTCGAGGCGCTGGTGCGCTTCACCGACGAGGAGCTGAAGCACCAGGAGCTGTTCCGCCGCATCGAGCGCATGGTCGCGGAGGGCATGCCCGCGGGCTACCGCTTCATGCCGCAGCCGAACGACGTGGCGGGGGTGGTGCTCGGCAAGTCCACGTGGTCGGTCCTGGCGCTCACCTGCCACATCGAGCTCTTCGTGCTCGCGCACTACCGCAGCAGCATCGATCCGGACGGGGAGCTCTCCGAGCTCTACAAGGACGTGTTCCTCTTCCACTGGAAAGAGGAATCGCAGCACGCGATCCTCGACGAGCTCGAGTGGCGGCGCGAGGACGCGAAGCTCTCTCCCGAAGCCCGCGACCAGGCGGTGACTGACCTGATCGGGCTGGTCGCGGCGGTGGACGGCATGCTGCAGGCGCAGGCCGAAGCCGACGCCGGGTATTTCCTCGCGATTTGCCGCGGCCCCTACTCCGAAGACCAGGTCAAGCGCGTGCGCGAAGGCATCCTGCACGCCTACCGCTGGCAGTACATCGTCTCCGGTGTCGAGGAGCCGCGCTTCCAGGGAATCCTCGGCAGCCTGATCAGCAAGGCGCAGGGCAGGCGCATCGGCGAAGCGCTCACGCCCATCATGGCGGGCTCGGCGCATTGACCGCAGCAAGGTCCGCCCCGGCTCGCGCCTCGGGGCGGACTGGCAGCGGGTAGAATGGCGCATGGCCATCGAAACCGACCGCCTTATCTCCGGCGCCCCGGTTTCGGCGCAGGAGCAGGCGTTCGAGCGGTCCCTTCGGCCAAAATCGCTCTCCGAATACATCGGCCAGGAAAAAATCCGCGGGCAGCTCTCGATCTTCGTCGAGGCCGCGCGAGCGCGCAAGGAAGCGCTCGATCACGTGCTGCTGTTCGGCCCTCCCGGACTGGGAAAGACGACGCTCGCGCACATCGTCGCGCGCGAGATGGGCGTGAACCTGCGCCAGACCTCGGGTCCGGTGCTCGAGCGTCCGGGCGATCTCGCCGCCCTCCTCACCAACCTCGAGCAGAACGACGTGCTGTTCATCGACGAGATCCACCGGCTCGCGCCCGTGGTCGAGGAGATCCTGTACCCGGCGCTCGAGGACTACCAGATCGACATCATGATCGGCGAGGGCCCGGCCGCGCGCTCGGTGAAGCTCGACCTGCCGGCGTTCACGCTCGTCGGCGCGACGACGCGCGCGGGCATGCTCACCAATCCGCTTCGCGACCGCTTCGGGATCGTGGCGCGGCTGGAGTTCTACACCGACGCCGAGCTGCAGAAGATCGTCTACCGCTCCGCCGGGCTGCTCGAGGTCGAGGTCGCTGCCGAGGGCGCGCTCGAGATCGCCCGGCGCTCGCGCGGCACCCCTCGCGTCGCGAACCGCCTGCTCCGCCGCGTGCGCGACTTCGCGCAGGTCAAGGCGAAGGGAGCCGTCACGCGCGAGGTCGCCGACGCCGGGCTCGCGATGCTCGACGTCGACTCGCTCGGCCTGGACGTGATGGACCGCAAGCTCCTGCTCGCGGTGATCGAGAAGTTCTCCGGGGGGCCGGTGGGCCTGGAAAACCTCGCGCACGCGATCGGCGAGGAGGCCGACACCATCGAGGACGTGCTCGAGCCCTATCTCATCCAGCAGGGCTATCTGCAGCGGACGCCGCGCGGGCGCGTCGCCACCGTCTCCGCCTACCGACATCTCGGTCTCGCCGCCCCCAGGCCCTCGGACACCGGGGCCCTGTTCGGGCAATGAGCGGGCACGCCGGGCCGGAACCCTTTTCCTGGCCGGTCCGCGTTTACTACCAGCACACCGACGCCGGGGGCATGGTGTTCCATGCCAACTATTTATCGTTCATGGAATGCGCGCGCACCGAGCTGCTGCAGTCGCTCGGCTTCGATCTCGGGGAACTCGCGCGCCGCGACCATGTCCTGTTTGTGGTGCATTCGGCACAAATCGCCTACCATAAGCCCGCGCTGCTGAACGACGCACTGACCGTGACCGCGAGGGTGAAGCACGTGGGACGCGCGCGGCTGGTGTTCGATCAGGCGGTGATGCGGGGGGAGCAAGAGCTGGCGAGCGCCGAGCTGAGCCTGGCGTGCGTCAGCGCGAAGAGCTACAGGCCGGTCGGCGTGCCTGAGGCGATTCGAAAAAAACTAGAGGGAATGCGATGAGCGCAACCCAGGATCTCTCCATCCTCGCAATGGTCGCCAACGCGAGCGTGGTCGTGCAGCTGGTCATGCTGCTCCTGCTCGTCGTCTCGTTCATGTCCTGGTACTTCATTTTCCTCAAGGTGTTCACCATCGGGCGCGCGAAGAGCAAGACCGAGAATTTCGAGCGCGACTTCTGGAGCGGCTCGGATCTCGCGGCGCTGTACCAGAGCGCGGTGAACCACCGCCACTCGACGGGAAGCCTGGAGCGGATCTTCGAGGCCGGGTTCCGCGAGTTCCAGAAGCTGAAGAGCCAGCGCGGCGCCTCCGACCCGAGCCTGATGGTCGACGGCGCCCGCCGCGCCATGCGGGCGACCTACCAGCGCGAGATGGACCGCCTCGAGGCGAACCTCGCCTTCCTCGCCTCGGTGGGCTCGGTCAGCCCCTACGTGGGACTGCTCGGCACGGTGTGGGGCATCATGCACGCCTTCCGCGGGTTGTCGAACATGGCGCAGGCGACGCTCGCCGCGGTCGCGCCCGGGATCGCCGAGGCCCTGGTCGCCACGGCGATCGGGCTCTTCGCGGCGATTCCGGCGGTGGTGGCGTACAACCGCTTCTCGCACGACGTCGACCGGCTGTCGGTGCGCTTCGAGAGCTTCATGGAGGAGTTCTCCAACATCCTCCAGCGGCAGGCGCAGGCGCGGCTGGCGGCGGCGCACCACGACACCAAGGCCTGAGCGATGCGCCCCCGCCGGCTGATGAACCAGATCAACATCGTTCCCTACGTGGACGTGATGCTGGTGCTGCTCGTCATCTTCATGGTCACGGCGCCGCTCGTGAATCCCGGCGTGATCGACTTGCCGAGCGTCGGCAAGTCCTCGCAGCCGCCGGCCACCCCGCTCGAGGTCATCGTGCGGCGCGATCAATCGCTCATGCTGCGCGAGCGCGACAGGGGCCGGTCGGACGAGCGCGCAGTGACGAGCGCGCAGCTGGTGGCGGCGCTGCGCGAGCGGCAGAAGAAGACCCCGGACCAGCCCGTCGTAATCTCGGCCGACAAGGACGTGCGCTACGAGGCGGTGCTGAAGGTCATGGACGAGCTGCAGCGCCAGAACATCCGGCGCGTCGGCCTGCTGGTAAAGCCCGCGACATGAGCCTCGCGATCCCTCTGGACGAGCCGGACGGCGTTACGCCGGCGATCCTGTCCGCCGTGGTTCACGGCGTCCTCCTCACGTTTCTCGTCTTCGGCCTGCACTGGCAGTCGCATCACCCCGACGCGGTGCAGGTGGAGCTCTGGAGCCAGCTGCCCGAGTCCGTCCCCCAGGTCGAGCCCCCCAAGGTCGAGCCCAAGCAGGAGGTCAAGCCTCCGCCGCCGGCGGTCGAGCAGAAGGCCGCGAAGCCGGACATCGCCATCGGGCGCGAGAAGAAGGCGCCGAAGAAGAAGGAAGAGCCGCTGAAGTTCGACAATACCTCGCGCATACAGCAGCAGCTCGCCCAGGAGCTGAAGCCGCTGCAGGACCGCCGGCGCCAGGACGCCCTGAAGCAGCCCGCCCAGCCGGCGCCGCCGCCCAGTCCCGACGCGGGCTACGTCGACCGGATACGCTCCAAGATCAAAGGCAACGTGGCGCTTCCGTCCAACATCACGGGAAACCCGGAGGCGATCTTCGACGTCATACAACTTCCGACGGGCGAGGTGTTCTCTGTGACACTCAAGAAATCGAGCGGCAATCAGCTCTACGACGACGCGGTTGAGCGGGCGATCCTCAAGAGCTCGCCCCTGCCCAAGCCCGACCGGCCCGAGCAGTTCCAGCGCGAGCTGCAGCTCAAGTTCAAGCCCCAGGAGTAGGCATGCGCAGGCTCTCCACGCTCGCCGCCGCGCTGCTCGTTCTCGCCGGCCCCGCCCGCGCCCAGCTGACGATCGAGATCATCGGCGGGGGCGCGAACCAGATTCCCATCGCGGTCCTGCCTTTCGCCTCGGAGAACGTGCTGCCCCAGAGCATCACCGAGATCGTCGAGCAGGACCTCACCCGCAGCGGCCGCTTCCGCACGCTCTTCGTCGGCGGCATCGGCCCGGTCTCGGACGTCAAGGACGTCAACTACGCCGACTGGAAGAGCCGCCTCGCCGACGCCCTCGTGATCGGACAGGCCA
>Ga0187773_10000020_pt1 | contig 68762 bp, 57 predicted proteins | sample 0216_BV02_MP05_1_FD_133133 | JGI IMG/M metagenome (GOLD analysis project Ga0187773, IMG submission 133133) | Tropical peat soil microbial communities from peatlands in Department of Meta, Colombia - 0216_BV02_MP05_10_MG | ecosystem: Environmental > Terrestrial > Soil > Wetlands > Peat | place...
CGCTACCTAAACGCAGTTAACACTTATGAGACGTGGTTCTTGCGTCTGATGCAACACGTCGTGGCTCAGCGACACGCGCTGAGATCGCTTGTCGCCAGGAGCCGACGCAACCGCGAGAGCGGTTTTCGTTCGCGGAGGCGCGCTCGAGACGCACCGAGTGCAACGTGCGCGCGATAACTACTCCAGCCGATGCGCCTCGGGCGATGCGCCGCAGCCGGCGTTCGGCGTTGCCTCTTCGGGCGTCGGCGAGCGACAAGCGAGCTGCATCGGATCTCCACTGGCGCACCGCAGCACGCGCGGGCTCGCCCAGCAGCACGCTCGTCCCGATCGTCGTCGACGCGCCGGATCCTGGGCTTGGCTTTCTGGTGGTGGGGGGGGGCTGCCAAAGCGGCACACGGCCGCGCGCAAAATGCGCCGATCGGCCGTACAGGGCACCGCTCAACACCGCGAACGCAGAATTCCTTGCACTTCCTTACCGCTCCCCTGCTGCAACCCGGACCGTCCTGTGTTTTCCTAGCCCCATCCTCCTGAACGGGGTGGGCGGGTAGTCCCGCGCCACCCCATTTTTTTGATTTTCTTGGACTTAACCGCATGGCGCTAGAATCGGCGCCCGCAACCTACTGAAATCTCCGGTTACCTCCCGGCTCATGAACGACATCGATCGCCCCCCCTCCCCCGTGGTCACGCCGGCCTCGATGCCCACCGTCCTCTGGGAGAAGATCCGGACCGCCCCCCGCTGGGTGGTCATCGTCGCCGTCCTCGTCCTCTTCGCCCTCCTCGCCTGGCTCCTCACCCCGTCCAAGGCGGCGCGCACGCCGCCGCCCGGGCGCTTCGGCGGGGGCGGGCCCATGCCGGTCGTGGTGGCGAGCGCCCACACGGGCGATATGCCCATCACTCTCATCGGGCTCGGCACCGTGACCCCGCTCGCGACAGTGACGGTGCAAAGCCAGATCAGCGGCCAGATCATGCAGATCGCCTTCAAGGAGGGGCAGACGGTCAAGGCGGGGGACCCCCTGATCCAGATCGATCCCCGCCCCTACCAGGTGGCGCTCGAGCAGGCCGAAGGCGCCCAGGCCCGCGACCGGGCGCTGCTCGCCAACGCGCGCGTCGATCTCGAGCGTTACCAGACACTCTTCGCGCAGGACTCGATCGCCGAGCAGCAGCTCGCCACGCAGAAATCGCTGGTGGCGCAGTACGAGGGGAACGTCCGCACCGATCAGGGGCAGATCGACGCCGCGAAGCTCAATCTCACCTACTGCCACATCGTGTCGCCGATCTCAGGTCGAGTGGGACTGCAGCAGGTGAACGTCGGCAACTACGTGACTCCGGCCGAGCCCAATGGGCTGGTCGTGGTGACGCAGTTGAAGCCGATTACCGTGGTGTTCACGCTGCCGGAGGATGACATCCCGCCGCTCCTGAAGCAGCTGCGCGCCGGAGCCACGCTGCCGGTGACCGCCTGGGACCGCACCAACACGACCCAGCTCGCCACCGGGACGCTCCAGTCGATCGACAGTCAGATCGACACCACGACCGGAACGATCCGCCTCAAGGCGATCTTCGCGAACACCGACGAGGGCCTCTTCCCACAGCAGTTCGTCAACGTCGTGCTGCTGCTCGACACGCTGCACGGGGCGACGCTCATTCCCCAGGCGGGCATCCAGCGCGGCGCGCCCGGCACCTACGTGTACGTCGTCAATGCCGACCAGACGGTGAGCGTCCGCAAGGTGACGCTGGGCGCGGGCGATGCCACCAACATTTCGATCACCCAGGGGCTCACGCTCGGCGAGACGGTCGTCGTGGACGGCGCCGATAAGCTCAAAGACGGCGCCAAGGTCCTGGTGCGTCAGGGGAAGAATGCGGGCGCCGCCGCCGCGGATCAGGCCCCGGGCAACGGCCAGCGCCCGCATTCCGGGCAGGGGCAGGGCCAGCACCGGCGCCCGCAACAGAATAATCAAAGCGCCCCGGGCGGCGGCTGAGCACCTCGCCGCTCAGGTATCTCCACCGGCCCACCGATGAACCCGTCCCGCATCTTCATCCTGCGGCCGGTCGGCACGTCGCTCCTGATGGTCGCGATCATGCTGGCCGGAATCGTGGCCTACGGGTTCCTGCCGCTCTCGGCACTGCCGCAGGTCGACTATCCGACCATCCAGGTCCAGACCTTCTATCCGGGCGCCAGCCCCGAGGTGATGACCTCCTCCGTCACGGCCCCGCTCGAGGTGCAGTTCGGGCAGATGCCGGGGCTCAACCAGATGTCGTCCACCAGCTCAGGGGGCGCCTCGGTCATCACGCTGCAGTTCAGCCTCAACCTGAGCCTCGACATTGCCGAGCAGGAGGTCCAGGCCGCGATCAATGCCGCGGGCAATCTGCTCCCCTCGGATCTGCCCGCGCCGCCGATCTACGCCAAGGTGAATCCGGCCGATGCGCCGATCCTCACGCTCGGAATTACCTCGAAGACGCTGCCGCTCACGCAGCTCGAGGACCTGGCCGATACGCGCCTGGCGCAGAAGATCTCGCAGATCGAGGGCGTCGGCTTGGTGAGCGTGAGCGGCGGTCAGCGTCCGGCGGTGCGCATCATCGCCAACGTGCGCGCGCTCGCCGGCTACGGCCTCAACATCGATGACCTCCGCACCACGATCGCGAACGCGAACGTCAACTCACCCAAGGGCACGCTCGATGGGCCGGCGCGCTCCTGGACACTGAACGCCAATGACCAGATCCAGAGCCCGGAGGCGTACCAGAGCATCATCGTCTCCTACAAGAACGGCAACCCGGTGCGCCTCTCCGACGTCGCCCAGGTCGTCAACGGCGCCGAGAACGCCTATCTCGCCGGCTGGGTGAACAACACGCCGGGGATCATCCTGAACATCCAGCGCCAGCCGGGGGCGAATGTCATCCAGGTCGTCGACCGCATCAAGAAGCTCCTGCCGTCGCTCTCGGCCTCGCTCCCGGCGGCGGCCGAGGTCACGATCCTCACCGACCGCACCACGACGATCCGCGCCTCGGTGCACGATGTCGAGTTCGAGCTCTCCCTCGCCGTGATCCTCGTGGTGATGGTGATCTTCCTCTTCCTGCGCAGCATCCCGGCGACCGTCATCCCGAGCCTGTCGGTGCCGCTGTCGCTGGTCGGAACGCTCGCCGCCATGTACCTGGTGGGCTTTAGCCTCAACAACCTCTCGCTGATGGCGCTCACGATCGCCACCGGCTTCGTGGTCGACGATGCGATCGTGATGATCGAGAACATCTCGCGCTACATCGAGCAAGGCATGGCGCCGCTCGAGGCGGCGCTCCGCGGTGCGGGCGAGATCGGCTTCACCATCGTCTCGCTCACCGTGTCCCTCATTGCGGTGCTGATTCCGCTGCTCTTCATGGGCGATGTGGTCGGACGGCTGTTCCACGAGTTCGCGATCACGCTCGCCGTCACCATCGTGATCTCCGCGGTCGTCTCGCTCACCCTGGTGCCGATGATGTGCGCCAAGCTCCTGCACCACCACGACCCCGGGGAAGAGTCGCCGATCGCGCGCTGGGCGAACGAGAAGTTCCAGGCGCTCATCGACCGCTATGCCGCGGCGCTGCGCTGGGTGCTCGAGCACCAGCCGCTCACGCTGCAGGTGGCGATCGGCACGCTCGTCCTCACGATCCTCCTCTACGTCTTCATCCCCAAGGGCTTCTTCCCGGTGCAGGACACCGGCGTCATCCAGGCGATCACCGAGGCGCCGCAGTCGGTCTCCTACGGCGACATGGCGCGCCGTCAGGCGGCGATGGCGGGGGCGATCCTCAGGGATCCTGACGTGGTGAGCCTCTCCTCTTTCATCGGCGTCGACGGCAGCAACATCACCTTGAACAGCGGCCGCATGCTGATCAATCTGCAGCCCGTCAGCGCGCGCTCCGAGTCCGCGAGCCAGATCATCCGCCGCTTGGCCAGGGAGACCGCCGACGTCGAGGGCATCTCGATCTACATGCAGCCGGTGCAGGACCTGTCGCTCGACACCGCGGTGAGCCGCACGCAGTACCAGTTCGTGCTCGAGGACTCGAACCCCGCGGAGTTCAACGCCTGGGTGCCGAAGCTGGTCGACCGGCTGCAGCAGGTGCCCGAGATCGAGGACGTCGCGAGCGATCAGGAGAATCAGGGGCTGTCGGCGTACCTCACCATCGACCGCGACACCGCCGGACGCTTCGGCATCACGCCCGCGACCGTGGACAACGCCCTCTATGATGCCTTCGGCCAGCGCATCGTCTCGACGATCTTCACGCAATCGAACCAGTATCGGGTGATCCTGCAGGCCGACAGCTCCCTGATGGCCTCGCTCGATTCGCTCGGCACCCTCTACATCCCCTCGGCGACCGCGGTGGGCGGCCAGGTGCCGCTCTCGGCGCTGGTGAAGGTCTCGACGCGTTCGGCGCCCCTCTCGATCGACCACCTGGGCCAGTTCCCCTCGACCACCGTCTCCTTCAACCTGGCGCAGGGAGCCGCGCTCGGAGATGCGGTCAATGCGATCAGGAAGGCCGAAGCCGACATCCACATGCCTGCGAGCGTGATGACGACCTTCCAGGGTGCGGCGCTGGCCTTTCAGGCGACCCTCGGCAACGAGCTGTTCCTCATCATCGCCGCGATCGTGACGGTCTACATCGTGTTGGGTGTCCTCTACGAGAGCTTCATCCACCCGATCACGATCCTCTCGACGCTGCCGTCGGCGGGCGTGGGCGCGCTGCTGGCGCTCCTCATGGCGCGCAGCGACCTCGGCGTAATCGGCATCATCGGCATCATTCTGCTCATCGGGATCGTGAAGAAGAACGCGATCATGATGATCGACTTTGCGCTGGTCGCCGAGCGCGAGCAGGGCATGACGGCGCGCGATGCGATCTATCACGCCTCGCTCCTGCGCTTCAGGCCGATCCTCATGACGACGATGGCGGCCCTCCTGGGCGCGCTGCCCCTGATGCTCGGCACCGGCACGGGCTCCGAGCTCCGCCACCCGCTCGGCATCACGATCGTCGGGGGACTCATCCTCTCGCAGCTCCTGACGCTCTTTACGACCCCGGTCATCTACCTCTACTTCGACCGGCTCGAGCGCCGCGTGGCCGCGTGGGGCCAGCCGTCGACGGGCGGCTCGTCCGCCGAATGAGCGGCGCGCGTCCATGAGCCTCTCCGAGCCCTTCATCCGCCGGCCGGTAGCGACCACCCTCCTCACGCTCGGCATCGCGCTCGCCGGCGGCATCGCCTATTTCCAGCTGCCGGTCGCGCCGCTCCCGCAGGTGGATTTCCCGACGATCGCGGTGAACGCCTCGATGGCGGGCGCGAGCCCCGACGTCATGGCAGCGACCGTCGCGACGCCGCTCGAGCGGCATCTCGGGCAGATCGCCGACGTCACCGAGATGACCTCCTCGAGCTCGACGGGCGCCTCGCACGTGACGCTGCAGTTCGGTCTCGACCGTGACATCGATGGCGCCGCGCGCGACGTCGAGGCGGCCATCAACGCGGCGCGCGCGGATCTGCCGACCGCGCTGCGCAGCAACCCGACCTACCGCAAGATGAACCCCGCCGATTCGCCCATCCTCATCCTGGCCCTTACCTCCAGGACCCTCACGGCGGGTCAGGTGTATGACGCCGCCGAGACCATCCTCTCGCAGAAGCTCTCCCAGGTGAGCGGCGTCGGCCAGGTACAGATCGGCGGCAGCTCGCTGCCGGCGGTGCGCGTCGAGCTCAATCCCAATGCGCTCTTCAAGTACGGCATCGGACTCGAGGACGTGCGCGCGGCACTCGCCGCCGCCAACGCCAATACGCCCAAGGGCTCGATCGATGTCGGCGGGCGGCGCTACCAGATCTATACCAATGACCAGGCGAGCAAGGCGGCCGAGTATCGCAACCTCGTGGTCGCCTACCGCAACGGCGCGGCGGTGCGCCTTGAGGACGTCGCCCAGGTGCTCGACTCGGTCGAGAACGTCCGCAATCTGGGACTTGCCAACGGCCAGCCGGCGGTGCTCGTCATCCTCTACCGCCAGCCCGGCGCCAACATCATACAGACGGTGGACCGCGTCGTCGGCCTGATCCCCTCGCTCAAGGCCTCGATCCCGACCGACATCGACATCAAGGTGGCCATGGATCGCACCACGACGATCCGGGCTTCGCTCGTCGCCGTGCAGCGCACGCTCGCCATCGCGATCGCGCTCGTGATCCTGGTGGTGTTCGTGTTTCTGCGCAACCTGCGCGCCACCGCCGTGCCGGCAGTCGCGGTGCCGATCTCACTCCTCGGCACCTTCGGCGCGATGTACCTCCTCGGCTACAGCCTCGACAACCTGTCGCTCATGGCGCTCATCATCGCCACCGGCTTCGTCGTCGACGATGCGATCGTCGTGCTCGAGAACGTCACGCGGCACGTCGAGGCCGGCATGCCGCGCTTTCAGGCGGCGATCCAGGGCGCGCGCGAGGTCGGCTTCACCGTGCTGTCGATGAGCCTGTCGCTGGTCGCGGTCTTCATCCCGATCCTCATGATGGGCGGCATCGTCGGGCGGCTGTTCCGCGAGTTCTCGATCACGCTCTCGGTCGCGGTGCTCATATCGCTCGCCGTGTCGCTCACCACGACGCCGATGATGTGCTCGCGTTTCATCCGGCATGTCCAGCCGGAGAGCCAGGGGGCCCTCTTCCGCTGGAGCGAGCGGATCTTCGAGGCGATGCGTGACACCTACGCGCGCTCGCTCGGCTGGGCGCTGCATAACCGCGGCGTCGTGATGGTGCTGCTCGGTGCGACCGTGGTCTTCAACATCTACCTCTACATCGTCATCCCCAAGGGCTTCTTCCCGGAGCAGGACACCGGGCGGCTGATCGGCGGCATCCAGGCCGACCAGGCCATCTCGTTTCAGTCGATGGAGGGCAAGCTCCGCCAGTTCATTTCCATCGTACAGGCCGATCCCGCGGTCGACACCGTGGTCGGCTTCACCGGCGGCGGCTCCCAGGGCGGCGGCCAGGTGAACAGCGGCTTCATCTTCGTCGCCCTGAAACCCAAGGCCGATCGCAAGCTCTCCGCCGACCAGGTCATCGGCCGCTTAAGGCCCAAGCTCAACCAGGTGGCAGGGGCGCGCCTGTTCCTGCAGGCGGCGCAGGACATCCGGGTCGGCGGGCGGCAGAGCAACGCCATCTACCAGTACACACTCCAGGGGGACAGCGTAGCCGAGATCTACAAGTGGGCGCCGAAGCTCCTCGAGGCGTTGCAGCGCGAGCCGGCGCTCACCGACGTGAACTCGGATCAGCAGCAGAACGGCCAGGAGATCGAGCTCACCATCGACCGCGACACCGCCTCGCGACTGAACCTGAACCCCGCCACCATCGACAACAACCTCTACGACGCCTTCGGGCAGCGCGACGTCTCGACCATCTACAGCGCGCTCAACCAGTATCACGTCGTCATGGAGGTGGAGCCCAAGTACTGGCAGAGCCCGGACACGCTGCGGGACCTGTGGATCAGCACCGCCGGCGGCACGGTGAACGGCAGCCAGTCGACCAATGCTGTTGCGGGCACCGTCACCACGAAGGCGACCAGTCATACGGCGGCCAGCATCGCCTCCGACACCGCGCGCAACCTCGCCACCAACAGCCTCGCCAACACCGGGCGTGGCGCGGTCTCGACCGGCTCGGCCGTCACCATCGCGGCCGAGCCCACCATCCCGCTCGCCGCCTTCGCCCATTACGCCCCGGGCAGCACGCCGCTCGCGGTCAATCACCAGGGCACCTTCGTGGCGACCACGCTCTCGTTCAATCTGGCGCCGAGCGCCTCTCTGAGCGATGCCTCCGCAGCGATCAGGCGCGCGGTGAATGAGATCGGCATGCCGGCGACGATTCACGGCAGCCTGCAGGGCACCGCGCGTTCGTTCGAGGAGTCGCTCGCCAACGAGCCGGTCCTGATCCTGGCCGCGCTCGCGACCGTCTACATCGTCCTCGGGGTGCTGTACGAGAGCTACATCCACCCGGTCACCATTCTCTCCACCCTGCCCTCTGCGGGCGCCGGTGCGGTGCTGGCGCTCAGGCTCTTCGGGCAGGAGTTCAGCATCATCGCGCTCATCGGCGTGTTCCTCCTCATCGGTATCGTGAAGAAGAACGCGATCATGATGATCGACTTCGCGCTCGAGGCGCAGCGCGAGGGCCGCTCGCCCGCGGAGGCGATCTACACCGCCTCGCTCCTGCGCTTCCGGCCGATCATGATGACGACCATGGCGGCGATGCTGGGGGCGCTCCCGCTCGCCCTCGGCAGCGGCGACGGCGCCGAGACCCGCACGCCGCTCGGCTACTCGATCGTCGGCGGCCTCGCCGTGAGCCAGGTGCTGACGCTCTACACGACTCCGGTCATGTATCTCTATCTCGACCGATTCGGTGCGTGGTGCAGCCGCCTGTGGGCGCGGTTTCATCCGCCCATCCCCCCCGCCGCTCCCGCCGAGCCCGCGCAGGTCTGAACATGCCACAAAGATTCCGGAAGTCCCCTACCCGCGTGAGCCTGTGCCGCAAGGCGGCGACCCTCCTCCTGAGCGCGGCCGCTTGCGCCGGCTGCGCCGTCGGCCCGAACTATCACCGTCCCTCGGCCCCGGTACCCGAGCACTTCAAGGAGGCGGAGGGCTGGAAGCCGGCCGAGCCGCGCGAAGCGGCGAGCGGCTCGGACTGGTGGTCGGTGTACGACGATGCGGCGCTGGACTCGCTCGAGAGGCAGATCGACGTCTCGAACCAGACCTTGAAGGCCTCCGAAGCCGCCTGGCGCGAGGCCGTCGCGCTCGTGACCGAGGCGCGCGCGGGATTCTTCCCGACGGTAGGGGTCGCCGCCACGGGCACCCGCGCGGGCGGTCCGGGGTCGGCGCGCAGCTCGGGCGGCGCGGTCGGCGCCGCCGTGCATCCCGTCAACCAGTTCGAGCTCGCCGGCACCGGCTCCTGGGACATCGACCTCTGGGGCAAGATCCGCCGCACCGTCGAGAGCAACGTCGCCAATGCCCGGGCGAGCGAGGCCGACCTCGCGGCGGCGCGTCTCTCGGCGCAGGCCACGCTCGCGCTCGACTACATCGCGCTGCGCGTGGCCGACGAACAGCAGCACCTGCTCGATGAGACGGTGGAGGCTTACAAGCGCTCGCTCGAGATCACCCGCAACCAGTACCACGTCGGCGTGGTCGCCAAGGCCGACGTGATCACCGCCGAGACGCAGCTCGGCGGCGCCGAGTCGCAGCAGATCGCGATCGGCGTCACGCGCGCCACGCTCGAGCACGCCATCGCGGTGCTCGTCGGCAAGGCGCCCGCTGACTTCTCGCTCCCGCCCGCGACGCTTGGCACCGCGGTGCCGGTGATTCCGGTCGGCGTGCCCTCGGCGCTCCTCGAGCGGCGGCCGGACATTGCCGCGGCCGAGCGCCGCATGGCTGCGGCCAACGCGCAAGTCGGCGTGGCGGTCTCGGCCTACTTTCCGGATCTCACCCTGAACGGCAGCTTCGGCTACGTAAGCAACGTCGTCTCCGGTCTCATCCAGGCGCCGAACAACCTCTGGTCCTTCGGCGGCGCCGCGACCGACACGTTGCTGGATTTCGGGGCGCGCCCGGCGCAGGTGCGGCAGGCGCGCGGCGCCTACGACGCCGCCGTCGCCAACTACCGCCAGACCGTGCTGACGGCCTTTGAGCAGGTCGAGGACGAGCTCGCGACGCTGCGCATCCTCGAGCAGCAGGTGCAGGTTCAGCAGCAGACCGTCAAGTCCGCGAACCTCGCCGTGCAGCTCGCGCTCAACCAGTACAAGGCGGGGACCGTCGCCTATACCACGGTAATCACGGCCCAGACGATTGCCTTTGCCGACGCCCAGACGCTCCTCAACATCCGCCAGAGCCGCCTCTCCGCGAGCGTCACGCTCATCGAGGCGCTCGGCGGTGGCTGGAACGCGGGCTCGCTCGGTCAAGCGACCGGCACCGCCGCCGAGCTCGCCGCCGAGGAAGCCGGGGCGGGCGGGCACTGAGCCCGGGCCACCTCCGCCTTAAGTCTCGAACAGCTCCCGAGGGTGCCGCCCGTTGACCGCGGCCCTGGGTCTTCTTTATCATTTAAATGCGAATGATTCTCATTAGAGTAGCAACAGGACCGTCAGCCTTGGCCGGGGCCCAGCACCGATGAGGCGTCAGGAGCACGCACGCGTGCGCAGCCGCTTGAGCGCGAGCCATCGGCGCTGGCTGTACTTCCTGGCGGGACTCCTGTGGCTATCGGGCCTCGGCTGGCTGATCGCCCATTACACGCTTCGCCCGAGCGATGCCCTCGGGGGTCCACACCCGTCCGAGCCCTGGTGGCTGCGGCTGCATGGAGCGGCCGCCATGGGCTTTCTCGTGGCCTTCGGCGCTCTGCTGCCGGGCCATGTGCGGCGCGGCTGGCGTCAGGGACTCAACCGCGGCAGCGGTCTCGTCATGATCCTCGTGGCCGCCCTGCTGACGGTGAGCGGCTATGGACTCTATTACGTGGTGAACGATGCCTGGCGCGCCTCCACCAGCGTGATTCACTGGACGGTCGGGCTCGCGAGCGGCGTCCTGCTCGCCGTGCACGTGGCGCTCGGCAAGCGCCTCATCGCACGCGCGCGTCTCACGCGCGCCACGCGCCATCTGCCCTATCGGCTTGCAGCACGAGGGCCCGGGCCCCACACACCCTGAGCGCCCGCTCCGCGGTCGCCCGATCGGCGAACAGCACGATCTTGGTGAGCGCATCTGCCGTCATGCAGTCCGCCGCGCGCACGCTGACGCTATCCGTCCCGAGATAGGCGCCACGGCTCTTGGGATCGAGGAGCGCGGACACCTCGACTCCGGCCACCCGGCAGCGCGAATAGCAGGCCGACGAGGTCGCGAGCGCCGCCTCGCGCAGCTCGAGCGTATGCGCCACGAGCCCGGGCGAGCCGGGATGGCGCACCGCGATTCTTTCGGCCGCCTCCCCCGCGACGCGCAGGTCGCCGCCTGCGTTGACCACGACGCTGCGTACGCCCGGGCGCTGGAGCACCCGCACGGCCTCATCCACCGCATAGCCCTTGGCGATGCCGCCGAGATCGAGCCGCAGCGGCCGCCGATACCGCACCTGGTCCTCATCGAGAAGCTCCACGTCGCGCCATGAGGCTCCGGGATCTGCAGGAAACGGCGCGGGTCGCGGCAACAGACCCCACGCCTCGAGGCAGGGAGCGACGCAAGGATCGAAGGCTCCGCCGCTCAAGGCCGCAAAGCCAAGCGCGGCGCGCACGACGGCGCGGACGTCCCGATGCATGCGCTGGGGGCGGACGAGGGCCTCGCGGTTCATTCGCGAGAGCTCGCTCGAGGGGTCGTGATAGCTCATCAGCCGCCCGATGCGCTCGATCGCTGCGAACGCCGCATCGACCGCGTGATGCAGCTCAGCCTCCGGAGCCTCGCCGGCCACTGTGATCTCGACGCGCGTGCCGAGCAGCGGCCGGGCGCGGCGGATCGTCCTGCGGCTCGCGGCCCGCCCGTCAGCGCTTCGCGATGGCGATGGCATAGACGGACAGCAGGCGGCGAATCCCGTCGGTCACGTGCTCGCAGGAGAGCGTCGCACCGCTGATATTGCGAATGTCGCGGCCGAGCTGCACCGGATCACCGTGCGCGCGGCCGACGAACTGGTGGCGCCAGGCCGCGTTGCGCACCTCGCCGCCGTAGGCCTCGCGGTACTCGAGGATCTCGACCTGGCGGACCTTGCCGTCGGATGTGAGGGCGACCGCGTAGGTGATGAGCTCGTGCTTGCCGATCACCGCATCGACGAAGAAGAACCCATCGGTGGCTCGCCACGCCCGCAATGCGCCGGCGAAGTAGCGCGTGCCGGAATCGCGCTCCACCGCGGCGATGTCCTCCGCGCCGAGCACGATCGGCACCGGCATCAGGCTCTGCCCCGGAAACATCAGCGCCTGGGCCTGCTCGATCGTGAGGTACACCATCGCCTGCGCCGGCTGCACCACGGCGCAGGCCGCCACCGGCAGGAGCACGATGCGCGATGGCGTGAACATCGGCAGAGCCCGTTCTCGCTAGAAACTCAGGCCGAGGCCGAGATCGATCGAGCTCAAGTCGGGATTGACGTCGAAGCGCTGGTAATCGGCCTTGAGGACGAGGTGCGAAGTTACATAGAAGTTCGCGCCGACGGTCCACACCTGATCATGCGGCTGCGGCCAGGGCTTGCCGTCGGGAGCCAGCCCCGGGGGCACGGGGGTGTAGCCCGGCGGAATCCCCTGGTAGGAGGCTCCCATGTCGTAGTGCTCCCAGCGAACGAACGGGCTCAGCCGATAGCTGCCCTGCTCCCACACCGTATAGGCGCCCTGCAGATAGTAGCCAAGAAACTCCGCGGGCAGCGGGTTGCTCGCTCCCAGGTTGGCGAGATTGAAGGGCGCGGTATCCGAGAAGGAGCCGCGGGCGTAGAGGGCCGAGAGATCCGCTCCCCCCGCGGTCCACCGCCCGTGCACTTCCCACAGCGTCGCGCGCACGTCGGGGAATCCCGCGGGCACCGCCGCCTTGCCGCTGAATACGGCGGCGCCTGCCAGGAGCCCCGGGACACCGCTGTAGTTGAGCGATAGGTACTGCGCCAGATGCTGCGCGTTGGCGAACTCGAGCTCCTGGTGCGTCGCCTGCATGGGCGCGATGTCGGCGGCCTCGAGATCGAGCGAGGTGCGGTAAAACGGCGCGGCCGGAGTGAAGTTCCACTCCTCGAGGTTGATTCCCGTCGTCAGGCCCGTGTCCCAGGTGAGGCCGATCGGCGTATCGCCATGAAAGCCCACGCCGCCTTCGCGCCAGGTGGTGGGAATGATCAGCTTCTCGACATAGTTGCGCTTCACGCCATAGAACTGGGTCGGCTCATGGTGCTCGTTCAGCAGTCCGAAGGGCATGAGGAACAGGCCCCCCTTGACCGCGGCCCAGGACGAGAGCTGATGGTCGACGTAGAACTGCTCGACCTCGAATTCCCCGCGGTCTGATGCGGAGCTCACCGCGTGCTCGACCTCGAACTCCGAGTTAAAGAGCGTGCGCTCATCGAAGCGGTAGCCGATGCCGAAGACCGCGCGCGCGAGATCCGCTTGCGTGAGCTCCGGCACGTGCACCGGCCGACTGTAGTAAATCTCCCCGTAGCCCCAGAGACTCAGGTCCGGCGAGATGCCGCCGGCGGGTGCCGGCGCGGCCGCGTTGCCGCCGGCTGCCGGCGCCGCTGCCGCCACCTGCAGCGCCTGCTGCTGCTGCTGCGCCGCCAGCGCCTCGTTCTGCGCCTTGAGCTGCTGGAGCTCGGTTTGCATCCTCTGCAGCTCCTTAAGCGTCGACTCGAGCTGCTGACGCAGCGCGCCCATCTCCTGCTCGAGTCGCTGCTCTGCATCGGCCCCGACGGGGTCCGAGGCCTGCGCGCTGAGCGCCGGAAAAAGCACCACGACTGCAAGCAGCCGCGCGAAAAATCTCGATCTCAGTGCTGGCATGGGAGGCTCTATAGATGCGAATGATTCCTATTCGCAACCGTAGCAGGCCCATGGCGGAGAAGTCAACGAGGGGGACGCGGCGGGCAGCGCCGCACCTGCGACGCAACTTATGTCGCCGCACGCGCACGCGCCGCGCCCGCGGCTCGGGCGTGCGCGGGCAGGTGTCTAGGCCGGATTCTCCAGGCTGAAGGCCTGGGCGTGGTCATCGTAGGCGAAGACTTCCGCGTAGCGCCCCCAGCTCACGATGGTGCGCAGCGTCTGCTCGGCGGCGTCCTCGGCCATGTAATCCTCGAGCTCGTCGAAAAAGCGGCTCTTGGGCGCCGTATGGCTCGCACGCTCATCCAGCACCCGGCGCACGTGCGCCGCCAGCGGCACGTAGGTGATCAGGTGCCGGGCGAAGAGCTTCTTGCGCTCGTCCGTCTCACCGCGCGCAAACTCCAGTCCCGCCTCCGTCAGGCGGATGTCGCCCCCCTCCACCTCCGCGAGGCGCAGCAGCTGCAGCGCCTCCGCCGCCGGAAAGAGCTCGTCGACCTCGAGGTGCTGCTCCTCGGCGATCACCGGCAGGTCGGCCTTGCCGTTGTAGGGCGACGCGCTGACGGCCTCGATGAGGCCGGTGAGCACGTTGGACGACACGTGCGTGAGCACCGTGCCGATGCCGGTGCCGGGGAAGCGCTCCTTGGGGCCGGTGCGCACCTCGCCGCGCGGCCGCGCGGTCATCTCCACATAGACCCGGTCGATGAGCGCGCGCACGCGCGGATCCTGCGCGTGGCGCGGCTGGGGCAGATCGACGCTGATCTCGCCGATCACCCGCCCCGGGTTGATGGAGAAGATCACCAGGCGGTCGCACATCTGCACCGCCTCCTCGATGTTGTGGGTGACGAGCAGCACCGCCTTGATCGGCAGCTGCCCCTCCCCCCACAGGTTCAGGAAGTCGCCGCGCAGCGTCTCGGCCGTCAGCACATCGAGCGCCGAGAACGGCTCGTCCATCAGCAGGATGTTGGGATGCACCACCAGCGCGCGCGCAAAGCCCACCCGCTGGCGCATGCCGCCGGAGAGCTCGCGCGGGTACGCGGACTCGAAGCCGTCGAGCCCGATGAGATCGATCGCCTGCAGGGAGCGCTTGCGCATCTCGTCCTCGGAGACCCCCTGCGCCTCGAGCCCGAGCTGCACGTTCTCGAGCACCGTGAGCCAGGGGAAGAGCGCAAAGCTCTGGAACACCATGGCGATCCCCGAGGCGGGGCCTGACACCGGGTGGCCGAGGTAGTTGACCACTCCGCTGCTCGGTGCATCGAGCCCGGCGATCTGCCGCAGCAGCGTCGACTTGCCCGACCCCGAGCGGCCGAGGAGCCCGACGATCTCGCCGGGACGCAGCTGCAGATTCACCTGCTCGAGCACCACCAGCTGATCGCCGTCGGGCTTGCGGAAGGATTTGCACACCCCCTGCACGTCGAGCAGCGGCGCCAGATTCAACGCGGGAGCGGTGGCATTCACGGGTGTCTCCTCGAAGAGCTTCGGTCGTCACTCAACTGATGCGGAACTTGCGCTCGGCGCGCGCATACAGCGGCCGCCAGAAGACGCGGTTCAGTATCACCACGAACAGGCTCAGCACCACCGTGCCGAGCACGCTGCGCCGGAAATCCCCGGCGCTGGTCGCCTCGGAGATGTAGGCGCCGAGCCCGTGCGCGGTGAGCTTCTCGTTGCCCCAGCTGGCGACCTCCGCGACGATGCTGGCGTTCCACGAGCCGCCGGACGCCGTGATGGCCCCGGTGACATAGAACGGGAACACCGCCGGCAGCGCCACCCGGCGCCACCACAGCCAGCCGTGCACGCCGAGATTCTCGCTCGCATAACGCAGGTCCGGCGCGATCGCCGAGGCCCCGACGATCACGTTGAAGAGAATGTACCACTGCGTGCCGAGGATCATGAGCGGGCTCAGCCAGATGTCGGGGCTGAGCTTGAAGAGCACGATCGCCGAGAACACGAACGGGAAAAACAGGTTCGCCGGGAAGGCGGCCAGGATCTGCGCGATGGGCTGGGCGATGTTGGCCACCCGCGGCCTCAAGCCCACCCACACGCCGATCGGCACCCAGATGAGGCTCGCCAGCGCGATCAGCACCGCGACCCGGATGAGCGTGAAGAGGCCGTAGAGCAGTACCCGCCCGATCTCCGCCGGCCGCACCTCGCCGAGCACGAACAGCGTCGTCTTCGACAGCGCCGCGAGGCCGATGGCGAGCAGCAGCGCATACCAGAGGTAATCGAGCCATTGCGACCGCCACACGCTGACCGGGCGGGGCGCCGCCGCACCCCAGTTCGCCACCGGCCGGATCCCGGCGCGCAGCAGCGCGGCAAAGCCCGACGCGAAAAAGCGCAGGAGGCGGGAGCGCCTCATCATGGTGAGCGCCCAGGAATGCGTCGCGGTGAATCCCGCCTCCTGCTCCAGGCGGAACCAGTCGGCGCTGGCGACCAGCGGCCGGAACAGCAGCTGGTCGAAGGCCAGGATGACGATCAGCATCGCGGCGATCGCCCAGGCGATCGCCCCGAGGTTCTTCTGCTCGATGGCGAGCGCGATGTAGGAGCCCACGCCCGGGAGCGTCACGGTGGTGTTGCCGACGCTGATGGCCTCCGACACCGTGACGAAGAACCAGCCGCCCGACATCGACATCATCATGTTCCAGATGAGCGAGGGCATGGCGAACGGCACCTCGAGGCGCCAGAAGCGCATCCACGGACTCAACTGGAAGTTGCGTGCCGCCTCCACCAGCTCGTCCGGGATGCTGCGCAGCGAGTGGTAGAAGCTGAAGGCCATGTTCCAGGCCTGGCTGGTGAAGATGAGAAAGATGGCGGCGAGCTCGGCGCCCGCCACCCGCCCGGGGGTGAGCTGCAGGAAGAACAGGATCGTGATCGAGAAGCTCAGGATCGGCACTGACTGCAGGAAATCCAGCAGCGGCACCAGGATGATCTCGGCGCGGTGGCTCTTGGCGGCGAGCGTCGCGTAGCTAAAGGTGAACAGCAGCGATGCCAGCATCGCGAGCAGCATGCGCAGCGCCGTGCGGGCCGAATAGCCGAAGAGCGCGCCCGGATCGAGCGAGATGGGCGTCGCCTCGAGCCGCGACAGCGATCCGGCGAGGCCGTGCGCCGCCTGCGCGCAGTACACGAAGAAAGCAAACACCAGGATGAAGGCGAGCACGTCCCAGCCGCCCGGCACGTAGCGGGTTCGCAGTACCGCAATGGGCAGCCGCTCGAGACGCATCCGCCGAGTTTGCCCGAATGACCTGACGATTGGCACCGCAAGCGTGACGTGCAACGGTGCGAGCGTTGAGCGACTGTCGTAGGATACGCGCCCATGAAAGTCACCCTGTTTGTCGCGGCCGTCATGGCCGCTGTCAGCCTGGCGGCGGGGCGTGCGGCTCCGGCGCAGCAGAGCGAGAGCCCGGGCGTCAAGGCCACCATCAAGGAGGATGCCCAGGCCGTCGGCCACGCCGTCGCGCACGGCGCGGAAGCCGTCGGGCATGCGGTCGCCGACACCTCGCGCAAGGTCGGACACGAAGTCGCCGACACCTCCCGCAAAGTCGGACACGAGATCGCGGAGAAGACCGCGCCGGCACGCGAGGCGGTGGCTGAGGACTCGAAGAAGGCCGGTCACGCCATCGCCCACGGCGCCGAGAAGGCCAGGGCGGCCGTCACGCACCAGAGCGACGCCACCAAGCCCGACGGCTGACGGCTGGCTTTCGAGCTCGATGCCTGCCCCTGCCGGCCTGCACCTCGATTACGTGTCCCCGGCCGAGTACCGCTCAGCCGGGTGGGCCGACGTGCTCGGCGTCGCGAGCTTCAGCGCTCCGCCGGCCGCGGCGCCGGGCGCCGCTGAGATTCCGGTCGCCGAGGTCAACATGCCCGTACTGCTCGGCACCGCCGACGTGTACGAGGTATGGCGCTCGGGCCAGCCGGCCGAATCGGGACGCCGCCACCGCGTGCGCTTCCGCCGCAGCGAGAAGCTGCTGTTCGGCTGCATCGCCGTCGCGGAGTCGGACGTCGCGGCGGAGCCCTCGGCCGCTGCGGCCGCCCCGTCGGCGCTGCACGCGGCCACGGAGCAGGCGTACCGTGAGATCTGCGCCACGCTCGATACGCTCGGCTATCCGCACCTGCTGCGGGTATGGAACTACCTCCCGGACATCAATCGTGACACCCACGGCCTCGAGCGCTACCGCCAGTTCAACCGCGCGCGCCAGCGCGCCCTCGGCGACTGCGGCCGCGCCTTGCGCGGCAGCCTTCCGGCCGCCTCGGCGCTCGGAGCGGCGAGCGGCAGCCCGCTGGTGGTGTACTTCCTGGCCGCCCGTACCGCCCCGGCCTTCCTCGAGAATCCGCGCCAGCTGAGCGCCTACCGCTACCCGCGCCGCTACGGCAGCCACAGTCCGGTCTTCTCGCGCGCGACGCTGCTGCGCCAGCGCGGCAGCCTGACGCTCTTCATCTCGGGAACCGCCAGCATCGTCGGACACCGCTCCGTTCATGTCGGCGACACCGCGGCCCAGACCCGCGAGACGCTCACCAACATCGCGGCGCTCCTCGAGGAGGCCAATCGCGTCGAGCGCGCGGCGCGCTTCTCGCTCGGCTCGCTGGCCTGCAAGGTCTACGTGCGCCGCCCGGCCGACCTGGCCGTCGTCCGCGCCGAGCTCGCCCGGGCGCTCGAGCCCACCTCGAGGGTGATCTACCTCAAGGCAGACATCTGCCGCCAGGACCTGCTGGTCGAGATCGAGGCGACCGGCACGTGTCCGCTCAGGGCCGACGCTTAAGGGAGTGACGCGCTCCGCCACGCATCTGGTGCTGATCCCGAGCTACAACCCCGGCCCGCGGTTGTCTGCGACGGTGCGTGCCGCGCGCGCGCACTGGGATCCCGTGTGGGTCGTCGTGGACGGCAGCACCGACGGCTCGGCGGCGCTGCTCGCCGAGCTCGCGCGGGATGATCCGGGACTGCGGGTGCTGGTGCGCCCGTCGAACGGCGGCAAGGGCGCGGCGCTCCTCGACGGGCTCACCGCGGCCAGCCGCGCCGGCTACACCCATGCGCTCACCATGGACTCCGACGGCCAGCACCCCGCGGAGTGCATCGGCCGCTTCATGAGCGCTTCGGCAGCGGCGCCCGAGGCGATGATTCTCGGCGCGCCGGTGTTCGATTCCAGCGCGCCGCGCATCCGGCTGCGCGGGCGCCGCATCGCCAACTGGTGGACCAGCCTCGAGACGCTCTGGGCCGGGGCCGCCGACACGCTGTTCGGCTTTCGCGTCTACCCGATCGCGCCGCTTCTCGAGGTGATGGGGCGGACGCGGTGGATGCGGCGCTTCGATTTCGACGCCGAGGCGCTGGTGCGCCTCAGCTGGCGCGGCGTGCCGCTGCGCAACCTGCCGGCGCCCTGCCGCTACTTCACTCCCGCCGAGGGTGGCGTGTCGCACTTCAAATATTGGCGCGACAACCTGCTGCTCACCTGGATGTACACTCGTTTGTTCTGCGGCTTCCTGCTGCGGCTGCCGCTGCTCCTCGCGCGCCGCCTTGCACGCTGAGGCCGCTGCGGCGCGGCGCGCCACGCCGCGGTTCCGGCCGATGGTTGCCGCGTGCGGGCCTTGTATAATCCGGCCAACACTCTTCACTCCCTGACGCCAGCAATGTCCGACAACGTGTCATCCTTACGGCAGCCGGCCGATCCCGCCGGCATCGCCCCCCTCGCCCGCGAGCTCGCCGGCCTCATCGTCGCGGCCCTGAACCTGGAACTTCCGGCGGCCGACATCGGTCCCGACCAGGCCCTGTATGGCGAGGGGCTGGGCCTCGACTCGATCGATATCCTGGAGATCGCCCTCGTCGTATCCAAGCAGTACGGCGTGCAGCTGCGCGCCGACAGCGAGGACAACGAGCGCATCTTCGCCTCGCTCCGCCACCTCGCCGAATACGTCAACGCACACAGGACGAAGTAATCACCTCCCCCCGGCTGCCGCTGTTCGCGCATGCATCGGCCGACGCGGTGCTCGCCTACCGCGCCGGCAAGCCCATCCTCGTCAGGCAGTTCCTCGCTGACGTCGGCCGCGTCGGCGCGGTGCTCGGCGGCGGTGCCCATGTGCTCAACCTCTGTGCCGATCGCTACCGCTTCGCGGTCGGGCTCGCCGCCGCGCTGCTCGCCGGGAAGACGAGCCTGCTGCCGCCGACGCGTACCCCCGAGGTCATCGCGCACCTGAGGCGCTTCGCCCCGGACGCCTGCTGTCTGACCGACCAGGACCCGTGTGAGGTCGAGCTGCCGCTGGTGCGCTTCCCCGAGGCGGCTGCGGCCGCGGGCCACGGGGAGTCCATCACCCCGGCGCCCCCGCCCGGCATCGAGGCCAGCCAGCGGGCGGCCTGGGTGTTCACTTCGGGATCGACGGGCAGCCCCGTGCCGCACGGCAAGACCTTCGGCAAGCTCCTCGGGTGCATGCGAGTGGAGGCGCAGCGGCTCGGCCTGCCGGTCGGGGTCTCGCACGCCCTCGTGTCCACGGTACCGCCGCAGCACATGTACGGCTTCGAGGCGAGCGTGCTGCTGCCGCTCTCGAACGGCCACGCGCTCAGCGCCGAGCGGCCGTTCTACCCCGCCGACATCTGTGCCGCGCTCGCGGCCGTGCCGCGGCCGCGTGTCCTCGTCTCGACGCCGCTGCACCTGCGCGCGCTCCTGACGGCGGGCCTCCCGGTTCCCGAGATGGACCTGGTCGTATCCGCCACGGCGCCGCTCTCCGCAGAGCTCGCGCGTGAGGTAGAGCAGCGTGCCCGAACGCGCCTGCTCGAGATCTACGGCTCGACCGAGACCGGCTCGATCGCCGCGCGCCGCACGACCGAGACTGCGGAGTGGCGCTTGTGGCCTGGAGTCACGCTCGAGCAGCGCTCGGGCGAGACCTGGGCGCACGGCGGCCATATCGAGCAGCCGACCCGCCTGTGCGACGTCATCGAGGTGACGGGTGCCGATCGCTTCCTGCTGCACGGGCGCGAGGCGGACCTCGTCAACATCGCCGGCAAGCGCAGCTCGCTGGCCTACCTCAACCATCAGCTCAACTCCATTCCCGGAGTCCTCGATGGCGCGTTCTTCCACGGCGACCCGGGCGCCGGCGAGGCCGTGGTCACCCGCGTCGGCGCCTGCGTCGTCGCCCCGGGGCTCGACGCCGCCGCCATCGCCGCGGAGCTGCGCCGGCGTATCGATCCGGTATTCCTGCCGCGCCCGCTGCTCCTGGTCGCCAGCCTGCCGCGCACCCCCACCGGGAAGCTCCCCGCGCAAGCGCTGCGCAGGCTCGCCACGGCGCAACCGAAGCCGAGCCCCGCGGGGTGAGGCGGCATGAGTGTCCTGACGACGCTCAAGATCGACGCCGGGCATCCCGCATTCGCGGGCCACTTCCCCGGAGTACCGGTACTGCCCGGAGTGGTGCTGCTCGATGAGACCCTGCGGGCGGTCGAGCAGGCGAACGGCGGCGCGGGGCGGCGCTGGACCGTCGGCGCCGCCAAGTTCCTGAAGCCCGTTCATCCCGGAGAGACCCTCACCCTGGAATGCGAGCCGCTGCCGAACGGCTCGATGCGCTTTGCCGTCTCGAGCGCCGGCCGCCCGGTGGCGAACGGCGTGCTGCGCCCGGCGGCGACACCGCGCGCCGCCGCGCAGCCACGCACCAGCGATGCCCACTGGGCCGGTGCGCCCGAGCGCGGCAGCGCGACGCTGGTACGGGCCATGATCTTTCTCTCGCTCGCCTTAGGCCGCAACGTGGCCCGCGGCATCCTGTATGGCATCGCCGCCTATTTCTTCCTGGCGGCCCCCGGAGCGCGGCGCCACGCGCGCAGGTACCTGCGGCGCGCGCTCGGGCGCGAGCCGACTGCCGGCGATGTCTTCCGGCAGGTGTTCGCATTCGCCTCGACTCTCCTCGATCGGCTGTATCTGGCGCAGGAGCGCTATGAGCTCTTCGACATCACGGTCGAGAACGAGCCGCGGCTGCGCTCGATGGTGGCCCGGGGGACCGGTGCGTTTCTCCTCGGCGCCCACCTGGGGAGCTTCGAGATCGTGAGCGCCATCGGACGGCGTCAGCCGGGACTGCGCGTGGCGATGGCCATGTATGAGGACACCGCCAGCAGGCTCACCGCGCTCGCGCTGGGCAGTCCCGCCTCCGCTCCCGAGATCATCCCGCTCGGACACCTCGAGGCGATGCTGCGGATCCGCGACGGCCTGGACGCGGGCAGTTTCGTCGGCATGCTGGCCGATCGCACCATCGGCGAGGCGCCGGCGCTGCGGGTGAGCTTTCTCGGCGAGCCGGCGCTCTTTCCCTCGGGCCCGATGCGCGCCGCCGCGGCGCTGAGGCGCCCGGTCTTCTTCATGTCGGGCCTGTACCGCGGCGCCAACCGCTACCACGTCGTGTTCCGCGAGATCGCGGATTTCTCCGAGGCGCCGCGCGCGGGGCGCGAGGCGCAGGTTGAGGAAGCGATCCGACGCTACGTGGCGCTGCTCGAGGAATGTTGCCGCTCGGATCCCTACAACTGGTTCAACTTCTACGACTTCTGGCACGACGGCGGCGGGGCCTCCGGAGCCGCGGCGTGAGTGCGCCGCGGCTGCGCCGCGTGGTGGCGCTGACGCTGCTTGCGCTCGCCGCCCCGCTCACCGCCACCCCGTCGGCCGACTCCGATCCGCTCGATGCGCTCCTGGCCGAGCTCGCCGTGCGCCGCCACGGCCATGTCACCTTCACCGAGGTCCAGTACCTCGCGGTGCTCGAGCGCCCGCTCGAATCCTCGGGCGAGCTGCTTTACGAGGCGCCCGACCACCTGGAGAAGCGCACCTTGAGCCCACGGCCCGAGACACTGGTGCTCGCGCACGGGACCCTGAGCGCCACGCGCGGGACGCGTACCCGGACACTCGAGCTCGCCGCCTACCCGCAGCTCGCCCCGCTCCTCGAGAGCCTGCGGGCGACGCTGGCCGGGGATCGTGCGGCGCTCGAGCGCGTCTTCAACGTGCGCCTGGACGCTGACCGGCCGCGCTGGACGCTGCATCTCGCCCCGCGCGATCCTTCCGCCGCGCGCCTCGTCAAGGAGGTGCTGATCACCGGCGAGCAGGCGGACTTGAGGACGGTGGAGCTCCTTCAGGCAGACGGCGACCGCTCCCTCCTCACCATCGGACGGGAACTCCCGCCGTGACACGCGCCGGCTGGACCGGCACGCTGCTGTTCGCCGTGCTCGCAGCACTCGCGGCATCCCTCGTCGTGCGGGCCCGCTATACGGCGGACCTCTCGGCGTTCCTGCCGCGCGCCCCGACCGCCGGACAGCGGCTCCTCACCGAGGAGCTGCGCGCGGGATTCGCCTCGCGCCTGATCATGGTGGCGATCGAAGGCGCCGATGCGAGCACGCGCGCCCGCGTCGCCGCCGCCCTGGCGCAGCGGCTGCGTGCCAACCCCGCGTTCGCCGAGGTAAGCAACGGGGACGCTGCGGGCCTGACGCGTACGGCGGACTTTCTCCTTGAGCACCGCTATGCCCTCAGCGATGCGGTGACGCCGGAGCGTTTCACGAGCGAGGGGCTGCACCGTGCGATCCTCGACACGCTCGATCTTCTAGCCTCGCCCGAGGGGCTCGTCGCGAAGGCGCTGTTCACGCGCGACCCCACGGGCGAGACCCTCCACATTCTCGAGGGAATGGAGGCGCCGCGCATTGCCACGTCCGAGGGTGTCTGGAGCTCGCGCGACGGCCAACGCTCGCTCCTCCTCGCGCAGACCACGGCCGCGGGCTCCGACACCGATGGCCAGGAAGCGGCGTGCGTCGCGATCCGCAGGGCATTTGCCGAGGCGGCCGCCGCGGCGACCGGCGCACCCGGTGCCTTGGCGCTGCGCCTCTCGGGTCCTGGGGTCTTCGCGGTCACCTCGCGCGCGCTGATCCGCGGGCAGGTCATTCGCCTCTCGACCCTGAGCGCGATCCTCATCGCCGCGCTGTTGCTCGCCGCCTACCGCTCGCTCCCGGTCCTGGCTCTCACCTTCGTCCCGGTCGCCTCGGGGGCGCTCGCGGGGGTGGCGGCCGTTGCCCTCGGCTTCGGCGTCGTGCACGGCATCACCCTCGGCTTCGGAGTCACCCTGATCGGCGAGGCCGTCGACTACGCGATCTATCTTTTCATCCAGTCGGGGGGGCGCGAGTCCGCCGCTGAATGGCGGCGCGCGCTCTGGCCGACGGTGCGACTCGGCATGCTGACCTCGGTGTGCGGCTTCGCGGCGCTGGTACCGTCCGGCTTTCAGGGGCTGGCGCAGCTCGGGCTCTATTCCATCGCGGGTCTCATCACCGCGGCGCTGGTGACGCGCTTCGTGCTGCCCGAGTGGCGCCCGCGGATCCTCGCCACCCGGGATCTCACGGCGCTCGGCGCGGGCCTCGAGCGGCTGCTCGAGAGGCTGCGGCCCGCACGCTCAGCGCTCGCACTGCTCGCCCTCCTCGCCGGCGTCATCCTGTTCGAGCATCGCACCACGCTTCTCAGCCGCGAGCTCACCGACCTCTCCCCCATCCCGCTGGCCGCTCAGGAGCTCGACGCCGAGCTGCGTGCCGACCTCGGCGCGCCCGACGCCCGCTATCTCGTCGTCGTCTCCGCGCCCGACAGCGGCGCGGCTTTGAGCGCCGCGGAGGCGATCTCGGCACGCCTCAGGATCCTCACCGAGGCCGGCGTGATCGGGGGCTTCGAGTCGCCGACGCGCTACCTGCCGAGCCCGGGCACGCAGCGCGCGCGTCTGCTCAGCCTGCCGGCCCCCGAGGAGCTGGCGGCGCATCTCAAGCAGGCGCTCGCGGGACTTCCGGTGAGCGCCGCGCGCCTCGCGCCGTTTCTCAACGACATCGAGGCGGCGCGCACCGCGGAGCCCCTCACGCCACGAGATCTCGCCGGGACGCCGCTCGGCAGCGCGCTCGATGCGCTCGTGACGCAAAGCGGCCCGGCGACGACCGCCTTCCTGCCGATCTCGCCGCCCGAGGGAGGTGAGCTCTCCGCGGCCGCAATTAGCGAGTTGCGTGCCGCCGTCGTTGCGGCGATGCCCGCGCGAGCGCCGGAGACGGCCGTGACCGCCCGCGTGCTCGATCTCAAAGCGGAAGCGGACGGCCTCTACGCGCATTACCTCACGCAAGCCGTGTCACTGTCGCTCGCCGGGCTCTTTGCCATCCTGCTGCTCCTCATCCTCATGCGCTCGCCGGCGCGGGCGGTGCGCATCGTGGCGCCGCTCGCCCTCGCGGTGCTCATGGTGGCCGCGGGGCTCGCGGCGGCGGGAGAGCGGCTCGGGATCCTCCACATCGTCGGCATGCTGCTCATCGTCGCCGTGGGCTCGAACTATGCGTTGTTCTTCGACCACCTGGCGGAGCAACCGCGGGGCGATGTGCCGCGCACCCTGGCATCGCTGGCCGTCGCCAACCTCGCCACCGTGATCGGCTTCGGCGTGCTCGCGTTCTCGAGCGTGCCGGTGCTCGCGGCCCTCGGGCGCACGACGGCTCCGGGAGCGCTGCTCGCGCTGCTGTTCGCGGCGCTCCTCGCACCGCGTGCCGCCCGGGTGCCCGCGTGAGCCGCGCGCTCATCGAGCCGGCACGCGTCGGCCGCACCGCGCGGGAGCGGGTGCTGTTGCTGCCCCCGGCGTACTCGCAGCCCGAGGACTTTCTGCGTGAGGGCTTCGCCGACCTGGTGCGCTCGAGCGGTCTCGACCTCGACCTGGTGCTGATCGAGCTGCGCCTGCAATCGGTCAGCGACCGCAGCGTGCTCGCGGAGCTTCGCCGGCACATCGTCGCGGCGCGCACCGCCGGCTGCGTGACGCTCTGGCTCGGGGGCATCTCGCTCGGCGCCTACATCGCCCTCGCCTGCGCGGAGCGTCACGGGAGCGAGATCGACGGGCTGTGCCTCTTTGCCCCGTACCTCGGCAGTCATCTCGTGACGCAGGAGATCGAGGCCGCAGGCGGTGTCGCGGCCTGGGAGCCGGGCGAGGTCCGCGAGGAGGACGAGGAGCGGCGCATCTGGCGCTTCATCAAGAGACAGGCCCGCGGAGCGCTGCCGATTCACTTAGGATTAGGGAGCGATGACCGCTTCGGCCTCCGTCACCGCACGCTGGCCGCGGCCCTCGATGCGCGCAATGTCGACATCGTGCCGGGCGGCCACGAGTGGCCGGTCTGGCGGGCGCTGTGGAAGAGATTTCTCGATGCACGGATACCGGGATCAGCCGACTGAGGAGCCGGGGCGCCGCTTCCGGCCTTCCGCCTTCATCCGCGCCTCGGTCGCACTGCATGTAGCCGCCGCGGGCCTCCTCCTCGTGCGCCCGCACCTCTGGCCATGGGCGCTGTCCGCGGTGGTGGCCGATCACCTGGCACTCACCGCCGCGGGCCTCTGGCCACGAGCGAGGCTCTTAGGTCCCAACCTGACCCGACTCCCGCCCGGCGCCGCGGCCCGCCGCGAGGTTGCCCTCACGATCGACGACGGCCCCGATCCCGAGGTCACGCCGGCCGTGCTGGCCTTGCTCGATAAGCATGCGGCGCGCGCGAGCTTCTTCTGCATCGGGGAGCGCATCGCCCAACACCCGCAGCTCGCGCGCGAGATCGTCGCGCGCGGCCACGGCGTCGAGAACCACAGCCAGCGCCATCTGCATCGCTTCTCGCTCCTCGGTCCCCGGGCGCTGCGTGCCGAGATCGGCAAAGCCCAGGAGTCCATCGCCTTCGCCACCGGCGCAGCGCCGCGCTTCTTTCGGGCGCCCGCGGGCCTGCGCAATCCGTTCCTCGAGCCCGAGCTTGCGCGCGCCGGCCTGACGCTGGTGAGCTGGACGCGCCGCGGCTTCGATACGCTGGCGCGCGCTCCCGAGCCGGTGCTCCACCGGCTTAGCTCGCGCCTCGGGAGCGGCGACATCCTCTTGCTGCACGATGGGCATGCGGGCCGCACCCCGGGCGGCACACCCGTGATTCTGGAGGTGCTGCCGCGGCTCCTGACCGCCGTGCGTGAAGCGGACCTGAAGCCCGTGACGCTGCGCGCGGCCTGCGCATGAGCGGCGACCCGGAGGTCTCGGCGCTGATCGCCGCCGCGAGCGCTCCCTACCTCGCCGCCGGGCGCTTCGCCTGGCACTTCGCGCGCGGCAAGTTGACGGGCGACCCGGCCTTCGCGGCCATCCTCGCGCGCGGCTTGCTCGCCGGCCGCGGGCGGATTCTCGATCTGGGGTGCGGCCAGGGACTGCTCGCCTCGTGGCTGCTGACAGCGCACGCCGCGCACCGCCAGGGACGCTGGCCGCAGGGCTGGCCGCCGCCGCCCGCTCCCGAGCAGCTCAGCGGCGTCGACTTCACGGCGCGCGAGGTGGCATGGGCGCGCGCCGCGCTCGGCGAGCACGCCCACATCGTGCTGGGCGATATCCGTCACGTAGACTACGTCCCGGCCGATGCGATCGTCATTCTCGACGTGCTGCACTTCATGGACTACGCCGCGCAGGAGACGGTGCTGAAGCGCGTGCGGGCCGCCCTTAGCCCCCACGGGGTGTTGCTGCTGCGGGTCGGAGACGCCGAAGGAGGGCTGAGTTTCGCCGTGAGCAAGCTCGTCGACCGCATCGTGGCGCTGCTGCGCTACCGCCGCCTGCCGCGCCTTAACTGCCGGCCGGCGCGCGAATGGCGCTCGCTGCTCGAGCAGCTCGGCTTCCTTACCGAGGCGCTGCCGATGAGTGAGGGCACTCCCTTCGCCAACGTCCTGCTCGTCGGGAAGCTCCCGTGAGGCCCCTGTCGCTCAGCGCCTTTACCGTCACGAGCTCGCTCGGCCGCGGGCTCGAGGCCACGCTCGCCGCGCTCGAGGGAGGACGCACGGGGCTCAAGCCCTGCGCCTTCGAGACCGTGGCTCTCGAGACCTACGTGGGGGAAGTGCCGGGCGTCGATGAGGAGCCGCTGCCGGCGGAGCTCCGCGACTTCGAGTGCCGCAACAACCGCCTGGCACTCCTCGGCCTGCGGCAGGATGGGTTCGACGAGGCCGTGCGCGCGCTCGCCCGCCGCCTCGGACGCCAGCGCATCGGCGTATGGCTCGGCACCAGCACCTCCGGCATTCTCGAGACCGAGCTCGCCTACCGGCGGCGGGATCCCACCACCGGCACGCTGCCCGCCGACTTTCGTTACTACGGCGCGCACAACACCTTCTCGGTCGCGGCCTTTGTGCAGCGCGCCCTCGGGCTCGAGGGACCGGCGGCGGTCATCTCCTCGGCCTGCTCCTCGAGCGCCAAGGTGTTCGCTTGCGCGCAGCGGGCGATCGATGCCGGGCTCGTCGATGCCGCGGTCGTGGGCGGCGTCGATTCGCTGTGCCTCACGACCCTCTATGGCTTTCATTCGCTGCAGCTGGTGGCGCGCACGCCCTGCCGGCCGTTCGATGCCGGGCGCGACGGGCTCTCGATCGGCGAGGCCGCGGCGTTCGCCTTGCTCGAGCGCCCCGCGGGCAGCCTCCCCGCCGACGCGGTGCTGCTCCTCGGTACCGGTGAATCGAGCGATGCCTGGCACATGTCGGCGCCCCATCCGGAGGGGCGCGGCGCGGGGGATGCCATGAGGCAGGCGCTCGCCGCGGCGCGTGTCGCCCCGCAGGACATCGACTACCTCAACTTCCACGGCACCGGCACACCGAGCAACGACGCCGCCGAGGCGCGCGCCGTCGCGATGGTGCTCGGCGGCGCGACACCCGGCAGCTCGACCAAGGGCGCCACCGGACACGCGCTCGGCGCCGCGGGGGCGCTCGAAGCGGTCGTCTGCGCCCTCGCGCTCCGTCACGGCCTGATGCCGGGCGGGGTGAACACGCGAGTCATCGATCCGCAGCTCCCCGTGAGCTACCTGCGCGAGAGCCGCCGCGCGCCTCTTGAGAAGGTCATGAGCAACTCCTTCGGCTTCGGCGGCTCGAACTGCACTCTGGTCTTCGGGAGTGCCGGATGAGCCCGACGCTCACGGCGTGGGTCGAGAGCGTGGGACTCCTGGGTCCCGGACTCCCGGACTGGCCGTCGGCCGCGCAGGTGCTGGCGGCCCGCGTACCTTACGAGGCGCGCCCCACGGTGATACCGCCGCTCGAGTGCCTGCCACCGGCCGAGCGGCGCCGGACTGGCAAGGTCGTGCGACTGGCGCTCAACGCCGGGCTCGAGGCGGTCAGGCGGGCGGGCGCCGAGACCCAGGCGCTCCCCGCGGTGTTCTCCTCTTCCGGGGGTGACGGCGAGAACTGCCACGAGATCTGCCAGGTGCTCGCCGGCGCCGACCGGCAGATCTCGCCGACCCGTTTTCACAATTCGGTGCATAACGCCGCCTCCGGCTACTGGGGAATCGCCACCGGCGCCACCGCGGCCGCGAACGCGCTCTGCGCCTGCGATGCGAGCTTCGGGGCCGGGCTGCTCGAGGCCCTGACGCAGATCCGCAGCGAGGGGACGGCGGTGCTCCTCATTGCCTATGATGCGGACTATCCGGCGCCGATGCGCAGCGTGCGCCCGATTCCGGATGCGTTCGCCGTGGCGCTGCTGCTGACGCCGGCCGTGCGGGAGCGATCGCTGGCGCGCCTCGCGGCTAAGTTGTGCACGGCGCCCGCGGACGCGCTATCCGATCCGCAGCTCGAATCGCTGCGGATGCAGGTGCCGGCCGCACGCTGCCTGCCGCTGCTGCGGCGCCTGGCGCGGGCGGAGCCGGGCGGCGTCGTGATCGATTATCTGAGAGGTCAGCGCCTGCAACTCGAGGTGATCCCGTGCCACTAGACCGGCAGTGGATCGAGCAGCACATTCCGCACAAGGGGCGCATGTGCCTGCTCGACGAAGTGCTCGCGTGGGACGCCGCGCGCATCCGCTGCCGCAGCAATACGCACCGCTCCCCCGACAACCCGTTGCGCGCTCACGGGCGTCTCGGCGCCGCCTGCGGCGTCGAGTACGCCGCCCAGGCCATGGCCGTGCATGGCGCGCTGATTGCCGCGAGCGCGCCTCTCGAGCGCACCGTCTCGACCGACCTGCGCGGCAGCATCGGCGCCACCGTCGGCTATCTCGCCAGCGTGCGCAACGTTGCGCTGCAGGTGAGCCGGCTCGATGATCTCGAGGAAGAGTTGATCGCCGCCGCCGAGCGCGTGACCGGCGACGGGCGCACCGTGCTCTACGAGTTCACCGTGTCGGGCGGCGGACGGATGCTGCTCTCCGGCCGGGCCAGCATTGTGTTCGACGCCGCCTTGGGCGCGCCTGCCGCGCGCCGCGCAGCCGAGCCATGAGCACCACCGCCCGGCGCGCGCTCGTCACCGGCGGCAGCGGAGCGATCGGCGGGGCGATCTGCCGCCGGCTCGCGCGCGCAGGCCACCAGGTTTACGTCCACTGTCATCGCGGCACGCAGCTCGCACACGAGCTGGTGCGCGAGATCCAGGCCGCCGGGGGCCGCGCCGAGGTCATCAGCTTCGATATCACCGACACCGATGCGACGCGCGCGGCGCTCGAGACTGCGCTCGCGGCAGGTCCGATCCAGATTCTCGTCAACAACGCCGGCGTGCACGATGACGCCGTGCTTCCCGGGATGAGCGCCGCGCAGTGGCATCGAGTGATCGACGTCTCCGTCAACGGCTTCTTCAATGCGACCCAGCCGCTCCTCATGCCCATGATCCGCGCCCGCTGGGGCCGGATCGTGAGCGTCTCCTCGGTCGCGGCCTTGATCGGCAACAAGGGTCAGGTCAACTATGCCGCCGCCAAGGGCGCTCTCAATTCCGCGACCCGGGCGCTCGCGCTCGAGGTGGCAACACGCGGTGTCACCGTGAACGCGGTGGCCCCGGGGATCATCGCCACTCCCATGACCGACGGCCTCTTCGATGCGGCCGCCATCGAGCGCCTCGTCCCCATGAATCGCCTCGGACTCCCCGAGGAAGTCGCGGGTGTCGTCGCCTTCCTCACCTCAGACGACGCCGCCTACGTGACCGGTCAGGTGCTCTCGGTGAGCGGCGGCATGGCGTAGGCCTCAGTCGCCGAGCTGCGCGAGCCGCGTCAACAGGTTCGCCGCCAGCACGCTCGCCGTTCCCCAGGCCATCGCCGGGTGCACTCGGCCGAGTCGCAGCGCATCAGTCAGTGCGCAGACGACTGCGAACGCGCCCGTGGTTGCGGCCGCGATCGACAGATTCCAGTCGCTTGCCGGCACCAGGTGCTCGGCAATCCGACCGACCGCGGGAGGCAGCAGCGCCACCGTCGCACAAAGCATCAGCCGCTTGTGTACCTCGCCGCGCGAGCGCCACAGGATCGCGGCGCAGACCAGGGCGCCGAACACCCACAGGCTCAGGCCGTCGAACTCGACGAAAATCCAGCCGCAGCGTATGCGGCCGACCCCGGGGAAGCGCCGCTCGATAGCCGCTGCGACGGTCAGCGAGCCGACGAGCACGATGACCACTGCGAGCACGGCGCCCGCGATTCCCAGCCGGCGATGCACGGCGACCCGGCGTTTCGCGATCAGCAGGGTCTGGGTAACGAACAGCACCATCCAGCCGGTCATCAGGATGCCGTGCAAGTGCACGAGTGGCGTCAGGTGGCGGCCGCCGAGGAAGGCGCGCAGGTAGTAGCTGCGCGCGAAGCCTGCGAACGCGAGCGCCGCGACGGCGAGCGCCGCGTTGGAGTACAGCCGCTGCGGAGCGTTCAGTCGCCCCGCCAGCTCGGCGTTCACCGCGGCGTCTCGGCGGAATTCCACATGTCGACGGCGCACTTCCAGGAGCCGTCCGGCTCCTTTCTCCACACGGCCACCGCCTTGTTGTGCTCGACGACCGGCTTGCCATCTGGCGATGTCAATCGGATCGTGTCCGTGCCGGTCGCATAGGCGAGATCGCCCGACTGCGCGACCCACACGTGGTCGGTAACCCAGGTGATCGAGAAGTCGGGGATCGCGAATGCCCCGGCGATGTAGCGCCGCAGCGCCTCCCTGCCCACTATCGCAGGCCCGCCGGGCGGCATCATGTAGACATCGTCGGTCCAAAAGGAGACGGTCTGCTCGAGGTCGTGGGCCTGCGCCGCCGCGAGCCAGCGCGCATCGGTGCCACGGATGGCGGCTTCCTCCCGGGGCAGATCCGGCCTCACGGGGGGCGCGCTGGTGCAAGCCGCGAGTGTGGCGAGCAGCACCGGGATCGTCGCACGCAGGCATGCCATTTTCATAGGAACTCCTCGATCACCCAAGCCACGCGCACAAGCGCGCCCACACGGGCAGGGCCGCCACCCACTGCGCAAAGGGATCAGTCACGAACACCAGTAGCCCGCCAGCGACGAACGCCGGATGGAGCCGCCGACAGCGCCAGGTGTCGACCGCGACGCAGAGGAGGATCAATGCATCGCGGGCAAGCGAAGAGTCGAGCTGCCACGAAGTATAGGCGCTGATGAAGCGCGCGAGCGCCGCATCGAGCACCAGGATGGTGGCGAGCAGCATCAGACGCTTGTGCCAGGCGCTCCTGCCGCGCAGCACGACGGCGCCGCTCACGAGGATCGCGAAGGCGAGGAGATCGAAGAAGCTGAACGCCACGAACAGCGGCACAGGTATCCCGGGCGGCAGGTGCTTGCCGCCGAGGCGCACGGCGGTGACGACCGTCGCCGTATCCGCGACGACGATCACGCCGGCGAGCGCCGCGCCGAACATCCCGAGCCGCCGATGCCAGGCGACACGCTGCCGCGCCACCAGCACCGTCTGGGTCACGAACAGCGCGATCCAGCCGAACATCACCAGACCGTGTATGCGCACCAGCGCGCTCAGGCCACTCATGTCGCGCAGCAGGTCGAGGTCGATGCTGAAGCCGGCCAGCACCACGACGACGATGCCGAGGGCGGCTGCCAGGTAGAAGCGGCGCTCGGCCGCAAGGCGTGCGGTCGCGGTATTCACCTGGGTCACTCCTGGGCTGCGGCTCTGAACGCCCGCTCGAAGCCATGCAGGTGGGCGGCGGCGAGACGGTTACCGTCCATTGAGTACACGGCGGCCTCCTCCCGGACTGGGTCGGCCGCTGGCAGCGCCGCGCCGCCACAGGCCGCGAGCAGGGCGAGCAGTACGCAGCTGAGCAGCAACGAGCGCATGATCATGTGGACCTCCCCTCGAGCGGTCGCCTTGCCGGCCGGGCCGCGTGGCCCGGCCGGCTGACCACAAGCGTCTACTGCTTCACGTAGACGGCGATGGTCTTCTCGCTGGCTCTGTCCGCATTCCAGTTGGTGTCCGTGAAGGAGCGGCCGTCAGGCGCGATGGACTGCACGCCCTCGCTGTCGATCTTGCCGTCGATCTTCATGACGTATTTCATCTTGGTGGCGGTGAGGCGCTTGAGGCTGATGGTCGCGCCCGGCGGCAGCGTGGGTCCGGTGAGCGCGTGGTCCGTGCCGTCGGTGCGGCCTTGGACCGAGACCTGCATGTCCGGGATCTCGACGTGCATGACACCGGCGGCCGGCGAGGAGAAGACGAAGGTCTGCGGCCCCGTGGGATCGGTCACTTTCGCCGTGCGCCACGTGCCGGCCAGACCGCCCGTGCCGCTCACGCGATTGAAGACGTCCTCCTCGTGAAACTCCTGCCCGTCGGGCCTGGTGCCGGTGAACGTCTCGGTGAGCGTCTTGCCGTCCGCCGAAAGCGCGACGTGTCCCTTCGCGAAGACCTTGCCGTCGATACGCGTGACCCGCTCCCAACTGTTTGGGCCCGCGGCAGTCCAGCTCGCCGAGCGGTTGCCCCAGGTCTTGTACTCCTTGCCGTCGAGGCCGAAGTCGTAGCTTACGGTGCTGCCGTCCTCGTAGTGCAGCATGCCGCCGGGCCGCTCTGAATAGGTGAACGTCTGGCCGGTGAGGTGGCTCTTCGCGGCATCGAGCTTCCAGGTGCCGTTCCAGGGGCTGTCGGCCGCATAGGCCGCGCCGACGGGCAGCGCCAGCAGTGAGCAGAGGATCCAGTTCGTTTTCATGAGAGGACTCCAGGACGTTGGTTTCGGTGAACGCGCTCTTTCGGGCCCCGGCGCGGCTCAGGGCGGTTGACCGGCCGCATCCGGTGCGATGACCAGGAAGCTGCCGCTCCAGAACGGGTCGTAGCTCTCGCTCTGCACGAAGTGGCTGACCGAGCCCACGTAGTGCGTCTGTCCGGGGCGCACCTCGATCGTCACGAGACCGCCGCTCGCCGCGTGGATGACGCCTGCATGCACTGCGGCGGCGCAGATCGAGGAGGCGTCGGTATAAGGGCCGCTGCCGATGACCTGTCCGGCCACGGCCTTTCCCGGCGGGCAGCGAAAGCGGAAACGCTCGCCGTTGAAACCGCGGAGATTCAGATCGAGCGGGCTGGTGCGCCAGTCCACCTCGTGGACCGCGGGCGCCGGTGCCAGGGTGGCGCCCGCGAGGGCCGCAGCGGTACCCCACGCGCCGAGCAGCAGGCCGGGGATCCCGAGGTACCTGGACCAACGACGCAGCGGCGCCACCATTGCTCGACCTCCCCACATCGCGCCCCCGCGGGCCGCCGATGCACGTGCTTGTTGGCGCGGGAGGTTCGGCCGGCCCACCCAGGTCTGTCGCTGCCGTCCGGCTGGCATTTTTCTGGCAAACTTCCTGCCGGCCGACCGAGCCCCTTAACTCCATGTCCGAGTTGGAAAAGCCGGTGTTTCGATTCGCGGGCTTCACGCTCGAGCCGACGGAGCGGCGGCTGTCCGAGGCCGGCAAGCCCATAGCACTCACGCCCAAGGTGTTCGACACGCTCGTCTTGCTGGTCGAGCGCGCGGGTCACGTGGTCAGCAAGGACGAGCTGATGAAGGTTCTATGGCCGCGCGGCTACGTGGACGAGTCGAATCTCACCAAGCACATCTGGCTCATCCGCCGGGCACTCGGCGACGGGGAGCAGGAGTCGCGCTTCATAGAGACGGTGCCGAAGGTCGGCTACCGTTTCGTCGCACCGGTCGCAACGGGACGGGCGACGCCGCCAGCGCGGCCAGCCGCGCCGACCTCAGAGCCCGGGGCGGCGCCGGCCCCGGCCGCCGCGGCGGTGACGGCGGCCCACACCGCGGGCGCCCCAACTCCTGCGGCGGCGCCGCGCGGACCCGTCCTCCTCCGCCACTGGCCGTTGGTGGCCGGCCTGGCCGTCGTCCTGCTGCTCCTCGGCGTCGGCTGGCGCTTCGCAATCGGGCCCCATGTCCCGATCTCATCGGGCCATCGCGGGCACACCATCGCGCTGGTCGGCTTCAGTAATCTGTCCCGCAACCCCAAGGACGCGTGGCTCGCGCCCGCGCTGAGCGAGATGCTCGGCGCGGAGCTCAGCGTCGCCGAGAACCTGCAGGTGGTGCCGGACGAGTTGGTTCGCGATGCCAGCGCGGACCTCTCGGCGCCCGCCGCGGGCGGCTACTCGCCCCCTTCTCTGGCGCGACTGCGGCAGCGCCTTGACGCGGACTACGCCATCAGCGGCAGCTATCTGGTCGCCGGCTCCTCGGACAACGCACCGCTGCGGGTCGACATTGCCCTGCAGGACACGCGCACTGGTGCCCTCGTGGCATCGGTCTCGGATCAGTCGGCGGTTTCCGGCCTCATCGGGCTCGCGACGCACGCCGGTGCCACGCTGCGCGGCAAGCTCGGCGTATTAGCGCCGGACGTGCAGACTCTCGGCCTCATCGCCAACGCGCAGCCGCCGAATCTCGACGTGGCACGGCGGCTCGGCTTTGCGCTCGACGCCCTGCAGCACTACGACGCCGCCCGAGCCCGCGACGAGCTCCTCGAGGCGGTGGCCGAGGCGCCCGGGTACGCGCCCGCCTACGCGTACCTCTCGCAGGCGTGGTCGGCGCTCGGGTATCGAGACAAGGCGCTGGCGGCCGCCGAGCAGGCCGCACAGAGAGCGTCCAAGCTGCCGCCGGAGCAGCGCCTGCAGACCGAGGCAGTGGTCGAGTCCGCGCACGCCGAGTGGAGCAAGGCCGCCGCCGCCTGGCGCGCGCTGATCCGCCTGCGGCCCGCGAGCATTGAGTACCACCTGCAGGCGATCGATGCGCAGATCGCGGCCGGTGCCGTGCCCGGTGCACAGGCAACGCTGCACGAGCTCGAGCGGCTGGCGGACGCCGCCGACGATCCGCGCCTCGAGCTCGCCGCGGGGCGCGTCGCCGCCGCGCTCGATGACGCCCGCGGCAGCGAGCAGCATGCCGCCGCTGCGCTGCGCCTCGCGCAACGGCATGACGCCGTCGGACTGATTGCCGATGCGCAGCTCGCGCTCGCCGGCGCACGCACTCATCTCAACAAGAACGAGGAGGCCCGCACGAGTCTCCTCGCGGCGATTGCCGCTTACCGCTCGGTCCGTAATCCGCGGGGCGAGGCAGCCGCGCGCGCCGATCTCGCGCAGGCACTCTCGAATCTCAACCGCAACCAGGAAGCGCGCGAGGAGTTCCAGCGGTCCATGGAGCTCTATCGCAGCATCGGCGACCTCGCCGGAATCGGCGCCGTGTACCGCGATCTCTGCAGCATCCTGTGGGCCGCGGGCGATCGCGATGGTGCGCAGGCTGCAGCCCGCAACTCGCTCGACCTCGCGCGCGAGATCGGCGACCTTGGGCTGCAGGTCTGGAACGTACAGGCACTCGCCACCATCGCCTCCGATGAGGCGGCGAGCGACCAGGTGCTCGCCGAGTACCGCGAGGTCGTGGCGCTCGATACGCGCGCCGGGCATCAGGTCTCCTGGCCGCTCGCCAACATCGCCGATGTGCAGCGAATGCGCGGCGAGCTCGACGCCGCGCGCGAGACCTGTGCGCGTGCGATGGCGGAGGCGGCACCGCTCACCGATCCGCAGTTCGCGATCTATGCCGGCTTCACCTGCGCCCTTATCGAGAGCGATCGTGGCGAGGTGGCCGCGGCGCGTTCCGGGCTCGAGGAAGTCATCCGGCGTGTCGGCCATGGCGGCGACGACACCTACCTCCACAACGCACAGATGATGCTCGCACAGCTCGACATGGACGAGGGCCACTGGAGCGCTGCCCGCGAGCGGCTGCAGCAGGCGAGCCGCGGCTTCGCCGCTGCCGAGGAGCGCACCGGGGAAGCGGACGCCGAAGCGATGCTGGCGCTGTGCGCGCAGGCGCTCGGTGATGCTGCAGCCCGGGATCAGGCGCTGCAGCGCGCCCGCACGCTGCGCCAGTCCATGACCTCCCGCCAGGAGATCTACGTCGTCGACATTGCCGTGGCGCGACTCAGCGACGCCTCGCACGCCAACCCGCAAGCCGCGGACCGCCTGCTCGCGCTGGCGGCGGACGCCGAACAGCGCCATTGGCTGAGTTGGGCGCTCGAGGCAAAACTCGCCGCCTGGCAGCTGCTGCGCGCGCGGCGTGCGAGCGGCGCGGCGCGGCTGCGCCAGGACATCGAGAACACCGCGCGACGCCACGGCTTCGGCCGGATACTCAGGCTCCTCGAGCAGCCTGATTCCACTGCGGCGCGCACCTGAGCGCGTGGAGAGTGGCGGATGCGCCGGAGGGCACTCGGTGTGCGGTAAACTCACGGAATCCAACACCAAGAGCTTTTTGGGGAAGTCCATGCGAGCGCGCGCCACCGTCGGCTTTCTCGTGTCTCTCACCCTGCTCACTGCTCGAGCGGGGGCCGCTCCCCCGGCCGCCGCTTCGGCCTCGCCCCCGGCCGCCGCGCCCGCCGCCGCTGCGCAGCTGATCGACAGCCTCGGCCTGCACGTCGCGCCGACGCCGGTGCGCGAGAGGAGCGGCTGGCGCCCGCCGCGCGTCATCCTGGTCGGCAACTCGCTCCACAACCTGTTGCCGCAGCTCAAGGCGACCGCGCCTGCGGTGCGGTTCGTCGAGATCGGCCAGGCCACGCCGCGCGACCTCGCGGCGGCGGATGCGACCATCGGCGTGTGCTCCGAGGAAGTGCTGAAGGCGGCGCTGCATCTCGCCTGGATCCAGTGGCCGGCCGCGGGCGTCGAGCGCTGCGTGCAGCAGCCGCTGCTCAAGCAGCGGGCGCCGCTCCTCACCAACCTGCAGCGCACGATGGGACCGAGCATCGCCGAGCACGTCATCGCGCTGATGCTGGCGCTGAGCCGCCATTTCGACGAGTTCTACCGTCAGCAGCTTGAGGGACACTGGCAGTCCTACGACTCAGCTCCGGAGCTCGAGGATGTCGCCGGCAAGACCGTGCTCATCGCCGGACTCGGGGGCATCGGCACCGAGGTGGCGCGGCGCGCCCACGCTCTGGGCATGCGAGTCGTGGCGACGCGCGCCAGCGGCCACGAGGGACCGGATTTCGTGAGCTACGTCGGGCTGCCCGACGAGCTCTCCAAGCTCGCGCACGAGGCGGACTTCGTCGTCAACTGCCTGCCGCTCACCCCGGAGACGACCGGCCTCTTCAACAAGGATTTCTTCGCCGGCATGAAGCGCAGCGCCTACTTCATCAGCATCGGGCGCGGTCGCAGTACGGTGACCGCGGACCTCAGCGCGGCGCTCAGCCAGGGCACGATTGCGGGAGCGGGGCTCGATGTGGTCGACCCGGAGCCGCTGCCGCCCGACAGCCCCCTGTGGCACGCGCCGCACCTGATCATCACGCCGCACATCTCGGCCAATACCGCGCTCGCAGGGGAGATGCGCGATGCGGTGCTCGTGGAGAACCTGCGCCGCTACACAGCCGGCGAGCCGATGCTCTCGGTGGTCGACCTCTCCAGGGGCTACTGACGCCTCACGCGCGCCGCCGCATCCGGCCGGGCGCGCCGCCGGATCGTGCCTCGAGCCAGGAAATGATCCGCTGCGGGATCTCCTCGCGCGCCTTGCGGCTCACGTACATGCCGATGTGCCCGGTGTCTATGGCGCAGGCGGTGTAGTCGCGACTGCCCACGTAACGGCCCATCGCCTCGCACGCGGCCGGCGGCACGATGTGATCGCCTTTGGCGTAGAGATTGAGGAGCGGCTGGCGCACGGATTTCAGGTCGACCGTGCGGCCGCCGAGCTCGAGCGTGCCGCGCACGAGGCGGTTCTCCTGGTAGAACCAGCGCACGTACTGAGTCAGCGCGACCGCGGCTTGCGGCGGGCTGTCGAAGATCCAGCGCTCCATGCGCACGAACTGCTCGACGGCGCGCTGATCGGCGCGGCCCGTGAGCAGCCGCACGTACTTCTGCTGCGTCAGCCTGAACGGCATCAGCGACAGGAACAGCACGTTCAGCAGCTCCCCCGGCACGTTGCCGACGCGCGCGAGGAGCTCGGTGTCGATCTCGCGCATCCACTTCGAGAGCAGATCATCCGGAGTCTGAAAGTCCACCGAGGTCGTGAGCGTCACGAGGTTCGCGACCTCCGTGGGGTGCAGTGCGCTGTAGCACAGGCTCAGCACCCCGCCCTGGCAGACGCCGAGCAGATCGAGCGCCTCGATGCCGTGCGCGGCGAGGATGTGCCGCACGCAGCCCCCGAGCCCCTGCTCGACATAGTCGTTGAGCTCGTTCAGCCGATCGCCCTCATCCGGATCGCCCCACTCGACGAGATAGACCTGCCGTCCCGCCGCGAGCAGCCGCCGCAGCAGCGAGGAGTCCTCCTGCAGGTCGAGGATGTAGGGACGATTGACGAGCGCGAAGCAGACGAGGAGCGGGCGTGCTCCGGGACGCGTGCTCACCCCGGCGAGCGGCAGGTACTCGTAGAGCGTCGTCTTGCCCCGACTCCACACGGCACGGCGCGCCGAGCAGCCGACCGTGACCGCGCGCGCCGCGCGCAGCCGCGCCAGCGTCTCCGTAACGCGCGTCCCGAGATCGAGGAACAGCGTGCCCGCCCCGAGCCCGGGATCGCTCAATGGCGTGCTCGCCGCGCAGCGCGGGAACGGCTGCGTCCGCCTCCAGCGCCTGCGCCCTTCGGGCGCCGCGTAGCCTTCGCCCGCGGCGCCGCAGCCTCGCGGCCGCCCGCGCCCGCGGCACCCTGCGGCGCGCGCTCCTCGAGCTGGGACCTGAGCTCGCGGATCTGCCGCTGCAGGGCATCCGCCTCCTCGCGCGTCGGCAGCCCCCAGGCGCGTGCCAGCGCCTCGGCCTGGCGGCGCTGCGCGATGAGCAGCGCCATCGCGGTGTTGGTGAGCTGCGCCTGCAGGCGACTGTAGTCCTCGCGGCGCACGGTGGCGGCGTAGGCCTCCTCGGCGCACTCCACCCAGGCTTCGTAGAGCGCGAGCGCATTCTCGGAGCTCAAGTCCGCGCGTCCCGCGGTGTGCATGCGCTCCATGAAGCGCTGCGCGGCGCCACGTGCGATCTCGCTCCAGTGCTGCGTGAGCTGCGCCTGCAGCTGCCCGAGCTTCATCAGCAGCGCCCAGGCGTTCTCGCCCTGCGCCCCCGAGGCGGCGGCCGGACCGAGCGGCAGCGGCCCCGGCGGCCAGGTCGCGCCACCGCCTGGAAATGCACCTGGGGAAAATCCCGTCGCGGCGAAGGCCGCACCCATGGCGGGCGAGGAGCCGAGCCACTGCTCGAACTGGCTCGCCAGAGTGGCGGCGAACGAGGTCCAGTCGGGCGAGGCTCCGGCAGCGGCCGGCCCCTGTGCGGCAAAGCTCTTCAGCAGCTCGAAGAAGCGCCCCGCGGCACCCGCAATGGCGGCATCGGACGGGGGCCAGGGAGTGCCAAAAGGGGTCTGCATCACGTTCCTATCATGTATGCACTGCGCAATGCCAAGGGCTCCAGGCGCCCGGCAGAGCGCCTAGATTAGCGAGTTCTACCTGAGAAAACCCCTCCAGGAGGGGATTCTGGTCCCCAGTCCAACCGTGAGGTCCGTCATTGTGCGCTGCATACACCCGAGCTAGTATCCGCCGCCGGTGCCCGCGACGCGGGCGAGCAACGCCGAGAGGCGGGCTGCCACCATGGCCGAAGAGCGTCTGATACGCAAATACGCCAACCGCCGTCTCTACGACGCGCAGGACAGCCGTCACGTGACGGTGGACGACCTGCGCAAGCTGGTCGCCGCCGGCGAGCACATCAAGGTGATCGACGACAAGAGCGGCGAGGACCTGACACGCAGCATCCTGCTGCAGATCATCGCCAGCCAGGAGCAGTTCGGCACGCCGGTGCTGAGCACCCAGCTCCTCGAGGCGATCATTCGTTTCTACGGCAACCCGATCCAGCAGATGCTCACCACCTACCTCGAGCGCAGCATCGGCGGACTCCTGCGCCAGCAGAACGTCATGCAGGCCGAGATGGCCAAGGTGCTCGAGACTCCGATGGCGCCGCTCGCCGAGATGACGCGGCAGAACATGGAGATGTGGGCCAAGATGCAGGCGTCGATGCTCTCGGCCTTCTCGCCCCCGGGCTCCGCCGGTGCGCCGGCCGAGAAGCCGCCGACTCCGGCGCCCACCAGCCCCGGCAAGCGCCGCGGCTGAAGCCAATTCCCGATGGATTCGCCGGTGCGCCCGCACCCCATTCGCCCCGCACCTGTCCGGCTGAAGCACGGAAAGCTCAAGCCTGGTGCATCAGGGGCCGCTAAGCCAACGAAGGAGTGACCAGTGGACATTCGCGGTAAGACGATTCTCGTGACCGGCGCCGGCCGCGGCATCGGCCGCTCGTTGTCGCAGCACTTTGCGCGGAAGGGCGCGCAGCTCGCGCTCCTCGACACCAATGAAAAGGATGTCGAGGAAACGCGCGCGCAATGCGTGCAGCTCGGCGCCGTCGCACGCAGCTACATCGCCAACGCCGCCAACGAGGACAGCGTGGTGAGCGCACTCGACCGGGTCAGTGACGATTTCGGCCGCCTGGACGGGCTCATCAACAATGCCGGCATCGTGCGCGATGCCATGCTCGTCAAGGTCAGGGACGGCCAGGTCGTGAGCAAGATGAGCCTCGAGCAGTGGCAGTCGGTCATCGACGTGAACCTGACCGGAGTCTTCCTGTGCGCCCGCGAGGCGGCCCAGCGCATGATCTCCTTCACCACGCCCGGTGTGATCGTGAACATCTCGAGCGTCTGTCGCGCGGGCAATGCGGGCCAGACCAACTACAGCGCCGCCAAGGCCGGGGTCATGGCGATGACGGTCGTGTGGGCCAAGGAGCTCGCACGCTTCGGTATCCGCGTCGGTGCCGTCGCTCCGGGCTTCGTTCGCACGCCCATGGTCGAGAGCATGAAGCCCGAAGCACTGGCCCGCATGACCGCGCCGATCCCGCTCGGGCGCCTCGGCGAGCCCGACGAGATCGCGCACGCCGTGGGCTTCATCTTCGAGAACGACCTCTTCACGGGACGCTGCGTCGAGGTGGACGCGGGACTTCGCATCTGACCGACTTGTATGTGCACCGCAAAAGACTACCCGGATAATCCCTCAGTTAGAACGATCACTTAAATCCTTATATATCCATAGCTTATCACTTAAGTACAACTCACAATCTGCACCAGCCGTTTTTCTCTTGCACTGCATACAAAAATGTGGATAATACTCCTGCATGGAAACCGCACACAGGAGCACGAACATGACCGAGCGCACTTTCGATCCCAACACCCTGATCAACGCAAGCCGTGAGGCCTTCGCGCCCGTCCTGAAGGCGCAGCAGGAAGGTTTCAAGACTTTCGAGCGTCTGGCGCGCCTGCAGTATGCGATCGCCGGCGACATGCTCGAGTCGAGCCTCGCCCGTGTGCATGCGGGCTTGGTGGCCAAGGACGCGAGCGAGCTGATGAGCAAGCAGAACGAGCTTCACAGCCAGCTGGCCGAGAAGCTGCGTGAGCGGATGCAGGAGTTCTCGACCGTGACGTCCGAGATCCAGGCGAAGTTCAGCCAGCTCGGCAGCGAGATCGCCGCGAAGGCAGTGCCCGTCCGCAAGGCGGCCTGATATCTTGGCGGTATCCCGCACCCGGGGATGTTGACATCCCCGGGCGCGATTTTTTTGGGAGTCCGCCTTTGACCACGCACACGCACCCGAAGCCTGACGCGCCGGCGGGCGACAACCGCGCTGTCAAAGCCGAGGTCGAGCGCCACCTGCGCGCCCAGCTCGCCGCCCTCACCGGCGGGCTCGCGCCGGATGATTACGCGCGCGCGTGGTGGGAGTGGTATCTCAACGTCGCCACCCATCCTCCCCGCCAGGCGGCGCTGGTGAGCAGTGCCTACGAGAAAATGCTCGACAGCTGGCATTTCGCCGCCCGGGCGGCCGCCGGCGAGCCGCTCTCCCCCGGAGACCACGACAAGGGTTTCGGGGATGCGGCGTGGAACGTCTGGCCGTTCAACGTCTACGCGCGCGCCTACAACAACTGGGCGAGCTGGTGGCATCAGGCGCTCTCGCACCATGGCAGCATGGACCACGGGCTGGCGCGCGCCAGCTTCGCCGGGCGGCTGCTGCTCGATGCCGCCTCGCCCGCGAATTTCCTGCACACGAATCCCGAGCTTCTGAAGCAGACCGCGGCCGAATCGGGCCACAACCTCATCCGGGGACTCAAGCACTGGGTCGAGGACGTGCAGCGCATGGCGAGCGGCCAGGCACGCCCCGCGGCGAAGGAGCAGTTCGAGGTGGGCAAGGACGTGGCGGTGACGCCCGGCAAGGTCGTCTTCCGCAACCGGCTCATCGAGCTGCTGCAATACTCGCCTGCGACACCGAGTGTCTACGCGGAGCCGGTCCTGATCGCCCCGGCGTGGATCATGAAGTACTACATCCTCGATCTGTCGCCGCGCAATTCGCTGGTGCGCTACCTGGTCGAGAAGGGGCACACCGTCTTCATGATCTCCTGGAAGAACCCGGACGCCGCCGATCGCGACCTCGGGCTCGAGGACTATGTGCAGCTCGGCTTCCTCGATGCCCTCGCCGAGGTGCGTCGCCTCGTCCCCGATCATCGGGTGCACGCCGTCGGCTACTGCATCGGCGGCACGCTGCTCGCCATCGCGGCGGCGCTGCTGGCCGTGCGCCGCGAGCATTCGCTCGCCAGCGTCTCGCTGTTCGCCGCGCAGGCGGATTTCAGCGAGCCGGGCGAGCTCTCGGTATTCATTACGCCGAGCCAGATTGCGATGCTCGAGGCCATGATGAGCAAGAGCGGCGTCCTCGAGAGCGAGCGCATGGGCGCGGCGTTCTCGCTGCTGCGCTCGCGCGATCTGATGTGGGGGCCGGCGGTTGAGCAGTACGTGCGCGGCCAGCGCCCCGAGGTCAACGATCTCATGGCGTGGAACGCCGACGGCACGCGCATGCCCGCCCGCATGCACAGTGAGTACCTCGAGCGGCTGTACCTCAAGAACGAGCTCGCCAAGGGAGAGTTCACCCTCGGGGGCGAGCAGGTGGACCTCAAGAAAGTGCACCTACCGATGTTCGTGGTCGGCACCGAGACCGACCACGTGGCCCCCTGGCACTCGGTCTACAAGCTCCGCGCCCTCACCCGCAGCTCCGATTACACGTTCCTCCTCACGAGCGGCGGACATAACGCGGGCATCGTGAGTGGGCCCGTGCACCCGAGGCGCCGGCATCGCCTGATCACCTGGTCGGACCCGACGACGACGCTGACGCCCGAGGAGTGGCACCAGCGCGCCCCAGTGCACGAGGGCTCGTGGTGGCCCACCTGGGAAAAATGGCTGGCCGAGCATTCCTCCGCCCGGCAGCTGCCCGCACGCCCGGTGGCGGCCACTGGCGAGGGCAACGGCGCGCTCGAGGACGCACCGGGAAGCTACGTGCGCGGCTGAGCGCGCGCCGCGGGCTGATGATGGACGCACGCCGAAAATCGGCGTACAAATTTCCTTCCAAAGTCAGAGCCTGAGCAGAAGGAAACGGTGGACAGGCCATGAGCACCAAATCCGCGCGAATTGCTTACGTCACCGGCGGCATGGGCGGCATCGGCACGGCGATCTGCCGGCGCCTGGCGAAGGAGGGTCATACGGTCATCGCCGGGTGCGGCCCCGGCTCGCAGCGCAAGGACCGATGGCTCGCCGAGATGCGCGCCGAGGGCTGGAACATCCACGCCTCGGAAGGCAACGTCTCCGACTGGGAATCCACCAAGCGCGCCTTCGAGGTGGCGCGCGCCGAGATCGGCCCGATTGACATACTGGTCAACAACGCCGGCATCACCCGCGACGGCGTCTTCCAGAAGATGAGCCTGGATGCCTGGCGCGCGGTGATCGACACCAACCTCAATTCGCTCTTCAACGTCACCAAGCAGGTGGTCGACGGCATGATCGAGCGCGGCTGGGGCCGCATCGTCAACATCTCCTCCGTCAATGGCCAGCGCGGCCAGTTCGGGCAGACGAACTACTCGACCGCCAAGGCCGGTATTCACGGCTTCACCATGGCGCTCGCCCAGGAATTGGCCGGGCGTGGCATCACCGTGAACACCGTATCCCCGGGCTACATCGGCACCGAGATGGTGCGCGCGATCAAGCCCGAGCGTCTCGAGAAGATCGTCGCCGGCATTCCCGTCAAGCGCCTGGGCGAGCCCGCCGAGATCGCCTCGATCGTCGCCTGGCTGGCGGGCGATGAGTCCGCCTTCGCGACCGGCGCCGACTTCTCGCTGAACGGCGGCCTGCACATGGGCTAGGGGCGCCGGACCGCCCGCACGTGAAAATCTGCGTCGTCGGCGCCGGAGCCATTGGCGGCTTCCTCGGTACGCGACTCGGGCTCGATGCCGGAAACGCCGTGGCCGCGCTCGCGCGTGGAACCACGCTCGTCTCGCTGCGCGATCACGGCTGGCGGCTGCATCAGGACGGGCAGCTCCTCAACGCACCCCTTGCCACGGCCTCGGACGATCCGCACGACCTCGGCACTCAGGACCTGGTGATCCTGGCCTTGAAGGCCCAGGCACTCCCGGCACTCGCGCCTTCGCTCACCCCGCTCCTCTGCCCCGACACCCTCGTCATGCCGGCGATGAATGGCGTGCCGTGGTGGTTCGGCGCGGGAGTCGCGGCGCTCGGGACGAGGCCGCTCGAGAGCGTCGATCCGGGCGGGCGCACCGCCGCGGCGATCCCGGTGCACCATGTCGTCGGCTGCGTGGTGCACGCGGCCGCCGGCGTCAGCGAGCCGGGCGTCACGATGCATCGCATCGGCCGAGGGCTCATCCTCGGCGAGCCCTCGGGCCTCGAGAGCGCACGCCTCGCCCGGCTCGCCGGGATCCTCAGCCGCGCCGGCTTCGAGGTCACCTGCTCGCCGCGCATCCGCTATGACATCTGGTACAAGCTCTGGGGCAACATGACGATGAACCCGGTCTCGGCACTCACCGGCGCGACCACTGACCGGGTACTGGACGATGAGCTGGTGCGCGCCTTCTGCGCGGGCGCCATGCGCGAGGCCGCCGCGGTCGGCGCGCGCATCGGCTGCGACGTGCGCGAGTCGGCTGACGATCGTCAGGCGGTGACCCGCAAGCTCGGCGTCTTCAAGACCTCGATGCTCCAGGACGTCGAAGCCGGCCGCAGCATCGAGCTCGACGCCCTCGTCGGCGCGGTGCGCGAGATCGGGCAGCGGGTCGGGGTGGCGACGCCGCTGATCGACGCGCTCTTTGGCCTGACGCGACTCTTCGGGCAGCTGCGCGGCCTCTATCCGCAGCACCGCCCGGCGTAGCCGACCGACCCTCAGGTCGCGCGCGCCTCGTCCTCGCGGATCGTGGCTCCGGCCCTCCACAGATGCCAGGCGGCCCAGAAGCCGGTGGGAGCCAGCAGCAGCAGCGCCCAGCGCAGCGATTCGGAGCCCGCGCCGAAGGAGGCGGCGAACCAGTCACTGAGTGCGCCGATGAGCTGCGGCGCCACGAACAGGTTCGCGAGGTTGGCGAGGAACAGCAGGATGGCGCAGGAGCTGGCACGCATTCCCGGGGGCATCACGTTCGCCAGCAGCCCGAGGATCGGGCCGATGTAGAAGTAGACCCCGGGCACGAAGATCCAGAGCATCACCGTCGCCACGCGCAGCGATGCCACTTCATAGGCGAGGAACGACGGCACGGTGGTGAGCACCGCCGCCCAGGTGAGAAGCCGCGTGACGTAACGCGGGTCGCGCGCGGCGGGAAGTCCCATCAGCACACCCGCCAGCAGCGTCCCGGCGGTGCCGGCGATGAGATGCATCGGTCCCAGGAGACCTCCCGCCTCCCCGACCGTGAGGTGGTGCGAGCGCTGCAGAAACGCCGTCGTCCACCAGATGAGCCCCCAGCTCCAGAACGTCGCGACCGAGCCCCCGAGCACCAGGTGAATGGCCGAGCGCTGGCGCTCCATGAAGCGCAGCGTGTCGATGAGCTGCTCGATGATCGCCCAGAGGCTGAAGGCTTCCGCCGGCGGCCGATGGGGCTCGGAATCGAGCTGCCCGCGCCGCGGCTCACGCACCGTGAGCCACACGATGAGCGCGACGGCCACACCCGGGATGCCGAGCACGAGGAAGGCGAGCCGCCAGCCCCCGGCATCGGCGGCGGCACCGGCCACCGAGGAGCCCAGCCAGGCCCCGATGCAGGCGCCGAGCGCGTAGATCGTCAGGGCCATCGGGCGCCGCGCCGGCGGAAAGTTGTCGGCGACCATCGAGGTCGAAGGCGGAGTGCCGCCGGCCTCGCCGATGCCGACGGCGAAGCGCGCCAGGAGCAGCTGCCCGTAGTTCTGCGCCACGCCGCAGAGCGCCGTGACGCCGGACCAGACCAAGAGCGCCACGGCGAGAATGTTGCGGCGGTTGAGGCGATCGGCAAGCGCCGCAACCGGAATGCCGACCGTGACATAGAAGAAGGCGAGCGCACTTCCGGTCAGGAAGGCGATGCCCTTATCCGAGAGTGCCAGCTCCTTGCGGATGGGCTCGATCAATGTCGAGATCGAGAAGCGGTCGGCGATGTTCAGGGCATAGACCAGCGTCAGCACCGCGAGCACGTACCAGCGGTCGCGGGGCGCGGCGGGTTCAGCGGACGGAGGGCTCATGGGCGGCCGAGCTTGCCACCGCAGGCCGCGCCGTGCGAGGGTTTCCGCTGGAGAGGCCGCCATGATCGACAAGGCTCTGCTCGATGAGGCGTGGAACACCGTGCACGGCGCGGTGCGCTGGACGCCGCTGCTGCACTCCGAGTACCTCGACTCCGTGGTCGGCGCGCGGGTGCTCCTCAAGGCCGAATCGCTCCAGATCGGCGGCTCCTTCAAGATGCGCGGGGCCTACTTTCGCGTGAGCCGCCTGTCCCCCGAGCAGCGCAGCCGCGGCGTCGTCGCGTTCTCCTCGGGCAACTTCGCCCAGGCGCTGGCGCTCGCCGGTCGGCGCGCCGGCGTGCCGGTCACCATCGTGATGCCCGCCGACGCGCCCGAGCGCAAGATCGAGCTGACGCGACGCGCCGGCGCCACGGTCGTGCTGACCGAGCAGGGCGATCGCAACCGCGAGGAGGTCGCCAGTGAGCGCGCCCGCGCGATCGCCGCCGAGCAGCAGTACGCGCTGCTGCATCCCTTCGACGATCCGCTGGTCGTCGCGGGTCAGTCCACGCTGATGCGTGAGGTGCAGGTCGACGCGCGTCGTTCCGGAGAGCAGATTGACGCCATCCTGTGCCCGGTTGGCGGCGGCGGTCTCATCGCCGGCACGGCGCTTGCCGAGAAGCACTTCGGGCACGGCGCGGAGGTCATCGCGGTCGAGCCCGACGCCTGCGACGACATGCGCCGCTCGCTGATCTCGCACCGGCGCGAGCGTAATATCGGCACGCCGCAGACCATCTGTGACGCGATGCAGGCGGTGAGCCCCGGTGCGGTGCCGTTCGAGGCGGCCGAGCACCTGATCGCGCGCGGCATCGCGGTCGATGATGAGGCCGTGCGCCGGGCGATGCGCCTCGCGTTCGAGGAATTCAAGATCGTGCTCGAGCCGAGCGGCGCGATCGCGCTGGCGGCAGCCCTCGAGCACCGCGACGAGTTCGCCCACCGCACACTGGTTCTCCTCTGCTGCGGCGGCAGCGTGTCGGTCGAGGATCTGCTGCGCCTGACCTCGAGCACGCATTAGGCGCTTACCGCCCCGCGGGGCGCAGTCCCGCCAGCACCTCCCCCAGGCGGTGAATCTCCGCCGCTAAGTTGTAGTGGACCAGCGAGACGCGCACCGCGCCGCTCTCGGGGGCCAACCCGAGCCGGCTCATGAGACGCGGTGAGTACATGTGACCGTCGCGAATGCCGATGCCGGCGCGCGCCGCGGCTTCGGCCACGGCGGCCGGGGCGGTCCCGGGCAGGTTGAAGCAGACAGTCGGCACTCGCTGTGTCAGGTCCGCCTCGTCGCTGACGCCGTAGATGCTCGCACCGACCGCGCGCAAAGCCCGTAGCAGCTCCAGCGACAGGTGCTGCTCGTAGGCGCGGATGCCCCTCATCGCGGTGTGGCAGTCCTCGCGCAGGCTCCGCACCCCGTGCCCTCCACCGCTCCCCGCGAGCGTGCGCCCGAGCTCCCCAAGATAGTCGACCGCGGCCGCCATGCCGGCGACGTTCTCGTAGATGAAGGTGCCGGCCTCGATCTTGCCCGGCGGCCGGTCGGGGATGAAATCCTCGCGGAAGGTGGGAAGAGCGGCCAGCAAGTCGTACCGTCCCCAGAGAAACCCCATGTGCGGGGCGAAAATCTTATAGCCCGAGCACACCAGGTAGTCGCAATCGAGTGCCTGGACGTCAAGCGGACCGTGGGGCGCGTAGTGCACCGCGTCGAGGAAGATCTCGCCGCCCGCTGCGTGCACCAGCTCAGCGGCGCGTCGCACATCGACGATTGAGCCGAGCGCATTCGAAGCGCAGGTGCAGGCGAGCAAGCGGGTGCGCGGCCCGAGCAGCAACTCCAGGTCGGTGCAGTGGAGGCGTCCGTCATCGCGCATGCGCCACCAGCGAAAGCGGGCTCCCTGCGGCGCGAGCGCCAGCCAGGTCGCGACATTCGCCTCGTGATCGAGGTCGGTGACGATGATCTCACTGCGCTCATCGAGCCTCTGTCCGATGGCGAGACTCACCAGGCGGATGAACGAGGTCGCATTCATTCCGAAGGCGATCTCCTCGGGACGGCGTGCGTTGAGGAGCGCGGCGACTTTCTCGCGCGCGCTTTGAATGGCGGCGTCCACCGCGACACTGCGGGCGTAGCGAGCGCCGCGCTGCACGTTGTGCTCGATGAGGTGCCGAGTCACCGCATCGAGCACTCTCTGCGGCAGCTGGGCTCCGGCGGCGTTGTCGAAAAAGATGAAGGAACCTGCCCGCTGCAGCGCCGGAAACTGGGCGCGCAGCGCGGGCGCGGGAAATTCTCCGGCGCGCGAGACAGCCGTGGCGCCCGGTCCGCTCATGAAATGCGCGGCCGTCCTCCGGGGTGAAACCGGGCGCGGCCCGCCGCGAGCGCCGCGATGAAACGCTCGATGTCGTCCTCGGAATTGTAGAAATGCACCGTCGCCCGGATGTTGTCGTCGCGGAAGGAGGTGACGATGTCCTGCTCCATCAGTGCGGCAAACAAGCGCCCGGGCTCGCGCGAGGGCACGCAGACCATGGGCCCGCGCCGCGCGTCCTCGGCCGGCGTGACGCTCGCCCAGCCGATGCGCTCGAGTCCTTCGAGGCAGCGGCGGGTGAGCGCGCGCACCCGCTGCTCGATGGTCTCCGTGCCCACTTCCAGGATGATCTTGAGACCCGCCTCGGCTGCATAGCAGTTGACCACCGCGGGAGTTCCCGCCTCGAAACGGCGCGCGCTGGATGCGGGCCGGTTGGCCGTGATGTCCATGGCGAAGATGTTCTCCTGCGCGAACCAGCCCGAGTGGGTCGGAGTGAGGGTGGGAATCAGCGATCCGCGCACATAGAGAAAGCCGATACCCGCGGTGCCGAGCAGGTACTTCAGCATCCCGCCGACGGCGAAGTCGACGTCGAGCTGCTTTACGTCGACCGTGAGTCCGCCGACCGCCTGATAGCAGTCGAGCAGCACCCGCGCACCCCGCTCGCGTGCCAGGCGGACGATTCCCGGGATGTCGAGCCGCGCGCCGTTGCGGAAGCACACGTGGGTCACGGCCACGAGCTGCGTCTCCGCGTCGATCAGCCTGGCGAAGCTCTCGAGCGGGATGTCTCCGTCAGCCGTCTTCGGCACGTGCACGATGCGGGCGCCGCGCGGCTCCTGGGCGTGCCAGATCTGGGCATTGGTCGGAAACTCGAAATCACTCACCACGACCTTGTTGCGCGGCGGCTTGAAGTCGAGGGCGCTCGCCAGGGCGTTGAGCCCGGCGGAGGCGGAGGCCGTGACCGCGATCTCATCGGGGGCCGCCCGCAACACCGCGGCCATGGCGCGCCGCACGGCTTCATTCTTCGTGACCCAGACGTCCCAATTGGCGCCGACCTGGAGACGATCGTCCATATAGGCGTTGATCGCCTCGCGTACGCTGTCGGCGAGCGCGCAGTAGGAGCCGCTGTTCAGGTAGGTCTTGCGCTCGAGCACCGGGAAACGGCGCCGCAGCGCCTTGAAGTCAGTCATACGCCTCTCGCCTCTGCCCGTGCCCGTGCCCGTGCCCGCCAGGCGAAATACGCCGCCGAGATCAGGATCAGCCACGGGACCCCGTACACCCACGACACGTAGAGATTCGGGTCCAGACCCATGGTAACGAGGATCGCGGCGAGCATCAGCAGCCCCGCGTACTGCATCCACGGAAACAGCGGCATCCGCACCGGCAGCTCGCTCGCGCGGTGCTGTCGGCGGAAGCTCAGGTGGCTCAGCAGGATGAACATCCACACGAGGATTGCGGCAAAGAGCGCGACGCCGAGCAGATAGCCGTAGGCGTTGGGCGTGATGATCGACACGGCCGCCGAGAGCAGGATCCCGGCACCCGAGACCAGGACCGCCACGACCGGAGTACCGCGGCCGCTCAAGTTCCCGAGCCGCCGCGGCGCGTAGTGCCCGCGGGACAGCGAGAACAGCATGCGGGAGCACAGGTAGACGTTGGTGTTCATGCTGGAGAGCGCCGCACTGATCACGACGAAGTTCATGACACCGGCGGCGTGGGCGATACCCGAATGCTGGAACACGCTCACGAACGGACTCTGAGCGACTACCTTGACACCGGTGGCCGTCCACGGCGTCGTGGTCACGATGATCGTCACGGCGAGCACGTAGAAGACGAACAGCCGCAGCAGCATGCTGCGCAGCGCGGCGGGGATGGCGCGTTGCGGATCGCGCGCCTCGCCCGAGGTCACGGCGATGACCTCGATGCCGTTGAAAGAGAAGATGCCGACGATCACCGCCATCCATACCCCGACGAGCCCCTTGGGAAGGAAGCCGCCCGGGAGCCCGGTGAGATTGCGCACCCCGCCTGCCAGATGACCGCCGCCGAAGATGCTCGCCGCCCCCAGGATGATGAACAGCACGATCGCCGTGACCTTGATCAGCGCGAACCACGATTCGACGGTGCCGAAGTTGCTCACCGAGCGCGAGTTGAGATAGAGCAGCACCGCGCAGAAGCCGAGCGCCCACATCGATACCGGGACGCCGGGAAACCAGAATCCCATGTACAGGCCCGCCGCAACCGCCTCGCCACCGATGGCGATCACCTGCGCGATCCAGTAGGTGTAACGCACCACGAAACCGGCCCACGGATTGAGATAGGTCTCGGCGTAGGTGCCGAACGAGCCGGCGGTCGGATGCACGACCGCCATTTCCGACAGGCTGAAGACCATCACCAGCGCCACGAATCCCGCCAGCACGTAGCTCAGGATCACGGCCGGTCCCGCGTAGCCGATGGCGAGCCCGCTGCCCATGAAGAGCCCGGTGCCGATCGCCCCGCCGAGTCCGATCATGACGATCTGGGTTTTCCCGAGACCGCGCTCGAGCCCGCTCTCGCGCTCGCTGATCGGGACGGAGGTCATGCGGGGCGCTACCGGGCCGCCTCAGTCGTAGTAGGTGATGCTGGGATTGTCTCCGGGGCAGATGACGCCCACGACGTCGATGCCGTCGGCGGAGGTCGCCTCGAGAGAGTGCAGCTGCTTGCGCGGCAGGAAGATCACATCACCCGCGCGTACCCGGGCCCTGCGGTCCTCGGTCCACAGGCAACCCTCGCCGGAGAGCACGATGATCGCTTCCTCGTAGAGATGGCGATGGGGCGCCGCCTTCGACTTGGGTATGTGCCCGATGAACTGCGTGATGACCTGCGAGCCGATGCGCTTGTCCACGAGCAGCTGAAAGTAGCGCGGCCCGGTCACGCGGCGCTGTCTCTCATCGACCGATGCCACACGCTGTGCGTACGCCGCGTCGAAGTTCTCGGGCATCGACGCGGGCCACTCGAGCGTCCCGGACGGGCAGCTCAAGGCGAATACCCTCAGGGTCTGCGATCCGGCGGGCAGCAGCCGCAGCGCCTCGGACGGGCGCACGTACACACCGTCGGTGGCCCGGACGTCAAACGCTCGCCCCGAGATCTCGACCCGGCCCTGGCCGGCGATCACAAAGAGGATCACTTGGCTCACACCGAGCGAGATCACCGGCGAGGCGCCACCGCTCGCCTCGAGGAGGATCTGAGTCTGGTGCGTGGCGCCGAGCTCGGCCGTGACCAGATAGCTGTAGCTGAGGCTTCCGCGCCGGGTCTTCTCGGCCAGCGGCGGGCAGACCACGTAGCAGGCACCGTTCAAGCGCGTGCGCGGACCGTCCCGCTCCGTCACCCAGGGAATGTTGCGGTTGGCGGGGCTCTCGGGATCATCGAGCGGCGAGCCGCCGGGAAGGTTGGTATGCGTGCCGTCGCAGAAGGGAGCCTCGGCGCTCCTCTTGCAGCCGCACAGGAGCACCTCGGCGTCGGTGGGCGCGACGAACGCCTGCGGCTCGAAGCCGGTACCCTGATGTGAGCCGTCGCAGAACGGCTGGCGGGCCGAGCGGCCGCACCGGCACCAGAGATAGGTGCGGCCGCCCTTGAGGCTCACCAGACAGGGTTTCGGCCGGGCGACAAGCGGATCTGCCACGCGCGCGCTTCCTCAGGCGCTCGGGCCGGCGGCGAGAGCGGCGACCTCGCGGGCCAGTGCCGCGCCCTCCTCGTCAGCCAGGGCCGCCTCCTGCAGCCGCGACAGCAGCAAGGCGCCATCCGGGCGCGCCGCGAGAGGCTCGAGCTGCTGCGCGAGCGAGGCGAAGTTGCGCCAGCCGCGTTCGTAGGTTTCCCCGTAGCCCTTGATGAGACGCTGCGAGCGCGCCACCTCCACGGCGAGGGCATAGCGCGCGGGCGCATGCCGCGCGATGGTCGCCAGCCAGGTCTCGATCCGCGCGTTCTCCTGCCGGTAGCGCCAGGTAGCACGCCGCCAGCGCCGCAGGCCCGCGAGCGTACGCAGCACCAGGAAGCCGCTCACCGTGGTGCTACGAATCTGCCTGCCGCCCGTGAGGCGAGCGAGCCGCCGGCTAAGGCGGGGCGAGCGCAGCACCCAGGATCCGAGTGCCGCGGGCAGCGTGCCGGCAATCTCGGCCACCCCGGGTCGCAGGAACTCCGTGACGCCGAATAACTGGCCCGGTGCCGCACCCGTCTCCTCGCGCACGCGTGCGAAGCGCTCGGCGCGCGTCTTGAGGTCCGCCACGCGGATCGTGTCCTCGAATGTCATCCACAACGCGAGCGAGCGAGCCACGGCCTGCGTCAGCGCGGGCGTCGCGGACGCCGGCCGCTGCCCCTCGAGCGCCGCGATGCGCTCCATGCGCTCGAGGTACAGCTGCGCGTACGCGACATCCTGATAGTCGAGAGTGCGGCGCGCGCCTTCGAGCACCCATGGCTGCACCGCGGCCGGCAAGCGACGCACGCGATCGAGCAGCGCCTGCAGCGCCGCCGTGCGCGCCCTCTCGGGGACTGCGCGCAGCCCGGCGGCGCCCTTCGGCGGGGCGTCCTGCAGGCCGCCGCTCTCGGCCTGCCGGTGTGCATCCTCAAAAGCGGCCAGGTTGCGCACGACGGCAAGTCCGCTGCGGCGGATGGCCTCGGCAAAGCTCTCCCGCGGAAAGGGCAGCACCCCGGCGCCGCTGATCGCGCCGAGCAGGACCGCGCTGATGAGACTGCGATTCCTCTCGGCCGTCTGCTGCATGTCGAAGAGAATCGAGCGGTGGCCCTGAGCGCGCACCAGCTCGAGCAATTGCTGCGGGTCGGCCGTGCCCCGACCCAGCGCGCTCTTCTCGCCGATCGCATACGCGCGGTGGGTCGAGGCGATGAGCGTGGTACGGTCGGAGCTCACCAGGCCGCGCGCGATCGCACGGCCGGCTTCCGCCAGCTCCGCGGCAACCACGCAGTCGACATCCCCGGCGACGGGCATGAGCGCCATCACCGGCTCGCCGCCGTGGCGCTCGGCCTGTGCGCGCGGGTAGAACTCCAGGTAATAGAGCGTGGCGCCGGTGCGCTGCGCCACGCCGGGCACCGAGGTCGACTGCACGAGGTAGTCATTGGCCTCGGCAATCGCGATCAGCCAGTCGGTCAGCACCCCGCCGCCCTGGCCTCCGAGCGCCGCGATCGTCAGCTTGATGGTTCGCCCGTGCATGAAGGTCGCGGCTAAAGGCTGTACCGCAGCCGCCGGCGCTCGCTGCGCCGCTGCAACCAGCCGATCACTGTGGCGCGCGCGCCATGGAGGATGCGATCCCAGCGGGAGGGATTGTGAAGCAGCTCGGCGCGATAAAACGAGGGACAGAGCGCGGCCGCGTCCGCCACCTCGCCGCACACGCCACAGCCGACGCAGCTGTTGTCCACGTGCGCGACCGGGTCGGCGCGCAGCGGATCGGGGTTCTCCCGGACGGTGAGCGATGGGCAGCCGGACAGGCGGATGCAGGAATGATCGCCGGTGCAGGTATCCGGATCGACGCCGAAGCGCTCGGTCACGACGCGCTCGCCATCCGCAATCGCCTGGCGGCGGAGAGGGGCGACACGCCGCTGGCGATTCAGCTGGCACTCTCCCTCCGCCACAATCACTTTCGGTCCGCGATAGCCGGTAGTGAGCGCCTCGCGCAGCACCCTGAGGGTCTCACGCATGTTGTAGGTCTGTGTGCGCCTGACCCACCGGACGCCGACGCCCCGGACCGCCGCGACGATCGAGTTGTTGCCCTGGCGATGAGCGCTCGCGGCGCGCGAGGAGGGAATATCCTGGCCGCCGGTCGCCGCGGAGTAGCCGTTGTCGATGATGACCGTCAGGTCGTCGTGCTTGTTGAAGACCGCGTTGCCGATGCCGCTCGTCAACCCGTTGTGCCAGAAACCCCCATCGCCCATGACGGACACGGCCCGTTTGCCGCTCTGCCCGCCGAAGGCGGACGCCGCGGCGGCACCGAGGCCATAGCCCATGATGCTGTTGCCCATGTTGAACGGCGGCAGCGTCGCAAAGGAGTGACAGCCGATGTCGGCGCTGATGTGCAGCGGCCCGATCTCCTTCTGCAGCAGCTTCAGCGCCGAGAAGAACGGACGCTCCGGACAGCCGGTGCAAAGACCGGAAGGGCGGGCCGGCACCAGCGCCGCGAGCTGCGCCGCCGGAATCAGCGGCACCTCCCGCGCCGGCGCTGCCGCCCTTGCGGCACGCAGCCCGGGAGCCCACCGATCGAGGAAGTCCTGAAGCCCCTGACGCAGTACGTCCACAGTGTATTCGCCCTGCATCGGCAGGACGCCCTTGCCGACGATCCGCGTGGCGATATCCCCCTGTCTGAGGATCTGGCTGGCCGCCTGCTCGAGGTACTCGGGCTGCCCTTCCTCGACGATGAGCACCGCGCGCTTCTCGCGGCAGAAGCGCCGCCATTCCTCGGCCACGAGCGGATAAGTGACGTTCAGCACGTACAGCGGCAGCTTGCTCGCGCCGAACGGGTCCGCGCATTCGAGCAGCTCCAGGGCCCGCAACACGTTGTTGTAGAGGCCGCCCTGCAGAACGATGCCGATGTCGGCAAGCTCCCCGTCGATCAGCTGATTGAGACCGCGCGCAGCGATGAAGCGCTGCGCCGCCGGCAGCCGCTGCTCGATCTTCTCGCGCTCCTGCGCATAGGTGGACGGCGGCAGGATGATGCGCCCGTAGTCCCGGGCCGGATGCGCGAGCGCGTCGGCCGCCGAGAAGGCCGGCCGCACGTTGTCCTGTGCCACGAAGCGCCCGTAGACATGACAGGCCCGGATGCGCAGCATGAGCATCACCGGCGTGTGACTCGCCTCGGAGAGCTCGAACCCCAGCTCGACGCTACGCACGATCTCCGGCAGGTGGGGGCGCGGATCGAGCAGCCACATCTGCGACTTCATGGCAAAGGCGTGCGTGCGCTCCTGCATGATGCTGGCACCCTCGCCGTAGTCCTCGCCGAGGACGATCAGCGCCCCACCCTTGACCCCCGCCGAGGCGAGGTTGGACAGGGCATCCGAGGCCACGTTGGTGCCGACGGTCGACTTCCAGGTCACCGCGCCGCGCAGCGGGTAGTTGATCGAAGCCGCCAACATCGCCGCCGCGGTCGCCTCCGAGGCGCTCGCCTCGAAATGCACGCCGAGCTCGGTCAGAACGTCCGCGGCGTCCGCGAGCACGTCCATGAGGTGTGAGATCGGCGCGCCCTGGTAGCCGCCGACGTAGGCCACGCCCGACTGCAATAGCGCCTTGGTGACGGCGAGGATTCCCTCGCCGCGGAATTCCATGCCCCGCCCCAGGCGCAGCGAGCGGACTTCCTTGGCGAACGAGCGCTCGGCCACCCCGAGAGCCTCTCAGTTGGGCACGAACGCCAGCACGCGCAGCGGACTGCCGGAGCCGTTGACGATCTTGAGAGGCGGGGCCACGACCACCGCCCCCGTGGGGGGCAGCTGGTCGAGATTCGTCAGGCTCGCGAGGCCAAAGCGGTTCGAGCCGTGCATGATCGTGTGGCACGGGAACATCGGCTCGAATGTCGGGGCCTGACCGGCGTCGGTGCCGACCGTCTCGACGCCGACGCCCAGTATGTCGCGCTCCCTGGCGAGGAACGGCACGGCCTGCGGATGGAAGCCGGGCGTGTGCGCGCCGTCAGCGGCGACATTGAGGAACTCGCGAGCGCCCTTGCGGTGCGACCAATCGGTGCGAATCAGCACCCAGGCGTGCGCTGGGATTCTGCCGTGGCGCTTCTCCCACTCCTCCACCGTCGCACGGGTGACCAGGAAGTCGGAGTTGCTCCTGGCCTGCTCCGCGACGTCGATGACGCACGCGGCACCCACGAAGCGCTCGACCGGGATGTTGTGCGTGGCGTTGTTCGGATGGTCCTTGCCCGTGACCCAGTGGATCGGCGCATCGAAGTGTGTGCCGGTGTGCTCGCCGCAGGCGATGTTGTTCCAGTACCAGGCCGGACCGCGCGCGTCGTAGCGCGAGATCTCCTCCAACGTGAAGGACTTCGACGGCGCGAACTGTGGCGGCAGCTGGATGGTCGGCGTGGCCGCGTCCAGCGGCACCGTCAGATCCACCACGCGGATACTGCCGCCGAGGATCCCCTCGACGAGCTGCGCCAGAGTGGCGGCGGACTTGCCCTGGGATTGTGCTGCTGCCGTCATGATTGTTCTCGTGGTGGCGCGAACCGGTACCGGCGGGCGATGCTTGACTAGCCGAGCGGCTGGCAATATGACACACGCGGCACGCCGGCAATAGGGGCCGGTAACGGACGCCGCTTGCGCCAGGCCGGACGGGAACGCGCCGCGGCCGCAGGTCCACCCGCTGCCGCGTATCCGACTACCCATGTGGAGGAACCCCGTGAAACAGCATTCCCTGCTCGCACCCCCCGTCCTCGTGCTGCTGCTCTCGGGGGGTGCGGCGCGTGCCGACAGTGTGGTCATCGACCACGTGACGCTCATCGACGGCACACACGCGCCGCAGGCCGACATGACCGTAGCGGTCGAGGGCGAACGCATCGCGACTGTCACACCAACCGCCCTCGCCAGAGGACTCAAGGGCCGCCACCTCGACGCGCGGGGAAAATATCTCATTCCCGGACTTCTGGACGTGCACATCCATCTGCGCGGAGGCTTCGACCCCGGCGCCGCGCCGGGCGCCGAGCCAGGGCCACCCAACCGGCAGCAAGGTGTGGAGGCGCTCGCGAGCTTCCTGTACGCCGGCGTCACCACGGTGGTCGACGTCGGCAACCGGCCCGAGCACATCCTGCCGCTGCGCGCCGATGAGCGCGCCGGCCGCATTCTCTCGCCGCGCATCTTCGCGACCGGCAACCTGATTACCTACCCCGGCAGTCACGGCGACCGCGTGGCGCTGCGCATCAGCGATTTCGAGCGCGACAAGGCGCTGCTCGATGAGCACATTGCGCAGCAGCAGCCGGACATCCTCAAGTTGACTCTCGAGGAGGAAGGCTGGGGCTCGCGGCCCATGATCCCGCTCATGCCGGTCGAGCTGCTCTCGAAGATCATCCGCTACTACAACCTGCACGGCATCCGCACGACGGTGCACGTATCGAGTGAGCTGCGCTCGCTCGAGGCCATCTACGCAGGCAGCGACACCCTCGCCCACCCGGTCATCCAGGGGCCGGTCAGCGAGTCCTTCGTCAAGCTGATGTCGGCCAAGAAGATCCCGTTCGCCAGCACTCTCGCGATCGGCGACAACTACAACCGGCTCGTCGAGCACCCGGAGTATCTGGATCAGCCGCTGTACGTCGCCTCCTTCAGCGCCGCGGAGCGCGCGCGGCTCAGGACGCAGACCCGCGCCGAGTGGCAGGCGCGCCCCTGGACCGCGTGGATGAAGGTGATGAATCCCATCGCCCAGGAGAATGTCAGAAAGGTGCACGCCGCCGGGGGCGTCGTGGCCTGCGGCACGGATCAGAGCAGCGGAGCCGCCACGCAGCGCGAGCTGGAATTACTGGCCGGAGCTCACATCGCGCCGCTCGATGTGATCCGGATCGCCACCTATAACGGCGCGGTATTCCTCGGCAAGTCGGATCAGCTCGGGTCGATCGACTCGGGCAAGCTCGCGGATCTGGTCCTGCTCAGCCGGGATCCCGCGGCGGATATCGACAACGTCAAATCGATCGTGTTCGTCATGAAGGGGGGCCGGATCATCGACGAAAGCCAGCTGCCGCTGGCAGGCGGCCGGCAACCACGGCGATTCGAGCAATAGGCGATTAGACCCGGCGCCACGGTGGCGTCCCCAAGGGGATTCGAACCCCTGTTACCGCCGTGAAAGGGCGATGTCCTGGGCCTCTAGACGATGGGGACGCAGTCGGGCCTCACGCCCGGAAGGGCGCGCAGATTACACGCCCCGCAGCCGGGGAACAACGCCTGGCACCCGCGGGCGGGCGCAGCGGCACTCACCGCGGGGGAAGACCGCCCGCGGTGAGCTGCGCCGTGAGGACCTGAGCGCCGTCAGAACTTGTAGGACGCTCTGGCGTAGAAGAACGGCCCCGGCAGGTCGTAGGTGCCGGCGTCGTAACCGTTCAGCGTGCAGGTGTAGCAGATCGGTGGGTTGACGCCGAAGACGTTGGTGCCGCCGATCTCGAGCCTCAGGCCCTTCGCCTTGAACGCATCGATCCACGCGACCTGGATGTCGTTATAGATAACCGAGTCCAGGGTGTGGTACGCGTTCGCATCGAACGCGCCGCCCGAATCGGTGCATCCCGGCACCGGGATCGTGGTCGCCGCGTTGCCGCACAGCTCCTTGACGGAGGAGATGTAGCGCAGGTTCCAGGCCACCTCGACCGAGCTGATCGCCCAGCCGAGCTGCACGTTGACCTTCCAGTCCGGGATCGCGCTGTTGTTGACCTCGATGCCGACCGCGCGCTGCGCCACGATCCCGAGCGCGTCCACGGCCTTGTAGTTGTTGACGTGTGTCGCCTGCAGCGCGGCGGTCAGGTGCCCGAAGCTGAGCGCCTCCGACGCCCAGTTGATCTTGATGTCTTCGCCGTCGGTGGTGATCTGCGCCAGGTTCTGCAGGAAGTTCTGCGGAGGATTGAGCTGACTCCCCGCCCCGCGGCTGAACGGCGCGCACAGGGCCGGATCGGTGCCGCCACCGGTCGAAAGACACGCGTTGAGCAGCTGCTGGATGTCCTCCGCCTGGATCGCACCCTTCACCTTGATGTTGTAGTAGGTGGCCTCCAAGTTGAGCCTCGCGGTCGCCGCGTGCCCCTCCGCCCAGCCCGCGTTGTAAACCAGACCCGCCGTGTAGCTGTCGGATTTCTCCGGCTGCAGATTCGCGTTGCCTCCCGTGAAGGTCGTGATCTGCGTGTTGGCCTGCTGGAAGCCGGCCGGCACGCCCTGTGCCCGGCAGCCTGCTACGTACTGCGGGGCGATGCCGCCGCCGGTCGGGCCGCACGGGTCGACCAGGGTCGCGCCGAACTGCGTGAGTCCGTAGAGCTCGCCGAGGTTCGGCGCGCGGAAGCCGGTTGAATAGTCGCCGCGGATCGCGAAGTCATGAACCGGCTGCCAGCGCAAACCTGCCTTGTAGGTCGTCTCGCTGCCGAAGGTCGAGTAGTCCGAGTAGCGCACGGCGGCGCTGGCCCCGAGGGTGCTGAGCAGCGGGAGACTCAGCTCCCCGTACGCCTCGTTGACGTGGTAGCTCTGGTTGACGGGGAACGCCAGCGAGTCCTGCGACTCGCCGGTCTGACGCAGCGGATCCGGCTCGAACTGGCCGACGTACTCGCGGTGCTCGGCGCCGAGCGCGAGCCCGGCGGCCCGATCCTCGATGTGGAAGATCGTGCCGGTGATGTTGCCCGAGATCACCTTGAGCTGCTGGTCGCTCGAGTCGATCTGCGTGGCCAGGATGTAGTTGAGCATCGCCGGCGTGATCTGCCGTCCCTGCCCGCCGAAGATGTCGAGCGGCACGCACCCTCGAACCTGGGCACAGATGGCCGGGTCGCCGAGCGCGATACCGATCTTGGCGATGTTATAGCCGCCGGTGAATTTCTGATTCGCCTTGTTATCCGTGTCGACGAAGTTCAGGTCCCAGTTGAGGCCATCCATGACGTGCAGCGTGCCCTTGAATCCGCCGCTGAAATACCAGGTGTCGACGTCCTGGTCGAAGATGCGCGGTCCGGCCTCGATCGGGCGGCGGGTGATCCAGCCGAAGTTCTGCACGAACCCCGGTCCACCCGGGCACACCGTGGACGTTGGCGCCTCCGGCGCGGCGCACAGATCGATGCCAAAGGGATTGTAGGGGTTGAGCTTGGAGACGTTGATGGTGTCGGCGATCCCGCCGGTGCCGGCGTACGGGCCGACGAATATCGGCTCGGGAGCCGCCTGGTTGGTCGAGGTGCGGTTGTTGAACATGCCCTTGGCATACATCTGGACATCGTCGTTGATGTCATAGGTGATGCCGGTCCAGATCGACTTGCGCTGCGAGGGCGTCAGCAGCAGGTTGAGCGGTGCAAAGTTGAAGCGATCGGCGCCGCTCCAGTTGTGATAGGTGCTGGGAGCGGTGACCGGATTCGCCGGATTCCACACCGGGGTCGCCACGCCGTTGTTGAGCGTCACGTCGTAGAAATTGGACTGATCGGGCGTGCAGGAGCCGTAGTTCGGCACCGCGATGGCGGGATCGCAGAAGGTATCGCGGCCCTGCGGCGTCGCCGAGGAGCCCGATCCGACCCCGGCGCGCGGCTCGGGCTCGGACGATGCCCACCACTTCGAGGAGCTGATCTCCTGCTGATTGAAGAAGTCCGCGATGAAGACACCGGAGAACTTGCCGTTCGAGCCGCCCGCGGTGAGGCTCGCCTGGGTCGTCTCCCCGCCCTTGTTGTATGAGCCGATGTAGCCTGTCAGCTCGACGCCCTCGACCTTCTTTCGGGTGATGATGTTGACGACGCCGGCGATGGCATCGGAGCCGTAGATCGAGGAGGCGCCGTCCTCGAGCACCTCGATGCGCTCGACGATCGAGATCGGAATGGTGTTCAGGTCGGCGCTGCCGCTGACGCCCGAGGCCGAGGACTCGTTCACCCAGCGCAGTCCGTCGACCAGCACCAGCGTGCGCTTGGCATCGAGGTTGCGCAGGTCGACCTGCGCGGCGCCGGCACCGATACCGCCGCCATCCGGCGGGTAGCCGAAGTTACCCGAGGAGTTGAATTTGGTGTTGAGCGCCGAGCCGCCCGTGGTGAGCTGCTGCAGCAGCTCGCCGACGTTCGCGAGGCCGGTCTTCTGGATGTCTTCCGAGGTGATGACCGACAGGGGCTGGGTGCTCTGCGCGATGCTCTGCTGGATGCGCGAGCCGGTGACAACGACCTCCGTCAGCGTCCCCGATTCCGCCGCGGCCGGCTGTGCCTGCTGGGCGAGGACCGGTGTCGCTGCACAACACAGCGCCAGCGCTCCCTGGACGGCCCGGATGATCTGCGTGGAATGACGACGCCCTGAACCTGTTGCCATGAATTGTCTCCCCGTACTCTTCTAGGTGTGATGAACGGCCGGCAGCGCGCAACGCTGTCGAGAGCCACGTGCAGGAAATCGGACTTTGAGCAGGTAAGGAACCCTTGGGCTTCTTACCTTCGATTACTTTACTTAAACGCAGGGTAACACCGGCGGAACGGTACCGGCAATTGATGTATCAATTACGCGTCAACTGAGCGGCATGTCGCAGGGGATCAAATGATCCTCTGTCGTAAGCTTGCAACAGGCGATGCTTGTGCGACGGACGGTGAAGGGTGTGAGCCGAACAGATGCCGTTGCTGTCGCGAGAAGAGCTGGTGGAGCCAGGCGGGATCGAACCGCCGACCTCTTGCATGCCATGCAAGCGCTCTCCCAGCTGAGCTATGGCCCCACGCGAAGCCGGCGCAACCTACGCACCGGAGCCGGCATTGTCAAGCAACCGGTCCCGGGTCAGGAACCGCCCCGCGAGCGCCTCAAATCACTAGAATTCTCAGCGCACCCAGCCTCAAGCGAAACACTCTCAATCTGAGCAGCGTCGATACCGTGGCGGCCGACCCCTCCAGCATCGTCAGAATCATTCAGGCGGCCAAGGCCGCCGGCGCCGCGGGCCGCGGCCGCGAGGCCGAGGAGCTGCTCTCGCGTGCGGCGCAGCTCGCGCCGGAGCACCCGGCGGTGCTCAACGAGCGGGGACTGCAGCTGATGCAGCGCGGCGAGGCCGCCGGCGCGCGGGAGCTGTTCCAGCGCGCCACCGCGGCCGACCCGAGTCATCCGGCGCTATGGTCAAACCTGGCGGGCAGCCTGCACGCTCTCGGACTGCACGAGGAGGAGATGGCGGCGATCGAGCGCGCGCTCGCGATCGAGCCGCGGCACCCGACCTCGCTCCTGCAGAAAGCGGCCCTCATCGAGCGACGCGGCGATGAGCGCAATGCGGCGCGCGTCTATCGCGCCGCGCTCGTCACCGTGGGACCGGAGACCGCGCCGCCGCCGGCACTGCGCGCGGCGCTCGAGCATGCCCGCGAGGCCGTGCGGCAGGATGACGCCGCGCTCGCGCGCACGATCGAGGAGCGGCTCGCGCCGGTGCGCACGCACTGTGGCTCGGGTGTGTCCCGCCGCGCGGAGCAGTGCATCGAGCTCCTGACCGGCCAGCGCGGGCGCTACCTGCCGCAGCCGACCTTCATGTACTTCCCGGGGATTCCCGCCCTCGAGTTCTTCGACCACGATGCCTTCCCCTGGCTCGGCGCAATCGAGGCGGCAACGGATGCGATCCGTACGGAGCTCACTCAGGTGCTCGCCTCGGACCAGGCGGGGCTCGAGCCTTACGTGGCCTATCCCGACGGCGTGCCGCTCGATCAGTGGCGCGAGCTCAACCGCTCGCGCCGCTGGAGCGCTTACTTTCTCTGGAACCAGGGGGCGGCGCAGCCGCCGCACCTGGCACGCTGTCCGCGCACCGCGGACGCGGTCAAGGCTGCGCCCCAATGCGAGGTCGCGCAGCACGGCCCCAACGTGTTCTTCTCGATTCTCGAGCCGCGCACGCGCATCCCGCCTCACACCGGGGTGACGAACGCGCGGCTCACCGTGCACCTGCCGCTCATCGTGCCGCCCGGCTGCGGGTTTCGCGTAGGCGGCGAGACGCGCGAATGGATTCCGGGGCGGGCGTGGGTCTTCGACGACACCATCGAGCACGAGGCGTGGAACGATTCCGACACGCCGCGCGCGATTCTGATCTTCGACATCTGGAATCCCTACCTCACCGCGGCCGAGCGCGAGCTGGTGCGCGCCGCAATCGAGGCCATCGGCAGCTACTACGGGACTCCGCCCAAGGGCCTCGTGTGACTCGCGGACGCCCGGGGAGCTGACGCCGACCGGGTCGCCGCCGTGCCGCTCAAGTGCGGCCGGCGCCGGAGCCGCTGAGCGCCGCGTCGAGCCGCGCGAGCGCCCGGCCCCGCCCGAGCAGCGCCAGGGTGGCATCGATCGGCGGGGAGACGGCGGTGCCGGTGACGGCGACCCGCAGCGGCTGCGCGACCTTGCCGAGCCCCAACTGAAGCTCCGTCGCGAGCGCATTGAGCCCCTCGTGAATCGCGCCGGCGTTCCACTCGGACAGAACCGCGAGCCTGGCGCGAACCTGCGCGAGGACCGCGAGCGAGTCCGCCGTGAGATGCTTCGCGACCGCCTTGGGATCCATGCGCAGCTCGTCGCTGAAGAAGAAGCGGCTGTTCTCCGCCATCTCTTTCAGGGTCTTGGCGCGCTCGCGCTGCGCGACGATCACGCCCTCGAGCAGCTGCTCATCGTCGCTGTCGGTACCGAGCCGGCGCAGCTGCGCGCGCAGATGGGGAATGAGCGCCGCCGGCGGCGAGCGCATCATGTGCTGCTGGTTGAGCCACAGCAGTTTCTCCGGGTTGAAGGCCGAAGCCGCCTTGTTCACGTCGTGAATGTCGAACGCCGCGATCATCTCCGCGCGCGTGAACACCTCCTGGTCGCCGTGCGACCAGCCGAGACGCACCAGGTAGTTGAGCAGCGCGTCCGGCAGGTAGCCCTCCTCCTCGTACTGCAGCACGCTCACCGCACCGTGGCGCTTGGAGAGCTTGGCGCCATCGGACCCCAGGATCATGGGTACGTGGGCGTAAGCCGGCGGCGTCACGCCGAGCGCGCGCAGCATGTTCATCTGCCGCGGGGTGTTGTTTAGGTGGTCGTCGCCGCGGATCACATGGGTGACTCCCATGTCCATGTCGTCCACCACGACGCAGAAATTGTAGGTCGGCGTGCCATCCGAGCGCGCGATGATGAGGTCATCGAGCTCGGCGTTCTGAAAAGTGACCGGCCCGTGCACCACGTCCTCGACCACCACGGCTCCGCTCTCGGGATTGCGAAAGCGCACCACCGGAGTGACGCCCGGCCGGGGCGTGGTGCGCGCGCGGCAGATCCCGGTGTAGCGCGGCTTCTCCTTGCGCGCGATCTGCTGCTCGCGCAGCGCGTCGAGCTCCTCCTTGGAGCAGTAGCAGTGGTAGGCGGTGCCCGCCACCAGCATCGCGGCGATGACGTCGCGGTAACGATCGAAGCGCTCGGTCTGAAAGTAGGGTCCCTCGTCGGCGTCCAGCCCGAGCCATGCCATGCCCTCGAGGATGACGCGCACGGCCTCCTCGGTGGAGCGCTCGCGGTCAGTATCCTCGACTCGCAGGATGAACTTGCCGCCCATCCGTCGGGCGTAGAGCCAGCTGAAGAGCGCGGTGCGGGCGCCGCCGACGTGCAGGAGGCCCGTGGGACTCGGCGCGAAGCGCGTAACGACCGTCATGGATGGGGCGGGCATGGCTGCGGGGCGCGCATGTTACCAAGGGCCGGGCGCGCGTGCGCGGCGGGCCGGTTCGGCCGCGGCTCCCGGCCGGCAGGCTCCCCGCGGCAACGGTTTGCCTTGGGACAGGGCCGCCTATAGACTTCCGCTCCCTCAAAAAGTGGGCGGTTAGCTCAGCTGGTAGAGCGCTGCTTTCACACGGCAGAGGTCACTGGTTCGAGCCCAGTACCGCCCACCATTAAGAACAAGAATTCCGGACGATCTCCTGAGACCGGTTCGCACGAATTTGGGACAGTGAGCGCCCAAGTTCCCGCTGCCCGCAGACGGCAGAGCTCCCGCGGACACGGACGTCGCAAAGCCGCCTTGGATGCAATCCCCGGGGGAGTCACCGCGCTTGGTAGGGATGAAAGACGTAATCTTTTGTCTTCACTTTCACGTGGCATACGTCCCCGCAATTCGGGGTGCCGCCTTTATCGGCCGAAAAGGTCGCTGACACCGGGTCATAGTCAAACTGGGCGTATCCCCAGCCGCCGGTCTCGGAAAATCTCTTGCTGTCCTTCTCCATAAAGAAAAGATCAGCCAGCGTGTCCGGCACGTCGACTACAAAAGGAGCCTCCGTGCTCTTCTTCGGTTTCCACTGAACCTTTGCGATCTTTGAGCCCTCGGGGAAAGGCTTGCCGTTGCCCGGGATACCGGACTTGAAAGCCGCAATTATCGTAGGGTTACCGAGGATCACTTTCAGCCGATCGTCGGTCTTCGAGCTGGAAATAAGCTGCCAGTCTCCATAGCCCTTGAAGTCGGCGAACGGTACGCCATTCGGCAGTCTCAACGTGTACCTGTCCTGCGCGGAAATGGCCACGCCGGTTGCAAGCACTAGCCCGAGCACTGAGGCGACCATCAGCTTGGTCTTGGTGTTCATCGACAGGACCTCCGTCTGCGTCAGCAACTGCTATCCAGGTGCACATCGACCCGTCGGCGCGTTAGGAAAATCGACGTGGGCTGTTATTGTCAGTCCACGGCCTCCCACCTCACAACGGCCAGTGGGACAATTTTGGGACAGTGCGCTCGTGACGTTACGTGATATCAAGTGATATCAAATGACAACAAGTCCTTGTGGCAATGGCGGTACCGCTCGCATATCGTTGATTTGTAGGCACCCTACTTCCGTTTCACACGGCAGAGGTCACTGGTTCGAGCCCAGTGCCGCCCACCAATCAGAAGACACAGCCGGACAGGTGTGAATTTCCTCCCGCTCTTGCAAACCGGCACTCAGCGCGCAATGTTCGGATAGAGCTGCGCCGCGAGGGCCAACATTGCCAGCAGCGTGATCCCGAGAACGCCGTAGTCGCTGAGGACGCCGATGTGCGCCACGGCGGCCGCTGGCGCCGGCAGTAGCAGCGCGCGCAATCCGTCGATCTGGTAGGTCAGTGGATTGAGGTGCGACACTACCTTGAGCCAGCCCGGCATGAGACTCGTTGGGTAGATGGCATTGCTCGCGAAGAACAGCGGCATGGTGAGTACCTGACCGACGCCCATGAAACGCTCCCTCGTCTTCACGATGCAAGCGACCGATAACGAGAACGAGGAGAAGACCATCGCGCCGAGCAATACCAGGATCACCGCGCCAACGAGATTGAACGGGCTCCAGCTCAGGCGTACGCCGAGCAGCACCGCGAGCAGGAGCACCATGGTCGCCTGCACCAGAGCGCGCACGCCGCCGCTGAGCGCCTTGCCAAGAACCAGCGCCGTGCGCGGCGCCGGGCTCGCGAGGAACTTGTGAATGATGCCGAGATCGCGCTCCCAGATGACGGAAATGCCGTTAAAGATCGCGATGAACAGTACGCTCTGCGCCAGCACTCCGGGGACCAAAAACGCGAGGTAGGGCGTGCCGCCCGTATCGATCATGCGTGTCCGCGCCATGACCTCTCCAAATACGACCAGCCACAGGACCGGCTGCACTGCGCGGGTCGCGAGCTCGGTCGGGTCGCGCCGAAGCTTGCGCAGCTCCATCTCGGCAATCGCGAATGCCTGGCGCACGAACGCCGCGGCGCCCGCGCTTGCCCCACCCTGAGCGCACTCAGCCGAGGCGGTCGGCGACATGCCGCGTCCTTGATGTCTCGTCGTAGGCCCCGGCGGGTTCTGCCTCTCCCTGAGTGAAATGAGCAAACACCTCATCGAGAGTGGCGTTCGGGCCAAGTCCGCGTTTGAGCGCAGCCGGAGAGCCTGCCGCGACCAACCGTCCCTGGCGGAGAATCGCGAGCTCGTCGCACAGGCGCTCCGCCTCATCCATGTAGTGAGTCGTGAGCAGAATGGTGCAGCTTTGACTGTCCTTGAGGCGCCCGATGTGCTCCCAGACGGTCTGGCGCGCCAGCGGATCGAGCCCGACGGTCGGCTCATCGAGAAAAAGCACCGTGGGCCGATGTAGCGTCGATTGCGCGATCTCAAGGCTGCGGATCATTCCCCCCGAGTAGGTATGCACGAGCCGGTGAGCGGCATGCTCGAGGCCCATCAGCGCCAGAGCTTCCTCGATGCGCTGCGCGCGTACGCCCGGCGGCAAATCATAGAGCTTGGCCATCACCAGCAGGTTCTCGTACCCGGTGAGCTCGGCATCCGCAGACAACGCCTGCGGCACGTAGCCGATGAGCCGGCGCACTTGGGTTGCGCTGCGCAGCACGTCGTAACCGCAGACGCGCGCGCTGCCGCTGGTGGGCGGCAGCAGCGTGGTCAGGATCTTGACGACCGTGGTCTTGCCGGCGCCGTTGCGTCCTAAGAGGCCACACACCCTGCCGCGTTCAACGCTCAAAGTCAGACGGTCTACCGCGGTCACGGTGCCGAAGCGGCGCACGAGTGTGTCGAGCGCGATAGCAGGCGAGTCGGGCATTGGCATCAAAGCTCTTTTAATTTGAGTACATCGGGAGGGTCGTTGCATCCGTAGGGATGCTTATGCGATACGCGAGCCCCCCGCGCGGCCGCCGTCCCGGGCGGCATCCTATTCATAGCGAAGCGCTTCGATCGGGTTAAGCCGCGAGGCTTTGCGTGCCGGGTAGTAGCCAAAGAAGATTCCGACCGCGGCGGAGAACGCGAATCCCC
>Ga0187773_10000021_pt1 | contig 68559 bp, 66 predicted proteins | sample 0216_BV02_MP05_1_FD_133133 | JGI IMG/M metagenome (GOLD analysis project Ga0187773, IMG submission 133133) | Tropical peat soil microbial communities from peatlands in Department of Meta, Colombia - 0216_BV02_MP05_10_MG | ecosystem: Environmental > Terrestrial > Soil > Wetlands > Peat | place...
GCGCGCTCGTGGGCGGCGGCGGGGGCGGATTGGCGTCCCCCGTCACGGTCACGAGCTTGTCGTCCTTGAAGAGCACGAAGAGCGACTTGTGGGCCACCTCCCTGCCGCCCTTCGCGTTGTCGAAGTAGTAGTCCCAGCGGTCGTCGTGGAAGATGTCGGTGAGCAGCGGCGTGCCGAGGACCTGCTTCACCTGCGCTTTCGTCATGCCGGGCTTGAGCTGGTCGACCTGGTCCTGCGTCACGTAGTTGCCCTGCTCGACGTCGATCTTGTGGATGCAGCCCGCGGCGAGCGCGGCGGCGAAGAGGAGGACGGCAAGGCGCATGGCGGCGGGACGGGGCGGATGACCGCGCATTATATCGTTCCGCTGTATGCTTCGAGGGATGAGCGATCCGAAGGAACTCCGGGGCACCGGCCTCAAGGTCACCGTCCCCCGCCTCAAGGTGCTGGACCTGTTCCAGCACAGCGAGGCGCGCCACCTCACCGCCGAGGACGTCTACCGCAAGCTGCTCGACGAGCATTCCGACATCGGGCTCGCCACGGTCTACCGCGTGCTCACCCAGTTCGAGCAGGCGGGGCTGCTCGTGCGCCACCACTTCGAGAGCGGCAAGGCGGTCTACGAGCTCAACGAGGGCGGGCACCACGACCACCTCGTGTGCCTGCAGTGCGGGCGCGTCGAGGAGTTCTACGACTCCGAGATCGAGAAGCGCCAGCAGAAGGTGGCCGCCGAGCGGGGCTTCGCCATCCACGACCACCAGCTCTACCTCTACGCCGACTGCGTCAAGCCGCAGTGCCCGTTCCGCGACAAGGAGTGAGGCCGTGAGGCAGACCCTGCGCCCCGGCCTGCAGGCGACCTACCGTTATCGCGTCCCCGCCTCGAAGACGGTTCCGCGCATCTACGAGGAGGCGCCCGACTTCCAGCTCATGCCCGCGGTGCTCGCGACCGGCTACCTCGTGGCCCTCGTCGAGTGGGCGTGCATCGAGCTCGTGAAGCCCCACCTCGACTGGCCGCGCGAGATGACGCTGGGCACCCGCGTCGACCTGTCGCATTCGGCGCCCACGCCGCCGGGGCTCACGGTGGAGGTGCGCGTGCGCCTGGATGCGGTCGAGGGCCGCAGGCTCGTGTTCGCCGTGTCCGCGCACGACGGCGTCGACACCATCTGCGAGGGACGCCACGAGCGCCACGCGATCGTCGCCGAGCGCTTCGCCGCGCGGGTGGCCGCCAAGGCGCAGGCCGCGGGGGCGTCCGCGTGACGACGCGGGCGCTCGCCGCCGCGCTCTCGGTCGCAGCGCTCGCCTTCCTCGCCCCGGGGGCGCTCGCCCAGAAGCCCGCGCACGGCGCCTTGGTCGTGGGCGAGATCGCCGAGGCGGACCTTCCGCCCGAGGCGCGCGCCACGATGCAGCTCATCCGGAAGGGGGGCCCGTTCCCGTACGCACGCGACGGCGCGATCTTCGGCAACCGCGAGGGGGCGCTCCCCCGGCAGCGCCGCGGCTACTACCGCGAGTACACCGTGAAGACGCCGCACGTGCGCACGCGCGGCGCGCGGCGCATCATCTGGGGACGGGGCGGCGAGTTCTGGTACACCGACGACCACTACAACCATTTCTGGCGCATCCGCGAATAGCCATGGCGAGCGAGGCGATAGCGACCCTTCTCGGGGAGAACCGCGGTGGCGTGTGGTTCCTCCCGAACCACGTCGACGCGAAATCGCTGCAATCGGCGGCGCGCCGCGCCGGCTTCGCGTTCTTCCACGTGGACGGGAAAAACATCGGGCGAAAGGAGCAGCTCCTGAACCACGTGGCGACGGCCATGCGCTTCCCGGGGGAATTCGGCCACAACTGGGACGCGCTCGAGGAATGCCTCACCGACCTCGAGTGGGTGGACGCGGAAGGCTACGTGCTCTACTACGACCACATCGAGGGGCTCCTCGCAGCCCATCCCGACCAGTTCGAGACGCTCGTGGAGATCCTGCGCGACGCCGTCGCCTCGTGGAAGGAGGACGACACCGCCATGATCGTGCTCCTGCACGGAGCGAAGGCGCCCAGCGGCGTGGCGAAGCTCAAGTCAGGTACGGAAGAGTAGTACTCAGCCAGCGGGAACGGCGTTGGAGCGGACGACCGGCGACGCCGCTCAACGCCCTCGGGCAGGGAACGGCGCGGGGGTCCCCGACTCGTCGGGGCTTCGTGCACCGGACGACCGGCGACGCCGCTCAACGCCTTCGGGCAAGGATCGTCACGGGCATATGACGGGGATGCGCTGCTCGAGGGCGATCTCGCGCAAGGTGACCCGGGCGCGGTAGGCGAGCACCTCGACGCCGGCCGCGGTCGCCTCGCGCAGCATGCGGCCGTACTCGGGATCGATGCCGTCGGCCGGGCGCACCTCGCGCACGTCGCCGCGCTGCACGCAGTACAGCTGCACCGGGCGCCGCCCCGCGGCCTTGAGGCGGATCAGCTCGCGCAGATGCTTCGATCCCCGGTCGCTCACGGCGTCGGGGAACAGGGCCACGCCGCGGCGCACGGCCGCCGTCACGTTCTTCACCTCGACGTAGCAGGGCTCGCGCCCGGGCGCCTCGAGCAGCAGGTCCACGCGGCTGCGTTCCTCGCCGAAGGGCACCTCGCGGCGCAGGATCGCGTAGCCCCCGAGCTCGGGGATCGCGCCGGCGGCGATCGCTTCGTGCACGAGCGCGTTGGGAAGGCCCGTGTTGATCCCCACGAGCACCTCGTCGGCCTCGACGATCTCCCACGTGTGGCGGTACTTGCGCTTGGGGTTCGCGCTTTCCGAGAGCCACACGCGGCTTCCCGGCTCGCAGCACCCGAGCATCGAGCCCGTGTTCGGGCACGCCGCGGTCACGACCCCGCGCGCGAGCTGCACGTCGGCGAGGAAGCGCTTGTAGCGGCGGATGAGGCGCCCCTCGACGAGCTGGCCGGTAAAGATCATTCCGACGCGGCGAGGAGCGAGGCGTTGCCGCCGGCCGCGGCCGTGTTCACCGTGAACGTGCGCTCGGTCGCGAAGCGCAGGAGGTAGTGCGGGCCGCCCGCCTTCGGCCCCGTGCCCGACAGCCCCTCGCCGCCGAAGGGCTGGACGCCCACGGTGGCGCCGATCATGTTGCGGTTCACGTAGAGGTTGCCCGCGCGCGCGCGCCGGCGAACGCGCTCGACCGTCTCCTCGATGCGGCTGTGGATGCCCATGGTGAGCCCGTAGCCCTTCGCGTTCACCGCGTCGACCACCGCTTCCAGCTCGGAGGCCTCGAAGCGCAGCACGTGCAGGATCGGGCCGAAGACCTCGCGGTCGACCGCCCCGAGGCCCGCGATCTCGTAGGCGCGCGGCGCGAAGAAGAATCCGCCCGCGGGACCGGCCGGGAGCGCCGCCCTGCACAGCAGCTTCGCCTCGCGGTCCATGCGGGCCGCGTGGGCCTCGAGCACGGCGAGCGCCTCGGCGTCGATCACCGGGCCCACGTCGGTCGCGAGGCGCGCGGGATCGCCGAGGACGAGCTCGGCCGTGGCCCCGGCCAGGATCTCGATCACGCGCGGAGCGATCTCCGACTGCAGGCACAGGATGCGCAGCGACGAGCAGCGCTGGCCCGCGCTGTCGAACGCCGAGGCGAGGACGTCCGCGACGACCTGCTCGGGCAGCGCGCTCGAATCGACGAGCATCGCGTTGAGCCCCCCGGTCTCGGCGACGAAGGGCACGATGGGGCCCTCGCGCGCCGCGAGCGCGCGGTTGATCGCCTGCGCGGTCGCCGTCGATCCGGTGAAGCACACGCCCGCCGTGCGCGCATCGGCCACGAGGGCCGCGCCCACGGTCTCGCCGCGCCCGGGCACCAGGGCGAGGGCGGCGGGCGGGATGCCCGCCTCGTGCAGCAGGCGCACCGCGAGGCCCGCGACGAGGGGCGTCTGCTCCGCGGGCTTCGCCACCACGGCGTTGCCGGCCGCGAAGGCCGCGGCGACCTGGCCCGTGAATATCGCGAGCGGGAAGTTCCACGGGCTGATGCAGACGAACGGGCCGCGCCCGGCGAGGGCGAGGCGGTTCGATTCCCCCGTCGGCCCGGGGAGCTCCTCGGGACGCGCGAAGTGGCGCCGCGCGAGCATCGCGTAGTAGCGGCAGAAGTCCGCGGCCTCGCGCACCTCGGCGAGCGCGTCGGCGAGCGTCCGGCCCGCCTCGCGCGCGAGCAGCGCCAGGAGCTCCACGCGCCGCGCCTCGATCCCGTCGGCGGCGCGCTCGAGCATCGCGGCGCGCTCCGCGGCCTCCGGAAGCCGCGCCGTGCGCGCCGCTTCGAGCGCCGCGCCCGCGATCGCCACGTCGGCCTCGATCACGCGCCCCACGACCCGCCCGCTCGCGGGATCGCGCACCTCGCGCCCGGTCCCACCCAGCTCGCGGCCGGCGACCAGCGGCTCGGCCTTCCAGTCCGCGCGCGCGACGAGCGGCTCGAGCGCCGCGAGCACCGGCCCCGATTCGCGCACGTCGGCCCACGCGAAGCCGCGGGAGTTGCGGCGATCGGGATAGAGATCGGCGGGAAGCGGAATCCGCGGGTTCGCGGCGAGCGCGTGGGAAGCGGCGATCGCAACGGGATCGGCGACGACCGTCTCGAGCGGCACCGCGGGATCCGCGATGCGGTTCACGAAGGAGGTGTTCGCGCCGTTCTCGAGCAGCCGACGCACGAGGTAGGGCAGAAGGTCCTCGTGGCTGCCCACCGGCGCGTAGACGCGGCACGCGCGGCCCGCGGCGACGACCTCCTCGTAGAGATCCTCGCCCATGCCGTGCAGCCGCTGGAACTCGAAGGCCTGGCCCGGCGCGGCGCGCTCGAGGATGCTCGCGACGGTGTGCGCGTTGTGGGTCGCGAACTGGCCGTAGAACGCGTCGGGCGCGGCGAGGATGCGCGCGGCGCAGGCGAGGTAGGACACGTCGGTGTTGCACTTGCGCGTGTACACGGGGTAGCCCGCGAGCCCTTGCATCTGGGCGCGCTTCACCTCCGCATCCCAGTACGCGCCCTTCACGAGCCGCACCATGATGCGCCGGCGCCGGGACCGCGCGAGGCCGGCGAGCCAGTCGATCACGTCGGGCGCGCGCTTGAGGTACGCCTGCACCGCGAGGCCGAGGCCCTCCCAGCCTTCGAGCGCCGGCGCGGCCACTACCCGCTCGAAGACGTCGAGGGAGAGCTCCAGGCGCTCGGCCTCCTCGGCATCGAGGGCGACGCCCACGCCTCCCGCCCGCGCCCGTGCGGCGAGCGCCTGCACGCGCGGCACGAGCTCGGCAAGCACCCGCTCGCGCTGCGCGAACTCGTAGCGCGGGTGCAGCGCCGAGAGCTTGATCGAGATGCCGGGTCGAGCGCCCACGGGTGCCTGCGCGCCGCCCTCGCCCGCGTGCGCCGCGATGGCGTCGATCGCGGCCGCGTAGGCCTCCTGGTAGCGCGCGGCGTCGGCCGCGGTGTGGGCGGCCTCTCCCAGCATGTCGAAGGAATGGAGGTAGCGCGCGTGCTCGCTCTCGCGGCTGCGCCGCAGGGCCTCGTCGATGGTGCGCCCCATCACGAACTGCTCGGCCATGAGGCGCATGCCCTGGCGCAGCGCGAGGCGCACCACCGGCTCGCCCACGCGGGCCGCGAGCCGGCCGAACCAGGCGCCCGGGCTCGCGGCGTCGGCCGCATCGAGACTCACGAGGCGCCCGGTAAGCATCATTCCCCAGGTCCCCGCGCTCACGAGGAGCGAGGGATTGCGCCCGACGTGGCGCTCCCAGTCGCCCTGGGAGAGCTTGTCGCGGATCAGGCGGTCGGCGGTGGCGGCGTCCGGGATGCGCAGCAGCGCCTCGGCCACGCACATGAGCAGCACGCCTTCCTGCGAGGACAGGTCGTACTCGCTGAGGAAGGACTGCATGCCCGCGCGCAGCCGCTGCTTCGCGCGCACGCGCTGCACGAGAGCGCTCGAGCGTGCCCGCACGCGCTCGCGCGCCTCGGGCGGGAGCGACGCCTCCGGGACGAGCGCCTCGAGCGCCCCGGCCTCGTCGCGCAGATAGTGCGCGCGCAACCTCTCGCGGGACGGGGCGACCGGCTGGTCCATGGCGCGATTCTACGCGCCGCGAGCCGGCCGGCCGGTGCGACTCAGGCCGCGGGCGAGCCCTGCGACTCCTGCTCCGCAATCTGCCGGCGCACGTCGTCCATGTCGAGCTCCTTCGCCTTCTGCACGACCTGCTCGAAGGCGCCCTGCGGGAGCGCGCCCGGCTGCGCGAAGACGATGATGTTCTCGCGGAACACCATGAGCGTCGGGATCGAGCGGATCTGGAAGTGCGCCGCGATCTCCTGCTCCTCGTCGGTGTTCACCTTCGCGAACACGACGTCGGGATGCTGCTCGGAGACCTTCTCGTACACCGGCGCGAAGCCGCGGCACGGTCCGCACCACGGCGCCCAGTAGTCCACGATCACCGTGGGATTGGAGGTGACGACCTCCTCGAAGTTGTCCTTGGTCAGCTCGACGACGGCCATCTCATTCCTCCAGCAGGGAGCGCAGCATCCAGGCGGTCTTCTCGTGCACCTGCATGCGCTGCGTGAGCAGGTCCGCGGTCGGCTCGTCGTTGTTCGCCTCGACGAGCGGGAAGATCTTGCGCGCCGTGCGCACCACCGCCTCCTGGCCCTCGACGAGGAGGCGGATCATCCGGCGCGCTTCCGGCACGCCCTCCGTTTCGCGGATCGAGGAAAGCTTCGCGTACGCCGAGTAGGTGCCCGGCGCGGGGAAGCCCAGGGCGCGGATCCGCTCAGCGATGAGGTCGACGGCCAGCGCCAGCTCGTTGTACTGCGTCTCGAACATGAGATGCAGGGTCTGGAACATCGGGCCCTTCACGTTCCAGTGGAAGTTGTGGGTCTTGAGGTAGAGCGTATACGTGTCGGCGAGCAGATGCGAGAGCCCTTCGGCGATCTGCGCGCGCTCCTTGGCGGGAATCCCGATGTCGATCGAGGGTTGCGCTGCCTTGGACGCCATGTCCTTTTCTCCTTCAGCCTTTGCACTTCGCATAGCTTGACCGATCCGGCCCCCCGCGTGAAATGAATTCTTCCAATGCGCGCGATAGGACGGCGCAATGCGATGGCGGCGGCGCCCTCAGCCGGGCGCGAGCGAGCCCATGCGGCCGGTGCGGTACGCGATCTCGGCCGCGCGCACCTGCTCGACGCTGTTCATGACGAAGGGCCCGTGGAAGACGAGCGGGCCTTCGGCGGGCGCGCCGCCGAGAATCATCGCCTCCAGGCGTGCCGGGCCCGCATTGTCCACCCGGAGCGTCTCTCCGGCCATGCCCCAGACCGCGAGCTCGCCGGCTGCCGCCTTCGCCTCCCCGAGCGCGGCGGCGCCTTCGGCCACGTAGATTCCCGCCTCGAAGTCCCGGTGGATCTCCGCCTCGAATCGGGAGCCGGGCTCGAGCGTGAGATGCCACAGGAACACCGGCATCAGGGTCTCGGCCGGGCCGCGCGCGCCCTCCCACTCGCCCGCGACGAGGGCAACCGTCGCGCCGCCACGCCTCACGCGCGGGATCGCCGCGGCGTCGATGCGCTGGTAGCGCGGCGCGGTGGTCTTGAGCAGCCGCGGCAGCGACGTCCAGAGCTGGATGCCGTGCATCGTGCGCTCGGCGTCGCTCTCCGCGAGCGGCCGCTCGGCGTGCACGACGCCGCGGCCGGCGGTCATCCATTGGGCGCCGCCCGCTCCGACCACGCCCGCATGGCCGGCCGAGTCGCGATGCTCGTTGCGTCCCGAGAAGAGGTACGTCACGGTCTCGATGCCGGCGTGCGGATGGGGCCCGACGCCGTCCTTGCCCGGCTGGGCGCGATAGGGGCCGAAGTGGTCGAGGAAGACCCACGGCCCCACGGAATGGCGCTCGCGGGCGGGCAGCGCGCGTCGCACCGTGAAGGTGCCGACCGGAGCCTCCTGGGAGGCGAGGACGAGCACCACCGGGCGCACGCGGCTTTCGACGGCGGCGTTCATTTCCGGTCCACGCTCCACGCGCCGGGGCCGAACGCGAAGACCATGAGCATCCCGCCCGTGATGGAGACGTTCTTCCAGAAGTTGATGTACTGCCCCATGCGATGCGCGGCGTCGGCGTTCCAGTAATCGTGGAAAAGCAGCCCCGCGAGGAGCGTGAAGCCCGCGAGCGCGAGCCCCACCCAGCGCGCCTTGTAGCCGACGGCGAGGAGGATGCCGCCGCCCAGCTCGGTGAGGATGGTGAGCGGCAGCAGCACCGAGACCATCGGCAGCTTGGTCGCCATGTACTGCGCCGTGCCGTCGTAGCCGGTGATCTTGCCGAAGCCGGACATGATGAAGAGGATCGCGAGGAGGATCCGGCCCGCGAGGGCCGCGGCGTTCGTGCAGCCGGCTTGCACGGTGTTCGGTTGCGTCATGTCGATGTTCATGAAGGTTCCTTTCTTGTTCGCAGTTGCACGTCAGGGAAGATCGAACAGCAGTACCTCGCCGCCGCGGCCGGCGTCGATGCGCACGCGCTCCTCGCCGGAGATCCCGACGGCATCGCCCGCCTCGAGCGCACGCCCCGCGACGCGGGCGCCGCCGCGCACGACGTGCACGTAGGTGCGCCGGTCGGGGCGCTGGGCGAGCTCGACCGCCTCGGCGCCGTCCACCAGCGCCGCGTACACGCTCGCGTCCTGGTGGATCGTGACCGAGCCTTCGCGCCCGTCGGGCGAGGCGACGAGGCACAGCCGCCCGCGCTTGGCCGCGTCGTCGAAGCGCTTCTCCTCGTAGCCGGGCTTCACGCCCCGCACCGCGGGCTCGATCCAGATCTGCAGGAAATGCACCGGCTCGAGGTCGGAGGCGTTGAACTCGCTGTGGGTGACGCCGGTGCCGGCGCTCATGCGCTGCACGTCGCCCGGCCGGATCACCGAGCCGTGGCCCATCGAATCCTTGTGCGCGAGGGCGCCTTCGAGGACGTAGCTGATGATCTCCATGTCGCGGTGGCCGTGGGTGCCGAACCCGCGCCCGGGCTGCACCCGGTCCTCGTTGATCACGCGCAGCGCCCCGAAGCCCATGTGCGCCGGGTGGTAGTAGTCCGCGAACGAAAAAGTATGCAGGGACCGGAGCCAGCCGTGGTCCGCGAGGCCGCGCTCCGAGCTGCGGCGAAGTTCGATCATCCCAGGCTCCATTCGATTGCCATGCTCGATGAAGTCCATGATGGGGTTGATCTTTCCGGATTCATAGCGCAATTTACTGCCCGGATCATTCTGAATTCCTGAATATGCGGCTTTCGCTGGAAGCCCTTCAGGTCGTGGACGCGATCGACCGCAGGGGATCCTTCGCTGCGGCGGCCGACGAGCTGCATCGGGTTCCGTCAGCGATCACTTACTCCGTCCGGCACCTGGAGGAGGGGCTGGGGATCGCGTTGTTCGACCGCAAAGGGCATCGCGCCGTGCTGACCGACGCGGGGCGGGAGCTCCTGAACGAGGGCCGGCGCCTGCTCCGGGCAGCCGCCGACCTCGAGTGCCGTGTGCAGCAGGTCGCGCGCGGCTGGGAGTCGGAGCTGCGCATCGCGCTCGACACCATCGTCGGCATCGAGAAGATCCTCGGCGTCGTCGAGGAGTTCTATTCCCAGGGCACGGGGACGCGGCTGCGCTTCCTGCACGAGGTCCTGGGCGGCACCTGGGACGCCCTCGCCTCCGGGCGCGCCGACCTCGCCGTCGGCGCGCCCGGAGATGCGCCGCCGGGGCGCAACTATTCGGTGCGATCGCTGGGGCGCGTGGAGATGGTGTTCGTCGCCGCTCCCTTCCACCCGGTCTGCCGCGAGCCGGAGCCGCTCACCGACGAGGTGATCCAGGCCCACCGCGCCGTGAGCGTCGCGGACACCTCGCGCCTGCTGGCGCCGCGCACCGTGGGCCTGCTCTCGGGACAGGACACGCTCACGGTGCCGTCGATGGAAGCGAAGGCCGCCGCGCACGTGGCGGGCCTGGGCGTGGGGTTCCTGCCGCGCTGGATCGCCGAGCGCGAGGCGCTCGCGGGGAGGCTTCGCATCCTGCAGGTCGCGGCGGCGCGCCGGCCCGGCGAGCTGGTGGTGGCGTGGCGGCCGGGCCAGGAAGGCAAGGCGCTGCGCTGGATGGTGAAGCGCCTCGAGGACCCGCTCGTCGCGGCGGAGCTCCTCTCGTGAGCTACCACGGCCGCTTCGCGCCCTCGCCCACCGGGCCGCTGCACTTCGGATCGCTGGTGGCGGCGCTCGCGAGCTGGCTCGACGCGCGCGCGGCGGGCGGCCGCTGGAGCCTGCGCATCGAGGACGTGGACGCGCCGCGCACGGTGCCGGGCGCAGCCGAAGCGATCGTGCGCGCGCTCGAGGCTTGCGGCCTCGAATGGGACGGCGAGATCGCGTGGCAGGGCCGGCGCACCGCGCTCTACGAGGCCGCCCTCGACCGCCTGCGGGCCGAGCGCCGGGTCTATCGCTGCCGCTGCTCGCGCCGCGAGGTCGCCGACTCGGCGCTCGCCGGGATCGAGGGCGCGGTCTATCCCGGAACGTGCCGCGAGCTCGAGCTGCCTGCCGACGTGCCGTGCGCCCTGCGGCTGCGGGTTCCGCCGGGCGTGGTCGCCTTCGACGATCGCGTGCAGGGGCGGGTCGCGCAGGACGTCGCGCGCGAGGTCGGCGACTTCGTGCTGCGCCGCCGGGACGGCCTGCACGCCTACCAGCTCGCGGTCGTCGTGGACGACGGCGAGCAGGGCGTGACCGACGTCGTGCGCGGGGCCGACCTCCTCGCCTCCACGTCGCGCCAGATCGTGCTGCAGCGCGCGCTCGGGCTTCCCACGCCGCGCTACCTCCACTTTCCCGTGGCCACCGACGCGGGCGGCGCGAAGCTCTCTAAGCAGACCCGGGCGAGGCCCCTGGAAGGACGCGAGGCGGCGGCGCGCCTGGGTGGGGCGCTCGCTTTCCTGGGGCAGCCGGTTCCCGAAACGCGCGAGCCGCGCGAGCTGCTCGCCGAGGCGGCCAGGCGCTGGGACCCGGCGCGCATCCCGCGGGGGCCGTCGCGTCCCGCGGGCGAAGGCGCCTAGCGCGCGAGCTGCGCGCCGCCGGCCGCGATGCGCTCGATCGCGCCGGCGCGGTCGTGCACGTCGAGCTTCAGGAAGAGCTGCTTGATGTGGTAGGCCACGGTGTTCGCCGAGACGCCGAGGGCCTCGGCGATCTCCTGGTTCGCGCGGCCCTGCGCGATCATGAGCGCGATCTCGCGCTGCTGGGGCGAGAGCGGCAGCCGCCCCATCGCCTCGACGAAGCGCAGGATCATCGGCTCCTGGCGCTGGATGCGCACGCCGATGAGCGCCTCGGCCGCGCCCCGGTCGTCGTCCAGCCAGTAGGCGCGCAGCACGTGCCGGCCCCACTTGGAGTCGAGCGTCATCGCGGGCGGGGCGCCTTCCTCGCCACGCGCCACCGCCTCGAGGCGGGCGCAGAGCGTGCGCAGCGCCTGCGCGGGACGGTCGTTCGCCGGCGAGGCGAGGCTCGCGGCGTTGATCTCCGAGGTCGTCGCGAGGAGGAGCAGCCGCCGCCCCTTCTCCGAGCCGTGCAGGATGCGGCCGGCGCGGTCGATCACCAGGATCGCCTCGTCGTCGGAGTCGCGCAGCGCCACCTCGGGGCCGGGCCGCGCCTCGTCGCCCAGCGCGATGCCGTGGGAGACGTAGCGCATCACGCTCGCGAGGTCGCTCCTCTCGCGCGGGCCGAACGCCGGCGCGTCGGGCGGCCGGTAGAGCGAGACCTGGCCGAGCGCCGCGCCCTGCTCGCGCACGACGCCGTAGAGCACGTGGTGGGCGTCGAGCCGGCGCATGATCTCGTTGTAGTAGCCGGTCTTGCGCAGGTCCGCGTCGGGGCTCGTCGCCGACACGCCGTCGGGGGCGGCCGCGCGCTCGAGGAAGGCGCGCCGGAAGGACGATTCGCGGCCGTCGTAGTAGCGCTCGAAGTAGAGCGACATCACCTCCGGCGGCAGGAGCCGCTCGGCGTAGAGGTTGCGCATCTCGCCGCGCGCGTCCACCCAGAAGAAGGCGGCCGACTCGCTCGGCACGAGCTCGCGCAGCGCCGCCAGGAGCGACCCCACGAGCAGCTCGCCGGGCAGCCCCAGGCAGCAGAGCTGGCGGATGCGCGCGCGGACGTTCGACTGCTTCACGGGCCGCCCCGTCCCCCGCGCAGGTCGAGCAGGCGGAAGGCGTGCACCGGCCGCTTGAAGCCGTGCAGCGCCACCTCCCCCAGATCGTCGGCGAGCGCGAGGCCCTCGACCTCCGTGTACACCCGGCGCGACACGAGGATGTTGCCGGCCTCGGCGAGGTCGCACAGGCGGTTGGCGAGATTGGTCACGTTGCCGATGGCGCCGTAATCGATGCGGCCCTCGAAGCCGATGGCGCCCACCGTGGCGTAGCCCTGCGCGATGCCGATGCCCAGGCCCAGGTCGTAGCCGCGGCGCTTCCACTGCGCGGCGAGCTTGAGCGCGTCCTCCTGCATCGCGAAGGCCATCTCCACGGCGCGGCGCGCCGGCATCTGGATCGGCAGCGGGTCGTTGAAGAAGACCATGAGCCCGTCGCCGGTGAAGCGCTCGAGCGTGCCCTGATACTCGAGCACCCGCGCGCCCATCGCGCCGTGGAACTCGGAGAGCGCCGCCATCACCTCCTCGGGCTCGGCGCTCTCGGCGAAGGCCGTGAAGCCGCGCAGGTCGAGGAAGACCACGGTGATCTCGCGCCGGTGGCTCTCGAGCGGATCGTCGGCGCCGCCGGCGAGGATCAGCTCGGCGAGCTGGGGCGAGAAGAAGCGCTTCAGGCGCTGCAGCTTCGCGACGTGCGCCACCTGCTCGGCCACGCGCGCCTCGAGCGTTCGGTTCCACGCCACGAGCTGGGCGGCCTGGCGCTGCACCGTCTCGTACAGGCGCCGGATGCGCAGCAGCGAGCGCACGCGCGCAAGCAGCTCCGGCGGGTTGAGGGGCTTGGAGAGGAAATCGTCGGCGCCCGCCTCCAGCCCCCGCACGCGCTCCTCGCGGTCCTCGAGCGCGGTGACCATGACGACGGGGAGCATCGCGAGCGCCGGGTCGGCGCGCACGGCGCGGCACACCTCGTAGCCGTCCATGACGGGCATGAGCACGTCGAGGAGCAGCAGGTCGGGAGCCCGCTTGCGCAGCATCTCGAGCGCGCCCGCGCCGTCGGTGGCGGCCTCGACCTCGTAGCCGTGGAAGGCGAGCAGGTCCTCGAGCAGCTTCACGTTCGCCGGGTTGTCGTCGGCCACGAGGACGCGCCCGGGGGATTCGAGGCTCGCGTCGTCGGCGGTCTGCGGATCGGCCTGGTCGTTCACGGGCGGTCCCCGGCAAGGAGCCTCTCGAGGGTGTCAAGCAGCTCGCGTATGTTAACGGGTTTGCCCACGTACGCGTCGAATCCGGCCGCGAGGATGCGCCGGCGATCGGGATCCATCACGGAGGCGGTGACGGCCACCGCGGGGAAGGGCGCGCGGCCGTCGGCGCGCAGCGCCGCGAGCAGGTCGAAGCCGTTGATGCCCGGCAGCTGGATGTCGAGCAGCGCCGCGTCGGGACGCTTCGCGCTCGCCTCGAGGATGCCCAGCTCGCCGCTTTCCACGGCCGCCACCTCGTAGCCGTGCCAGCCGAGCACGTCGGTGAGCAGGCGCCGGCTCTTCTCGTCGTCCTCGACCACGAGGATGCGCCTAGCCACCGGCCGCCTCCGCGGGAAGGCGCGGGAAGCGCGCGACGAACGTGGCGCCGCGCCCCGGCGTGCTCTGCACCGTGAGCGTTCCGCCGTGGCGCTCCACCAGGCGGCGCGACAGGGCGAGCCCCAGCCCGGAGCCCTCCTGGCGGATCTCGTCGTCGGACCCGGGAAGCTGGTGGAACGAATGGAAGATCTTCTCCTGGTCCTCCGGGGCCACGCCCACGCCCGTGTCGGAGACCGCGACCACCAGCGTGTCGCCCTCGACGCGGGCCACGATGCGCACCTCGCCGCCCGAGGGCGTGAACTTCACGGCGTTGGAGAGCAGGTTCAGGACGACCTGCTTGAACTTGCGCTCGTCGGCGGTCCACGTGGCCACGTCCTCGAAGACGTGGGACTCGAGGCGCAGGCGCTTGCGCAGCGCCCGCTCGCGGATCAGCGTGCAGCAGTTGTGGATCGCCGAGCGCACGGAGAACTCGTGCGCGTTGAGCTCCATGCGCCCGGCCTCGACCTTGGACAGGTCGAGGATGTCGTTGATGAGCGAGAGCAGGTGCTGCCCCGAGCCGTAGATGTCGCGCACGTACTCGAGCTGCTTCGCGTTGAGCTCGCCGAACATGCGCTCCTTGAGCACCTCGGAGAAGCCGATGATGGCGTTGAGCGGCGTGCGCAGCTCGTGGGACATGTTGGCGAGGAACTCGCTCTTGTGGCGGTTCGCGATCTCGAGGTCCGCGGTCTTCTCGGCGACCTTGCGCTCGAGGCCCGTGGTGTAGTCGTGGAGCTGGTCGGCCATGCGGTTGAACTCGTGCGCGAGCCCCTCCACCTCGTCGCCGGTCGTGATCGCGATGCGCGTGGAGAAGTCCCCGTCGGCGATCTTCTGCGCCCCGCCGCGCAGCTCGAGGATCGGGCGCACCAGGCGGCGCGCGAGCACGTAGCTCGCCGTGAGCGCGGCGAGCAGGCCCGCGCCCATCACCCAGAGCGTGCGCTCGAGCGACTGGTAGAGCGGCTCGAGCACCTCCGCGCGCGGCTGCTCGGCCACCACGAGCCATTGCGTGGTCGGGATGAGCGCCGCCGACATCATCATGTCCGCGCCCTCGAGGCCGCGGCCCGCGAACATGCCCGCCACCGGCTCGCCGCTCGCCGCGAGCTCGGCGCGCGCGCGCCCGAGCACGTCGTACGACGAGAGGTCCGGGCGGCGCAGCACGAGGGCGGCGTCGGGATGGGCGACGAGGTGGTTGGCGCGGTCGACCGCGTAGACGTGCCCGCGGCGCCCGATCGTGATCTGGCTCACCACGTCGCGCGCGAACTCGAGGTTGGGCTCGGCGAGCGTCACGGCTCCGCCCGGGCTTGCGTCGCGCGCCGCGAGCCTGAGGTACTGCTCGATGCGGTCGGCGGCCGCGCGCACCTCGGCGCGCTGCACCTGCGCGGCCGCATCCAGGCTCTCGCGGTAGGCGAAGGCGACCTCGATGAGCCCTTCGATCACGAGCGCGCCCCCCACGAGCCCCATGAGGACCGTGGCGTAGCGGCGGAAGAGCCCATAGCGCGGCCGCGCGGCGCCCTCGGCGCGAGTCGTCGGCAGGATCGAGGTCGATGTGTCGGGCACGCGCTAAGTTTGTCACGGCCCCGCGTCCGGCGCACCCGCGATTCCTACCCCCGCGGGTGGGGACGGGGGGACTCCCGCCACCTATCCTGCGAGGCATGGAGATGCCGCCCTTCGCCGAGCGCCTGCTCGCCTGCGCCGCCGCCCTCGGCCGCGGCGCCCGCGCGGGCTACCTCATGCGCCGCGCCGCCTCGAGCGAGGACTGGGCGGCCGTGAGGGCCCTGCGCCGGGCGGCCCTCGCGAGCCACGGAGACATCGCGCCGGCGGCCGGCGATTGGGAGGGCGATCGCCACGATGCGGCGCCCGGGACGCGCACCTTCCTGCTCCTCAAGGACGGGCGCCCGGTCGGCTCCACCCGCGCGAGCTGCACGACGCCCGCCGCGCCGCAGCGGCTGCCGGCGATGGACGCCTTCGAGCGGGATCTCGCCCCCATGGCGGAAGCCGGTGCGGTGGTGGAGGCAGGCCTCACGGTGGTCGATCCGGACGCGCCCGATCCGATGGCGGCGGCCTTCCATCTCTTCAAGGCCCACATGCTCGCATGCGCCTCGTGCGAGGCCGCCTGGCTCGTCGCCGCCGTGCGCGAGACCCGGATCGGCTTCTACCGGCGGGTCCTCGGCATGGAGATCCTGGGCGGCGCCGAGAAGGTCCCCGGCCTTGCGCTGCCGCGGGTGCTCATGGGACTTCGCTTCCGCGAGCGCGCGCCCGATCTCGCGAAGCGCATCCCGCTGCTCTCGTTCACCGAGCGCGACGAGCGCCGCTACGCCGCCCGCGGCGAGGTGGCCTTCGAAGCAGGGCGTTCCGCTGTCCCGGCGCGCGAGCCCCGAGGCGGGCCCGTTGCGATTCACCGAGCGTGACCCCGGCGCCGGTCGCGTCGCCGCGCCGGAGGACGACGAAGCGACGCGGACCATCGCACGGCTCGGCATGGACGACGTCCTCGAGGCCGCCCGTGCGGGCGGCCTCGACGCGGCCCTCGCGCGCCTCGTCCGGTCGCTCGCCGGGGTAAAGGCGAGCGTCGGCCCGCGGACGTGGTCGCGGGTGCTCGCGGCGGCGCGGGCCCATCCCCTGCGCGGGTTCCTCCACCTCGACCCCTTCACGCTGCGCTGCTACGCGCGCCCCGGCGGGCAGGCGGGCGACGCGGCGGCGCTCGACTACGCCCTGCGCCCCCGCGAGCTCTCGATGCCCCTTTCCGATCCGGTCGCGGCGCTGCACCAGTGGATGATCCGCGGCCAGACGGCGCGCGCGCTGCGCTATCGCCGCGACTGCCTCGCGCGCGCGATCGAGGAGGCGGCCGAGAAATGCGATCGCCCGCCCCGCATCCTCGCGGCCGGATGCGGCCACCTGCGCGAATGCGACGGCGTCCTCGCGTTTGGGACGAAGCGCATCGGGCGCATCATCGCGCTCGATGCCGACCCCGACGCCCTCGAGCGCGTGCGACGCGACTACGCGAGCCTGCCCGTGGTCGCGCACGTGGGCTCGGTGCGCGACCTCGTGCGCGGCGCCGACGGCTTCGCGGACATGGATCTCGTGTACTGCTCCGGTCTCATGGAATCGCTGCCGCAGGAGGCCGCCGCGGCGCTCGCGCGATCGCTCTTCTCGGCGCTGCGCCCCGGCGGGACGCTCGTCGTCACGCAGTTCCTCGCGGGCCTCGCCGAGGCCGCCTTCCTCGAGGTCTACATGGACTGGCACATGACCTACCGCACGAAGGCCGAGGCGATGGCCCTGGTCGAGCCGCTCCTTCCCGAAACGGCCCTTGGCTGCAGCTACCAGGAAAGCCCCGAGGCGACGCTGTGCGCGATCAGCCTGCAGAGGCGCTGAGGCGCGGCACGGCCGCTCAGAACCCGATCGCGCAGCCGTCCTTGCGGTGGTCGGAGGCGGCGCAGTAGCCGTCGTCGAGGCGGTAGATGAGCTGCGCGCCGCCGAACCCGAACTGCGGGCGGTCGGGCGGAACGATGCGGTGGCCGCGGCGCAGGAGCTCCTCCTTCACGGTCGCTCCCACCGAGTCCTCCACGCTCACGGTGCAGTCCCAGTTCACGATCCAGCGCGGGGCGTCCGAGCAGGCCTGCGGGTTCTGGTTGTAGTCCACGAGGCGCACGACCATCTGCACGTGGCCCTGGGGCTGCATCACGCCGCCCATCACGCCGAAGCTCATCACCGGCTGGCCGTCGCGCGTGAGGAAGCCCGGGATGATGGTCTGGTACGGCCGTCGGCGCGGCGCGACGCGGTTCACGTGGCCGGCCTCGAGCGTGAAGCTCGCGCCGCGGTTCTGCAGGCTGATGCCGGTGCCCGGCACCACGACGCCCGAGCCGAAGCCCATGTAGTTCGACTGGATGAACGAGAGCATCATGCCGCGCTCGTCGGCGGCCGTGAGGTAGACGGTCCCGCCGTCGCGGGGGATCGCGGCGCCCGGGGCGGACGCGCGCTTCATGTCGATCCTCTTCGCGGCCTCGGCGAGGCGCGCATCGTCGAGCATCTCCGCGGGCGTCGTGCGCATCGACTCGGGATCGGCGACCTCGCGCCACACGTCGGCGAAGGCGAGCTTCATGGCCTCGATCTGCAGGTGGAGGCTGTCGGCCGAGTCGGGCGGAAGCGAGGCCACGTCGCGGTGCCGGAGGATGCCCAGCGCGATCAGCGCGGCGATGCCCTGGCCGTTGGGCGGCATCTCGTGCAGCCGCCAGCCGCGGTAGTCGACCGAGACCGGGTCGGTCCAGTCGCACTTGTGCGCGGCGAGGTCCTCCTGCGTCATCGCGCCGTCGTCGGCGCGGCTCGCGAGCGCGATGCGCTCCGCGAGCGCGCCGCGGTAGAAGCTGTCCCCGCGGGTCGCCGCGATGTCCTCGAGCGTCTCGGCCTGCTGCGGGCAATAGAAGCGCTCTCCCGCGTAGGGCGCGCGGTCCTTGGGGAGGAACGTCCAGCAGAACTCCGAGAAGCCCTTGTAGGTCGGGGCCTGGCTCGCCCAGCTCATCGCGGTGATCGGCGAGACCATGAAGCTCTCGCGCGCGTAGCGGATCGCCGGCTCGAAGAGGGCCTCGAAGGGAAGCTTCCCGTAGCGGCGCGAGAGCGCCGCCCACGCGGAAACGCATCCGGGCACGGTGACCGAGTCCCAGCCCGCCACGGGCATCGACTTGCGCGAGGCGAACCGCTCGGGCGTCCAGCCCGCGGGCGAGCGTCCCGAGGCGTTGAGGCCCACGAGGCGCTGGCCGTCCCAGAGGATCGCGAAGGCGTCGGAGCCGATGCCGTTGGAGGTCGGCTCCACGACGGTGAGCGTGATGGCGGCGGCGAGCCCCGCGTCCACGGCGTTGCCGCCGCGCGCGAGCATCGAGAGTCCCGCCTGCGCGGCGAGCGGCTGCGAGGTCGCGACCACGTTCTTCGCGAGAACGGGCATGCGCTGCGACCGATAGGGGAAATCCCAGGAGAACATCGGGCGACGGATGAAAGCGGGGCGAAAGGTCCAATGGTAGCATCGCCGAAAAGGGGGAGGCTCAATGGGCACGGGGGTTTCGGCGCTCGTCTTCGACGCGTACGGCACGCTCTTCGACGTGCATTCGGTGGCGCGCCTGGCCGAAACGCTCTTCCCCGGCAAGGGCGCGACGATCTCCGCGGCGTGGCGGACGAAGCAGCTCGAATACTCGTGGCTGCGCACGCTGATGGAGCGCTACGAGGACTTCAGCCGCGTGACGCGCGCCGCCCTCGACTGGGCGCTCGAATCCGCGGGCGTCGAGGCCGACGATGCGGCGCGGCGCGACCTGCTCGCGGAATACCGGCGGCTCGCCCCGTTTCCCGAGGTGGCCGGAGTGCTCGAGTCGCTCGCCCGCACGCGCCCGCTCGCCATCCTGTCCAACGGGCACCCGGAGATGCTCGACGCCGTGGTGGACCACAACGGCCTGCGCGGGCACTTCCGCGGCGGCGTGCTGAGCGTGCATCCCGCGCGGCGCTTCAAGCCCGATCCGTCGGTCTACCGCATCGCCGAGGAAGCGCTCGGCGTCCCGCGCGCGCTCATGGGCTTCGTGTCGTCGAACGGCTGGGACGCGGCGGGGGCGCGCTCCTTCGGGTTCCGCGCCTACTGGGTGAACCGCGCGGGGGCGCCGGTCGAAAGGCTCGGCGTGCGCCCCGACGCGGTGATCCGCGACCTCACCGAGCTCGAGGCCACGCTCTCCTGAGGGCGCGGCGGCGCGCGCTCACAGCGCCTGCGCGATCGCCCGGCCCACTTCCTGCGTTCCGGCGGCCCCGCCGAGGTCGCGCGTGCGCGGGCCCTGCCTGAGCACCGTCTCGATCGCGCGCACGATCGCCTCCGCCGCGTCCTTGTGGCCCAGGTGCTCGAGCATCATCGCCCCCGACCAGATCTGCCCGATGGGATTGGCGATCTTCTTCCCGTAGATGTCCGGGGCGCTTCCGTGCACGGGCTCGAAGCACGACGGGAACTCGCGCTCCGGATTGAGGTTCGCCGAGGGCGCGATGCCGATGGTGCCGGTGCACGCGGGGCCCAGGTCGGAGAGGATGTCGCCGAAGAGGTTCGAGCCCACGACCACGTCGAACCAGTCGGGGTGCTGCACGAAGTGCGCGGTGAGGATGTCGATGTGGTACTGGGAAGTCCTCACGTCCGGGTACTCCGCGGAGATCGCCCGGAAGCGCTCGTCCCAGAACGGCATCGTGATCGAGATGCCGTTCGACTTGGTGGCCGAGGTCACGTGCTTCCTCGCGCGCGTCCTCGCGAGCTCGAAGGCGTAGCGCATGATGCGGTCGGTCCCGCGCTTCGAGAAGATCGAAAGCTGGGTGGCGAGCTCGTTCTCCGTGCCCGAGTACATGCGGCCGCCCGCGTTCGAGTACTCGCCCTCGTTGTTCTCGCGCACCACCCAGAAGTCGATGTCGCCGGGCTTGCGGCCGGCGAGCGGGCTCGCGACACCCGGCATGAGGCGCACGGGCCGCAGGTTCACGTAGAGCTGGAACTCCCTCCGGATCGGGATGAGCAGCCCCCAGAGCGACACGTGGTCCGGCACGCCCGGAAATCCCACGGCGCCGAGGAAGATCGCGTCGTGGGCGCGGATCTGCGCGAGGCCGTCCTCGGGCATCATCCGCCCGTGCCTCCGGTAGTACTCGCAACTCCACGGCTTCTCGTCCCAGGCGAGCGCGAAGCCGAACTTGCGCGCGGCCGCCTCGAGCACGCGCTGCCCCTCGGGCACGACCTCCTTGCCGATGCCGTCGCCGGCGATCACCGCGATGCGATGGGTGGGGTTCGTCATCGGAAGAATTCCTCCAGCTCCCCGGCCACGAGGTCGGGGACCTCCTCGGGAAGATAATGCCCCGCGGGCAGGGCCCGGCCGCGCACGTCGTCGGCGACGCGGCGCCATTCGTCGAGGGGCTCGAAGCAGCGCTCGACCACGCCCTTCGCGCCCCAGAGCGCGAGCAGCGGGCAGCGCACGCGGCGCCCCGCGTCGCGATCCGCGCGGTCGTGCTCGAGGTCGATGGAGGCGGCCGCGCGGTAGTCCTCGCAGCTCGCGTGCACCATGCCGGGCGTGAAGCAGCGCACGTACTCCGCCCACGCCTCGGGCGCGAAGGGAGCGAGCCCCGCGCTGCCCGATCCCATCTTCGCGGGCAGGATGCAGTCGATGGCGTTGCCGATCATCCGCTCGGGAACGGGCGCGGGCAGGATGAGGAAGAACCAGTGCCAGTAGGCGCGCGCGAACGCCTCGTCGGTCTGCTCGTACATCGCGAGCGTGGGCGCGATGTCGAGCACCGCGACCTTCTCCACGCGATCGGGATGGTCGACGCAGAGGCGATGCGCGACGCGCCCCCCGCGGTCGTGGCCGGCGAGGAAGAAGCGCCCATGGCCGAGGGACGCCATCAGCTCCACCTGGTCGGCAGCCATCGCGCGCTTGGAATACGTCGCGTGGTCCGGGGTGGCCGCGGGCTTGCCCGAGTCGCCGTAGCCGCGCAGGTCGGAGGCGACCAGGTTGAAGCGCTGCGCGAGGCGGGGCGCGATCTTGTGCCAGATGGCGTGCGTCTGCGGGTAGCCATGCAGCAGCAGGAGGGCCGGCGCGTCGCGCCGCGGCCCCACCACGGCGTGGATGTCGGCGCCGGAGGTGCGCACGAGATGCGAGGTGAATCCGGGAAAGAGCATGGCCGTCATCGTAGTGCGCCGGCGGGGTCCGCGGCGAGCGCCGCGCGCAACTCGCCTTTCACCACCTTGCCGTAGTTGTTCTTGGGCAGGCTCGCCACGAACCGGTACTCGCGGGGGCGCTTGAAGCGCGCGATGTGCTCGAGGCAGAGGCGGTCGAGCTCGGCCGGATCGGGGGCAGCGCCACGGGCCACGACGAACGCGACGACCGATTCGCCCCACTCGGGATCGGGGCGACCCACCACCGCCGCTTCCGCCACGGCCGCGTGGCGCAGCAGCACCTCCTCCACCTCGCGCGGATAGATGTTCGAGCCGCCGCTCACGATGAGGTCCTTGCTGCGGTCCCGCAGGGTGAGGAAGCCGTCCTCGTCGAAGGCGCCCAGGTCGCCGGTCCACAACCAGCCGTCCCGCAGCGCGGCCGCGGTGGCGGCGGGGTTGCGCCAGTAGCCCGACATGACGACGTCGCCGCGCACGCACACCTCGCCGACCTCGCCGGCGGGAAGGGCGCGCCCCCCGGGATCGCGCACCGTGACCTCCACCACCGCCTGCGGAAGCCCCACCGAGGCGAGGCGCTCGCGATGGCGCGGATGCGCGCGGTCGGCATGGTGGCGCTTCGTGAGCGCCGTGATCGTCATGGGGCTCTCGCCCTGGCCGTAGATCTGCGCGAGGCGCTCGCCCAGGGCGCGCGTGGCGAGCTCGAGGTCGGAGAGGTACATCGGGCCGCCGCCGTAGACGAGCGTCTGCAATCCGGCGGCGCGCGCCCCTGAGGCCGCCGCGGCCTCCGCGAGGCGCTTGACCATCGTGGGCGCGGCGAAGAGCGAGACGCGCGCGTGGGCGTCGAGCAGCTCCAGCACCTCGCGCGCGTCGAAGCCGCCCGATTCCGGAACGACCTGCGCGGCGACCTTCACGAGGTGCGTGAACGTGTAGAGCCCCGAGCCGTGGGACATGGGAGCGGCGTGCAGGAGGCGCCCCTCGCGCGCCACTTCGTCCACGTCGCAGAAGTAGCCGAGCGTCATCTGCGCGAGGTTGCGGTGCGAGAGCATCGCGCCCTTGGGCCGCCCCGTCGTGCCGCTCGTATAGAAGAGCCAGGCGAGCGAGGCGGGGTCCGTCTCGGCGCGCTCCATGGGCTCGGCCGCGGCGATCTCGGCGAGCTGCGCCGGATCCTCGATCACGAGGCGGGCGCCGGAGTCCTCGACGATGTAGGCGACCTCCTTCGGGTGCAGCTTCGCGTTCACGGGCACGGCGGCGAGCCCCGCCCACCAGATGGCGTACAGCGCCTCGAGGTACTCGGGGGCGTTGCGCATCGCGATCGCCACGCGCTCGCCCGGGGCGAGGCCCGCCCGCACGCGCAGCCCCGCGGCGAGCCGCGCCACGCGTCCCGCGAGCTCGCCGTAGCGGGCCCATTCGGAGCGCCCGAGCAGGATCGCCGCCCCCGACGGATCGGAGCGGGCGGCGCGCTCGAGCCAGGCCGCGACGTTCATGGAGCGATTCTGCCTCATGCGCGCCGTGGCCGTAGAATGCGCTTTTTCGCTCCCGCCCCAGCCGCGCCATGACCACGATCGTCGTCGTGCGAAAGGGCGATGTCGCCGCGATAGCGGCCGACTCGCTCACGACCTTCGGCACTACCCGCCTCGCCCCGGCCTACGACCGCCATCCCCAGAAGGTCACCGCCTACGGCGACTCCTTCATCGGCGTGGCCGGGAGCGCGGCGCACCAGCTGGTGCTCGAGAACGTGCTCGAGCGCACCCCGAACCTGGATTTCCACGGGAAGGCGGCGATCTACGAGACGTTCCGGCGCCTGCACCCCGTGCTCAAGGACGAGGCGTTCCTCAACCCGAAGGAGGAGGAGGACGATCCCTACGAGTCGAGCCAGATGACGGTGCTGGTGGCGAACCCCTGGGGCATCTTCGCGGTGTACTCGATGCGCGAGGTGTTCGAGTTCGAGCGCTTCTGGGCGATCGGCTCGGGACGCGACTTCGCGCTGGGCGCCATGTTCACCGTGTACGACCGGGCGAAGAGCGCCGAGGCGGTGGCGCGGGCGGGCGTGCTGGCGGGGGCGGAGTTCGACACCGGAACCTGCGAGCCCATCGCGCTGCACGAGGTGCGGATCACGCGCTGATGCGCCTCGACAAGTGGCTCTGGGCCGCGCGCTTCTTCAGGACGCGCACGCTCGCCGCCGAGGCCATCGCCGCGGGGCATGTCTCGGTGAACGGCGAACGCGCCAAAGCGGCGAAGGCCCTGCGCGAAGGCGACCGCGTGGTCGTGCGCCGGCCGCCCTTCGAGCGGACGGTCGTCGTGCGCTCCCTCGCCGAGCGGCGCGGCCCGGCCCCGGAGGCGGCGCGCCTCTACGAGGAGTCGCCGGAGAGCCTCGCGCGCGCGGCCGCGCTCGCCGCCGAGATGAAGGCGCTCCCCGCCCCGCGCTTCAAGGGCCGGCCCACGAAGAAGACGCGGAGGGACTACGAGAAGTGGTTGCACAGTGGAGATGACGAATGAAAGCGGGATCGACGTTGGAGCGGACAGCGAAGCTGCCGCTCAACGTCTTCGAGCAGGAAACGGCGCGGGGGTCCCCGACTCGCCGGGGTCGAGAATCGGGGTCGGACCCCGATTTCAGAGCTTCACGCCCGGGTTCAGCGCGTAGCGCCCGGTGATCGAGGCCTGGGCGAGGACGTGGCCCTGGATCGCGCGGCGCACGTCGGCCCCCTTGAAGGCGCCCTCGAGCGGCAGGCGCGCCACGTCGAGCGCGAACACCGTGAAGACGTAGCGATGGGGCAGCTCGTCGTTCCACGGCGGGCACGGGCCGTCGTAGCCGTAGTAGTCGCCCGCCATGTCCTTGTCGGAGGCGAACCAGCTCGTGTAGTCGTTGATGCCCTGGCGCGCGCCGCGCGCGGCCGCGGGCCCGGGCTTGCCGCGCGGCGTGACGCCCGAGGCGAACTCGCCGGCGGCCACCTGCGTGACGGAGGCGGGAAGGTCGACCAGCAGCCAGTGGAAGAAGTCGACGCGCGGGAGCGAGGCGCGCACGACGCGCCCCTCCTGGTTCACGTCGTCCGCCCGGCTGGGAACGTCGGGATCGTGGCAGACGATCGCGAAGGACCTCGTGCCCGCGGGCACGTCGCTCCACGCGAGGTGCGGGTTGCGGTTCTTCGAGAGCGTCACGTGGGACTTCGGGTCGGGCGCGCAGAACGCGTGCTCCGCGGGAATCGCGCCGCCGTCGGCGAAACTCGAGCTGGTGACCTTCATTGCGGCTGGGCCACGATCCTGATGAGGGAGATCTCGAACACGAGGGCCGCGTTGGGCGGGATGCGCGGGGGCGTTCCCGCCACCCCGTAGGCCTTGTCGGAAGGGATCACGAGCAGGCGCTTGCCGCCCTCCTTCATCCCGATCACGCCCTCGTCCCAGCCGCGGATCACGCGGCCCGCGCCCACGATGAACCCGAACGGCGTGACCCGGCCCTCGGAGCTGTCGAACTTCGCGCCCTTGAGGTCCTTGGCACAGCCGTCGTAGAGCCACCCGGTGTAGCTCACGAGGATCGCGCTGCGGAAGCGCACGGCATCGCCCGTGCCGGGCTGGAGGTCCTGCGTGAGAAGCTCGGTCGGCGCGGGCTTGCAGGCGACCGGGGCCGGGGCGGGCTTCTTCTCTTCGGTGGCGCAGCCGGCCATGGCGAGCGCGACGAGGGCGAGGGCGAGGATGGATTTCAAGCGGTTTCCTTGTCGTTCGTTGCGGGGAAGTCGTTCGCTTCGATCGTGCGCCGGGCGCTACTGGATGCCGCCGAGGCAGACGTACTTGATCTCGAGGAACTCGTCGATGCCGTATTTCGAGCCCTCGCGGCCGAGGCCCGACTGCTTCACGCCCCCGAAGGGCGCGACCTCGTTCGAGATGATGCCCACGTTCACGCCCACGATGCCCGCCTCGAGCGCCTCGGCGGCGCGGAAGATGCGGCCCACGTCGCGGGAGTAGAAATAGGCGCAGAGCCCGAACTCCGTGTCGTTCGCGAGGCGGATCGCCTCGGCGTCGTCCTTGAAGCGGAAGAGCGGCGCCACGGGACCGAAGGTCTCCTCCCGCGCGACCTTCATCGTGGTCTTCATCTCGGTGATGAGCGTGGGCTCGAAGAAGCGCCCGCCGAGCGCGTGGCGGTGGCCGCCGAGGATCACCTTCGCGCCCTGCGCGAGGGCGTCGGCCACGTGGTCCTCCACCTTCTTCAGGCCCTGCTCGTCGATCAGCGGACCGATGTTGACGCCCGCCTCGGTGCCCGGCCCCACCTTGAACGCCTTCACGCGCTCGGCGAGCTTCGCGGCGAACGCGTCGTACACGGCGTCCTGCACGTAGATGCGGTTGGCGCACACGCAGGTCTGTCCGGCGTTGCGGTACTTCGAGGCGAGGGCCCCGTCGGCGGCCGCGTCGAGGTCGGCGTCGTCGAACACGATGAAGGGAGCGTTGCCGCCCAGCTCGAGCGAGAGCTTCTTGATGGTGTCGGCGCTCTGGCGCATGAGGATGCGGCCGACTTCCGTGGAGCCGGTGAAGGTCACCTTGCGCACGACGGGGCTCGCGCACAGCGCCTGGCCGATCGCCACGGGCTCGCCGGTCACGACGTTGAGCACGCCCTTCGGCACCCCGGCCCGCGCGGCGAGCTCGGCGAGCGCGAGCGCGGAAAACGGCGTCTGCTCGGCGGGCTTGAGCACGAAGGTGCAGCCGGCGGCGAGCCCCGGGGCGACCTTGCGCGTGATCATCGCGTTGGGGAAGTTCCACGGCGTGATCGCGGCGCACACGCCGATCGCCTGCTTGAGCACGATGAGCCGCCGGTCGTTCGTGGGGCTGGGAATCACGTCGCCGTAGACGCGCTTCGCCTCCTCGGCGAACCATTCGACGAAGGACGCGCCGTAGGTGATCTCGCCCTTCGCCTCGGCGAGCGGCTTGCCCTGCTCCGCGGTGAGCAGGAGCGCCAGGTCGTCGGCGCTCGCCATGATGAGGTCGTACCACCGGCGCAGGATCTTCGAGCGCTCCTTCGCGGGGAGTGCCCGCCAGGCCGGGAGCGCCGCATTCGCGGCCTCGATGGCCCGCCGGGTCTCGGCCGCCCCCATGTCCGGCACGGATCCGAGGGGGCGCCCGGTCGCGGGGTTGTCCACGTCCATGCGCCGGCGTCCGTCGGCCTCCACCCAGACCCCGTCCACGTAGGCGCGGTCGCGGAAGAGCTCGGGATCCTTGAGGGCGGGAACGGCGCCGCGGTCCTTGACGATGGCGTTCATGGCATTCACCTCCGGGGATGACGAAAATTATACGCCGCGGTGCGGGAGGGCTATCATGGCGCCTCCGAACCAGAGGAGGTGTCCATGTCACGCTTCTTCGCGGCGGCGCTCGCCGCCCTGCTCTTCGCCGCCCCCCTGTCCCAGGCCAAGACCCTGCGCTGGTCGAGCCAGGGCGACTACCTCACCGCCGACCCGATGGCCCAGAACGAGCTGCTCACCAACTCGGTGAACGGCCAGGTGTACGAGTCGCTCGTCATGCGCGGGAAGAAGCTGGAGCTCCTTCCCGGCCTCGCGGAGAGCTGGAAGCAGACCAGCCCCACGACCTGGATCTTCCACCTGCGCAAGGGCGTGAAATGGCAGGACGGAGCCGACTTCACCGCCGACGACGTGGTGTTCTCCATGAAGCGGCTGGTGGGCCCGACGTCCAACTTCCGGGTGTACGGCAACCAGGTCGGCGGCGCGGACGTGAAGAAGATCGACGACCACACCGTCGAGTTCACCACCCCGGTGCCCAACCCCGTGATGCTCGAGATGCTCGCCAACAGCCTCTTCATCATGAGCAAGAAGTGGTGCGAGGAGCACAACGCCGTCGAGACCCAGAACTTCGCCAAGCAGGAGGAGAGCTACACCTCGCGGCACGCCATGGGCACGGGCCCCTACATCCTGGTGTCGCGCGAGCCCGACGTGAAGAGCGTCTTCAAGAAGAACCCGGACTGGTGGGGGCTCAAGGCGGGCAAGGACTACTGGGACGGCGACGTCGACGAGATCGTCTACCAGCCGATCAAGTCCGGGGCGACGCGCATCGCGGCGCTGCTTTCCGGCGACCTCGACTTCGTGCTCGACCCCGACGTGCAGGACATCGACAAGCTCAAGCACGACAAGAGCGTGCGCGTCTACGAGGGGCGCGAGAACCGCGTGATCTTCTTCGAGATGGACCAGAACCGCGACGAGCTCCTCTACTCGAACGTGAAGGGCAAGAACCCCTTCAAGGACATCCGCGTGCGCAAGGCCTTCCTCCAGGCGATCGACATCGAGGCGATCCACCGCGCGGTGATGCGGGGGCTCTCGGTGCCCACGGCGATCAACCTGCCCAACCCGGAGAAGGCGGGCATTCCCAAGGCCCTCGACAAGCGCCTGCCCTACGACGTCGCGGCCGCCAAGAAGCTCATGGCCGAGGCGGGCTATCCCGAAGGCTTCGAGGTGCAGCTCGACTGCCCGAACAACCGCTACATCAACGACGAGAAGATCTGCGTGGCGGTGGCCGGCATGCTCGCCAGGATCAACGTCAAGGTGAAGGTGAACGCGATGCCGCGCGCCCAGTACTTCCCGAAGATGCAGCGCCTGGAGATGAGCTTCTCCATGCTCGGCTGGGGGGGCGCGACGACGGACGCGATCTTCACGATGGTCCCGGTGCTCCACAGCCGCGACGAGAAGGGCGAGGGCGACTTCAACTGGGGCGCCTACAAGGATCCCGAGTTCGACGCCATGGTCGAAAGCGCCGCAGGCGACACGGATCCGAAGCACCGCCAGGAGACGATCAACAAGGCGATGGAGTACTTCCGCGACCACGTGTACACGATCCCGCTGCACCTGCAGGTGATCCCGTGGGCCTCGCGCAGGAACGTCGAGGTGATCCACCGGGCGGACAACTGGCTGCAGGCGACGTGGGTCAAGATTAGATAGAGAGACGACGTAGCGAACAGCGGGAACGGCGCGGGGGTCCCCGACTCGTCGGGGCCTCGTACTGCGGACAGCAAAGCTGCCGCTCAACGCCACCGGGCAGGGAACGGCGCGGGGGTCCCCAACTTGTTGGGGCGACCCACGATCCGGACAGCAAAGCTGACCGCTCAACGCCACCGGCAGGGAACGGCGCGGGGGTCCCCAACTCGTTGGGGCGAACGATGACCCTGACAGCGAAGCTGCCGCTCAACGCCACCGGCCAAGAGTTCCGGGGCGGGGGGCCGCGCCGGAGGAAGTCCGGCGGCCGCCTATAATTCGCGCCATGGACGCGGACCTGCCGCTGGTCGTCGACCTCGACGGCACGCTCATCAAGTCGGACACGCTGCTGGAGACGCTCGCGGCTGCGCTCCGCCGCGCGCCCTGGGTCCTGCTGCTCGTGCCGGTCTGGCTGCTCGGGGGCCGCGCCCGGCTGAAGCGGGAGCTCGCGCTGCGTGCGCCGATCGAGCCCGCCGAGCTGCCGTACCGGGCCGAGCTCCTCGACTGGATCGCCGCCGAGCGCGCGCGCGGGCGGCGGGTCGTGCTCGCGACCGCCGCCGACGAGGGCATCGCGCAGCGCATCGCCGAGCACCTGGGCGCGTTCGACGAAGTGATGGCGAGCGATGGGCGGCGCAACCTCAAGGGCGACGCCAAGGCGTTCGCTCTCGTGGAGCGCTTCGGCGAGCGAGGATTCGATTACGTGGGGGACGGCGTGGCCGATGGCGGCGTGCGCTCGGCCGCGCGCCGCGCCGTGGTGGTGGAATCGCCGCCGGTTCGCGTCTCCGCGCTCGCGCGGGCGCTGCGCGTGCGGCAGTGGCCGAAGAATTTCCTCGTGCTGGTGCCCCTCCTCACCTCGCACCACGTGGGCGATCCCGCGTCGGCGCTGCGTTCGGTGGCGGCCCTCGCGTCCTTCTGCCTCATGGCCTCCGCCATCTACGTCGTGAACGACCTCGCGGACCTGTCGGCCGACCGCGCTCACGAGGTGAAGCGCCGCCGCGTATTCGCCTCGGGCGAGCTGGGCATCGGATGGGGGCTCGGGCTCGCGCCGCTCGCCGCCGCTGCGGCCTTCGCGCTCGCCGTGCCCCTCGGCCCGGGCTTCGCCGCCACGCTCGCGCTCTACCTCGCGGTCGCGGTGCTCTACTCCCTCGCCCTCAAGCGCGTGGCGGTCCTCGACGTGATGGTGGTGGCCGCGCTCTATGCGTTCCGCATCCTCGCCGGCGCGCTCGCGATCGACGTGCCGGTCTCGGACTGGCTGCTGGCCTTTTCGATGTTCATCTTCCTCTCGCTCGCCTTCGCCAAGCGCCATGGCGAGCTCGCGCGCTTCGCCGGCGATGCGGCGCAGGCCGGGCGCCGCCTGCCGCGGCGGGGCTACCGGCGCGCCGACCTTCCGGCGATCGCGATGATGGGCGTCACGAGCGGCTTCCTGTCGGTCCTGGTGCTCGCGCTGTACATCACGAGCCGCGACGTGCTGGTCCTCTACCGCCATCCCGCGGTGCTGTGGTCCATCGCGGTGCTCTTCCTCTATTGGATCGGGCGCGCGTGGCTTCTCGTGGCGCGGGGCGAAGTCGACGAGGATCCGCTCTCCTTCGCGCTGCGCGATCCCCCGAGCTACGCCGTGGCGGCCCTCGCCGTGCTGGCCGTGTACCTCGCGACCTGAGCCTTGCGCCGATCGCTTCCGACCGTGGGGCTCGTGGTCGCTTTCCTCGCGGCCGGCGCGCTGCTCGCGTGGCCGCTGCGCCACGGCGGCGCGTTCCTCGACGATTTCCTCTTCCTCGCGCTCGGCCGGCACGAGGACGATCTCCTCGCGCTCGTCACCCGCGACGCGGTGGGCGGGTACTTCTTCCGGCCCCTGCCGCTCGCGGGCTGGTGGGCCAGCGTGCGGCTGCTGGGGACCGGCGCCCCCGCGCAGCTCTGCGTGAGCGTGGCGCTGCACGTGCTGAACGGCGGGATCCTGTACGCGTTCCTCCGGCGCCTGCGCGCCGGCCCCGGGCCCGCGGCGCTCGCGAGCCTCGTCTTCGTGTGCCATCCCACGGCCTTCGCCGCCACGGCCTGGCTCTCGGATCGCTTCGACCTCTTCTCGACCGGGTTCGGGCTCGGCGCTCTCGTCGCCACGGAGTCGTTCCTCGTCGCCCCGCGCCCCCGGACGCTCGTCGCGGCCGCCGCCGCCCTGCTCGCGTCGCTCCTCAGCAAGGAGATCGGCTATGTCTTCGCGGCGGCGGGCGCGCTCATGGCCGCGTGGGTCGTTCGCGACCGCCACGCGGCCTCGCCGCGGGACCGGCTCGCGATTCTCGGGACGATCGCCGCGACGAGCGGCCTCGCCCTCGGCGCGCGCGCCATCGCGGTGAGGGACGTCGCGAAGCCCCTGTTCGCTGCCCACGGCTGGCTGGCGACGGCGCTCGAAGGCACGGCCCGCTGGGTCGAGCCGCTTCCGAGATTCCTCGTGGTGACCCACGGCGGACGGCTGGCGATCGTCGCGTGGTGCCTGCTCCTCCTGCTGCTACTCGTCGGGGCTTTGCGGGGTCGGCGGGCGCCGGGCCGCGAGGGCTTGCGCATGGCCGGGGTGGGGATCGCGATCATGGCGGTGGCGGCGGTCGCGCAGTCGCCCGTGCTGGGATCGATGGTGTTCCGGCCGTTCGGCGACGCGCCGTTCGCGTTCGAGTCCCTCGCGGCCTCGCGGCTGTACTACGTCCCGCTCGCGGGCTTCGCGATGGTCGTCGCCGGCCTCGCGCAGCACGCCGCCGCCGGAGCCCGGTCGCGGCGGGGCGATCTCGCCTTCGCGCTCGCTTGCGTCGCGGCCGTCGCCGGATTGCTCGCCACCTCGCGCGCCATCGGCCGCGAGTGGGCGGCGTACACGCAGGCCCGCGTCGCCCCGGTCCTCGAGGCCGCCGTAGCCGCGCTCGCGCCGCGCACCGCCGTGCAACCCGGATGCAAGGTCTACCTCCTGTCGATGCCGGAAGAGCCGGGCCTCGCGCTCGTCATCGACGTCGCGGTCAAGCAGGCGCTGCCGCGGGGACATCCCCTCATGGGCTGCTTCATCGAGGGCGAGCGCGCGCCGTGGTACAACCTCGTGCGCTCGCGCGGGCTGCCGCCGGCGGCCGAGCGGCCCCTCGTCCCGCTCGTCTTCGAAGGCAGGCCGTTTCCTCCCCTGCGGGTAGGCAACCTCACGTACTACTACCTGCGCCTGCCCGACGCTTCCCGCGCGACCGGCGATCCGAACGCCACCTTTCTCGCCTATCGCGACGGAGCCTTCGCCGACGTCACCGCGGACGTGCGTGCGGGCCGCCGGACCGTGCGCTTCGCCGACGAGCTCGGACGCTAGCGCCTCAGGCGGCCCGTTGCGGCGCGTTGCCGCGATGGTAGACGCGATCGGCCGGCAGGAGCTCCGAGGGAGCGAGCAGCCCCTCTGCGCGCAGCGCTTCGTAATGCGGGGCGAAATCCGGCGCCGTGGCCTCGAAGAGCTCGTCGAAGCCGCGGATCACGAAGTACGTCTCCTGGAAGGTGTCGATCTTGTAGCGCGTGCGCATGATGCGCAGGAGGTCGAAGCCGACGCGGTTGGGCTCGGGGCTCTCGACGCAGTGGCGGATCTCGCCGCCCGAGGAGAGGATGCCGGCCCCGTAGGCGCGCAGCCCTTCGCGCGTGTCGATGAGCCCGAACTCGACGGTGTACCAGTACAGCCGCGCGAGCATCTCGATCGCGCCCAGCGCGTGGGCCTTGATGCCGCCGCGCCCGTAGGCCTGCATGTAGTCGGCGAAGACGGGATTGAAGAGCATCGGCACGTGCCCGAAGAAGTCGTGGAACACGTCGGGCTCGACGATGTAATCGAACTCGCCCGGCTCGCGCAGCCACACCGTCACGGGGAAGCGGCGGTTCGCGAGGTGCTCGAAGAAGACGAGGTCGGGCACGAGCCCCGGGACCGCGGCGAGCTCCCAGCGCGTGGCCGCGGCGAGCCTGCGGTTGATCGCCTCGAAGCGCGGGATGCCCGCCTCGTAGTCGAGGGTGGCGAGCGTGGCGCGGAACTCCTCGCAGGCGTAGCGCGGGACGAGCGCCGCCTGCCGTGCGCACAGCCGCCGCCACAGCTCGTGCTCCTCGCGCGTGTAGGCGCCCCAGTCCTGCTCCACCGTGTAGTCGGCACGGATGCGGCTGTAGTCGCCGCGCAGCGCGTGGTCGGTCTGGCCCGTCATCGCGCCGGCCCCGGGGGAACGTAACGCTCCACCCGCTGCTCGATCGCGCCGAAGACGCTCGCCCCCGCGCGATCGCGCATCTCGATCGAAACCATGTCGCCGAAGCGCAGGAAGGGCGTCTTCGCCGCGCCGCGCTCCACCTGCTCGACCAGGCGCGCCTCCATCAGGCACGCGTAGCCCGCGGCCGGATCGCGGTTGGAGACCGTGCCGGTGCCGACCAGCGTGCCCGCGGGAAGCTCGCGCGTCCTCGCGGCGTGGGCGATGAGCTCGGGCAGGCCGAAGGCGGCGTCCACGCCTGCGTCCGGGTGCCCGAGCACCGCACCGTTCACGCGGCATTCGAGCGCGAGGTGCACGCGGCCGTCCTTCCACGCCTCGCCCAGCTCGTCGGGCGTGGCGGCCACCGGGGCGAGCGCGTTGGCGCCCTTGCCGTTCACGAAGCCGAAGCCCTTGGCGAGCTCGGCCGGGATGAGGCGCCGGAAAGACACGTCGTTCACGAGGGTTAGGAGGCGCACGGCAAGCGCGGCTTGCGCGGGCGTGGCGCCCATCGCGACGTCGCCCACGAGGGCCGCCACTTCGCCCTCGAGGTCCACGCCCCAGTCCTCCGAAAGCGCGCGGATGGGATCGCGCGGCCCCATCATGCGGCCCGCGCCGCCCTGGTACATGAGCGGATCGCGGTGGAAGCTCTCGGGCACCGTGTCGCCGCGCGCGCGCCTCACGCGCTCCACGTGCGGGAGGTACGCGGAGCCGTCGAGCCATTCGTAGGCGCGGGGGAGCGGCGCGTCCACGCCGCCTTCCGCGAGCCGCGCGGCGAAGTCCACCGAGCCCGCGACCGGTCCGCGCTCGATCGCCGCGGCGAGCTCGGCCAGCCGCGGCGCCACCGCCTCCCAGCGCTCGAGCGCCTCCTGCATCGAGGCGGCGATGCCCCGCGCGGGAACCGCGCGCGCGAGGTCGCGGCTCACGACCGCGAGCGTGCCGTCGCGCCCCGGCCCCTTCAGCGACGCGAGCTTCATCGCGCGCCCTTGCCCGGGGGGAGGACGGCCGCCGCGAACCCGTCCCACGCGCGGTCGTACTCGCGGTCCATCGACGGCGACCGCAGCGCGTGCGCGGTGGGCTCGAATGGATAGCGGCACTCGAACATGAACGCGAGCGCGTCGTCGATGCGGCGGGGAACGAGCTCCGCGCCCACGGCCGCCTCGTACGACGCGCGGTCCGGGCCGTGGGCGGTCATCGCATTGTGCAGGCTCGCCCCGCCGGGCACGAAGCCGCCGCGCTTCGCCTCGTACTCGCCGCGCACGAGCCCCATGAATTCGCTCATCGCGTTGCGGTGGAAGTAAGGCGGGCGAAAGGTGTCCTCGGCCACGCTCCAGCGCGGTGGGAAGATCACGAAGTCCACGTTCGCGGTGCCGGGCGTGTCGGAAGGCGACGTGAGCACCGTGAAGATCGACGGATCGGGATGGTCGAAGGTGACCGTGTTCATCGCGTTGAAGCGCGCGAGGTCGTAGCGGTACGGATGGTAGTTGCCGTGCCACGCGACCACGTCGAGGGGCGAATGGCCGCAGCTCGCCGCCCATAGGTGGCCGCCGGAGCGCGCGACGATCTCCGTCGGCCCCGCGCGATCCTCGTACGCCGCGACGGGCACCTCGAAGTCGCGCACGTTGGCGAGCCCGTTCGCGCCGATGGGGCCCAGCTCCGGCAGCCGGAACGGCGCGCCGTGGTTCTCGCACACGTAGCCGCGCGCAGCCCCGCCCGCGAGCCCGACGCGGAAGCGCACGCCCCGGGGGATGACGGCGACCTCGCCGGGCGCGACCACGAGGCGCCCCATCTCGGTCGCGACGTCCAGGGCGCCCTCCTGCGGGACGAGGAGGAGCTCGCCGTCGGCGTCGTACATCACCCGCTCCATGGAGCGGTTCGCCGCGTAAATGTGCACGCTCGCCCCGCGCTGCGCGCGTGCGTCGCCGGCGGCGGCGAGGGTGGCCAGTCCCGCGAGGAAATCCGTCGGGCCCTCGGGAAGCTGCGGCGGCCCCCAGCGCAGGCGGTTGGGCGGGCACTCCGCCTCGCCGCACGGCGCGGCGCGCAGCCGCCCGTCGTCGATGCGCCGGAACGGACCGTGCATCGCCGAGGGGCGCAGGCGGTAGAGCCACGAGCGCAGGTTCTGCGCGCGCGGCGCGGTGAACGCCGTGCCCGAGAGCTGCTCGGCGTAGAGGCCGAAAGGGACGCGCTGCGGCGAGTTGCGCCCGCGCGGCAGCGCCCCCTCGACCGCCTCGGTCTCGTGCGGCCCGCCGAGCCCGTGGAGATAGCGCAGCACCGCCTGCGTCGCCCGATCGTTCATCGCGTCCCGCCCGTTCAGACCACGCCCCGCGCGATCTGGTCCGCCTCGATCGACTCGAAGAGCGCCCGGAAATTGCCCTCCCCGAAGCCTTCGTTGCCCTTGCGCTGGATGATCTCGAAGAAGATCGGCCCGATCACGGTCTCGGTGAAGATCTGCAGGAGCTTGTCCTCGCGCCGGTCCTTGTCGAGCCCCTCGCCGTCGATGAGGATGCGGTCGCGCCTCAGGCGCTCGAGGTCCTCGCCGTGGTCGGGCATGCGCGCGCGCACCCGCTCGTAGTAGGCGTCGGGGGTATCGAGGAAGCGCACGCCGCGCGCGCGCAGCGCCTCCACGGTCCCGTAGATGTCCGCGGTCGAGAGCGCGATGTGCTGGATGCCCTCGCCCTTGTACGCGTCGAGGTACTCCTGGATCTGCGACTTGCGGTCCGAGGGCTCGTTGATCGGGATGCGGATCTTGCCGCAGGGGCTCGTCAGCGCGCGCGAGGTGAGCCCGGTCCTGCGCCCCTGGATGTCGAAGTAGCGGATCTCGCGGAAGCCGAAGAGCCGCTCGTAGAACTCCGCCCACACGTCCATGCGCCCGGGGTAGACGTTGTGCGTGAGGTGGTCGATCTCGCCGAGCCCCGCGCCGCCGGGATGCTGCGGAGCGCCCTCGATCGGCACGAAGTCCACGTCGTAGATCGAGAGGCTCCCGCCCGCGTAGCCTCCCGATGAGGAATTCCTCGGGTAGCGGTCGACGAGGTAGATGAGGCTCCCGCCGATGCCCTGGATCGCCGGGATGCTGAGCTCCATGGGCCCCACCTTGCCGTGGAAGGGCTTCGCCCCCAGGCCGAGCGCCCGGGTGTAGGCGCGCGCCGCGTCCTTCACCCGGATCGCGAAGGCGCACGCCGACGGCCCGTGCACGCGCGCGAACGATTGGGCGAAGCTGTCGGGCTCGCGGTTCACGACGAAGTTGATCGCGCCCTGGCGGTAGAGGAGCACGTCCTTCGAGCGGTGGCGCGCGACGGCGACGAAGCCCATCTGCTCGAAGAGCTCGCCCAGCAGCCCCGGATCGGGCGCGGTGTATTCGACGAACTCGAAGCCGTCGGTGCCCATGGGGTTGTCGCGGATCGGCTCGGCGGGGCTCATGGCGGCCTCCTCGGCTCGGCGTGGCGGGAATGCGCCAGTGTATAACGCACCCGCCGCAATAGGATTGCAAAGTCGAGCGCCTTTGGCGCGCTTCGCGCAATAATATTGCGCCATTCCCATCCCGCGCGACCGACATGACGCCCCTTCGCCTCTCCCGCACCGACCGCCGCCTCCTCGACCTCCTGCAGCGCGACGCGAGCCTCACCAACCAGGAGCTCGCCGCGCGCGTGAGCCTGTCGCCGAGCGCGTGCCTGCGCCGGGTGCGCGCCCTCGAGCGCGCGGGCGTGATCCGCCGCTACGTGGCCCTGCTCGACGCGCGCAAGGTCGGGCTCGGCCTCGTGGGCTTCGTCACGGTGAAGCTCGAGAAGCGGGGGCGCATGCCGACCGACGCCTTCGCCCGGGCGGTGAAGGACTGGCCCGAGGTGCTCGCCTGCCACGCGCTCACGGGCGACATGGACTACGTCCTGCGCGTGCAGGTGGAGGACCTCGACCACTTCTCGCGCTTCGTGATGGAGTCCCTCCTCAAGCACCCCGGCGTGCTCGACGTGAAGTCGAGCTTCGTGCTCGAGGAGGTGAAGGAGACGACCGCGCTGCCGCTCGCGCACCTCGCCGCATGAGTCGCGCGGGCGCCCGCGGCCAAATTGACTTGCCGCGCGGCGTTCCGGCATGATGGGCCCGTCCGCCCGCGGCGCCGAGACGTCGATGCGGCACCGCCCGCGCCGCCCCTTCCCGTGATCGCCTTCCTCCTGCGCCGAGCGCTCCAGGCCATCCTCGTGATGCTGGTGGTGGGATTCATCTCGTTCGGGCTGTTCAACTTCGTGGGCGATCCGGTGTCCCAGATGGTGCCCCCCGAAGCCACCCAGGCGGACCGCGACGCCATGCGCCACGCCCTCGGGCTCGACCGCCCCTTCTACGTCCAGTTCGGCACCTTCCTCGCCAACGCGCTGCACGGCGACTTCGGCCTGTCGCTGCGGCTGGGGCGCCCCGTGTCCGCGCTCATCGCCGAGCGGCTCCCGGCCACGCTGGAGCTCTCCTTCACGGCGGCGCTCATCGGGCTCGCGGTGGGGATCCCCGCCGGCGTCTATACGGCGCTCAAGCGCGACTCGTGGCTTTCGCGCGCGACGCTCACCATCTCGCTCGTCGGCGTGTCGCTGCCCAACTTCATCATCGGCATCTTCCTCATCCTCGTGTTCGCCGTGTGGCTGGGCGTGCTGCCCTCCTTCGGCCGTGGAGATACGGTGCAGCTGGGGTTCTGGTCCACGGGGCTGCTCACGGCCTCGGGCCTCAAGGCGCTGATCCTTCCGGCCATCACGCTCGGCTTCTTTCCGCTCACGCTCGTCATGCGGCTCGTGCGCTCGGAGATGCTCGAGGTGCTGAGGTCGGACTACATCAAGTTCGCCCGCGCGCGCGGCCTCACCGACCGCGCCGTGAACTTCGGCCACGCGCTCCGCAACACGCTCGTGCCGGTGATCACGATCACGGGCCTGCAGCTCGGCGGCATCATCGCCTTCGCGATCATCACCGAGCAGGTGTTCCAGTGGCCCGGGATGGGGCTGCTCTTCGTCCAGGCGGTGCAGTTCGCCGACGTCCCGGTGATGGCGGCGTACCTGTGCCTCATCGGGCTCGTCTTCGTGGTGATCAACCTCGTGGTGGACCTGCTCTACTACCTCGTCGATCCGCGGCTGCGGGTCGAGAAGGGCGCCGAGGCCCGCTGATGCCCTCGCTCGCCGCCCTGCTCGACAGCGACGTCTTCTACAGCTTCCGGCGCCGGCCCGAGGTGATCGTCTCGGCCGTCGTCGTGGCCGCCTTCGTCGTGGGCGCGCTCTTCGCGCCGTGGGTCGCGCCCCACGACCCGTTCGACCTCGCCACGCTCAACCTCGGCGACGCCTTCACGCCCCCCGCGTGGAGCGGCCACGGCCACGCCGGCTACCTCTTCGGCACCGACGACCAGGGGCGCGACATGCTCTCGGCGATCATCTTCGGCTCGCGGATGTCGCTGCTCGTGGGCCTGGTCTCCACGCTGGCCGCGCTCGTCCTCGGGGTCGCCCTCGGGCTCGTGAGCGGCTACGCGGGCGGCGCGGTGGACGCGTTCATCATGCGGGTGGCCGACGTGCAGCTGTCCTTCCCCGCGATCCTCATCGCGCTCCTCGTGGACGGGCTCGCGCGCGCGGCCCTGCCGCGCGAGATGCAGGACCAGCTGGCGCTCTACGTCCTCGTGGTCGCGATCGCGGCCTCGGGCTGGGTGCGCTACGCCCGGACCGTGCGCGGCACCACCCTCGTCGAGCGCAACAAGGAGTACGTCCAGGCCGCGCGCGTGATCGGAAGGCATCCGGCCGCCATCATGTTCTCCCACGTGCTGCCCAACACGCTGGGACCCGTGCTCGTGCTCGGCACGCTGCACATCGGGGAAGCGATCATCACCGAGGCGACGCTGTCGTACCTGGGGGTGGGCGTGCCGCCGACGCAGCCCTCGCTCGGCACGCTGATCCGCAACGGCAACGACTTCCTGCTTTCGGGGGAATGGTGGATCACCGTGTTCCCCGCCGCGGCCCTGGTCCTGCTGGTGCTCGCCATCAACGTCCTGGGGGACTGGCTTCGCGACGCCCTCAACCCCAGGCTTCGCTAGCGTCGCGTGAAAGGCCGTGCCATGAAACGCCCGTACTTCCTCCTGCTCGTCCCGCTCGCCGCCGCCGCGGCCTCCGGGCCCTACGACCAGCCCTACTCGATCATCGAGAAGGACCCGATCCGCTCGGCCGACCCGAACGTGATCCCGCTCGTCATCAACCGCGTCGACGACCGCAACGCGCTCAACCTCGCCCGCGCGGTCGTCCCCCCGGGCCGCCACCAGGTCACCGTGGACGTGCCGGCGCGCAAGGGCTTCCCCGCCAGCCAGCACACCTTCGAGCTCACGACCGAGCCGTGCACGCGCTACTACATCGCCGCGAAGCTCGACAATCCCGTGGGCCAGCGCTGGGAGCCGATCGTGCGCAGCCACGAGCGCATCGGCGAGTGCGAGAAGAAGTTCGCCCTGGCCCGATGACGACGAAGGAACCGGGGACGGACCCCAAGCCGGGAGAGCCGGGGTCCGTCTCCGCAAGCAGGGAGGGGAAAGCCCTGCTTGCGGTGCGCGACCTGCGGGTCGAGTTCAACACGCGGCGCGGGACCCTGGTGGCGGTCGACGGCGTGAGCTTCGACATCGCGCCCGGCGAGGTGCTGGGCGTGGTGGGCGAATCGGGCGCCGGCAAGTCGCTCACCGGCTCGGCGATCATCGGGCTGCTCGAGCCGCCGGGGCGCATCGCCGCCGGCGAGATCCTGCTCGAGGGCAGCCGCATCGACCGCCTGCCGGCGGAGGCGATGCGCCGCGTCCGCGGCCGGCGCATCGGCGCGATCTTCCAGGACCCGCTCACCTCGCTCAACCCGCTCTTCACCGTCGGGCGCCAGCTCGTGGAGACGATCCGCACGCACCTGCCGCTCGACGAGGCCGCCGCCCGCCGCCGCGCGACCGAGCTGCTCGCGGAGGTGGGCATCCCGGCCCCGGAGCGGCGCGTCGACCACTACCCCCACCAGTTCTCCGGCGGCATGCGCCAGCGCGTGGTGATCGCCCTCGCGCTGTGCGCGAACCCGCGCCTCGTGATCGCCGACGAGCCCACCACCGCGCTCGACGTCTCGATCCAGGCGCAGATCATCACGCTCATCAAGCGCCTGTGCCGGGAACACGGCACGGCGGTGATGCTCGTCACCCACGACATGGGCGTGATCGCGGAGACCGCCGACCGCGTGGCCGTGATGTACGCCGGCCGCATCGTGGAGATCGGCCCGGTGCAGGCGGTGATCCACGACCCGCAGCACCCGTACACCGCGGGCCTCATGGGCTCGATCCCCACCGTGGGCGCCGCGCTCGGGCGCCTGCCCCAGATCGAGGGCTCCATGCCGCGCCTGGACGCCATCCCCGCGGGATGTCCCTTCCATCCGCGCTGTCCGCGCGCCTTCGAGCGCTGCCGGGCGGCACGTCCCGAGCTGATGCCCGCGAACCGCACCCGCGCGGCGTGCTGGCTCAACTCGCCGGAGCGCGCGGCGCCGGGCGCGGGCCCCGCGTGGAGCGAGGGAGCGGTGCATGGCTGAGCGCCCGGGCGCCGCCGCCCGACCGCTCCTCGAGGTGAGGGACCTCGTGCGCGATTTCGACGTCTCGCGCCCGTGGCTCAACCGCGTGGTCGAGGGCGCGCCACGCCAGCTCCTGCGCGCGGTCGACGGCGTCTCGCTCGAGATCCCGCGCGGGGAGACGCTCTCGCTCGTGGGCGAGTCCGGGTGCGGCAAGTCCACGGTGGCGCGCCTCATCTGCGGCCTGTACGCGCCCACGAGCGGGTCGATCGCGTTCGACGGGGTCGACCTCGCCACGCTCACGCGCCGCGCGGACATGCTCGCGATGCGGCGGCGCTTCCAGATGATCTTCCAGGACCCCTACGCGAGCCTCAACCCGCGCTGGCGCGTGCGCGACATCGTGGCCGAGCCGATCCGCTCCCACGGCCTCGTGCGCGGCGCGCGCGCCCTTCGCGAGCACGTGGGGCGGCTCCTCGTCGACGTGGGCCTCGCGGAGCGCGACGGCGAGCGCTATCCGCACGAGTTCTCCGGCGGCCAGCGCCAGCGCATCTCCATCGCCCGCGCGCTCTCCTCGAACCCCGAGTTCCTCGTCTGCGACGAGCCCACGAGCGCGCTCGACGTGTCGGTGCAGGCCCAGATCCTCAACCTCATGACGGACCTGCAGCGCGAGCACGGGCTCACCTACCTCTTCATCTCGCACAACCTCGCCGTGGTCTCGCACATCTCGAACGCGGTGGGCGTGATGTACCTCGGCCGCATCGTCGAGATGGCGCCCACGCGCCTGCTCTTCGAGCGGCCGCTGCATCCGTACACGCGCATGCTCGAGAGCGCGATTCCCGACATCGAGATGTCGGGCAAGGCGCGCACGCCCGTGGCGGGCGAGGTGCCCAATCCCCTCGATCCGCCCCGCGGCTGCGCATTCCATCCGCGCTGCCCGCACGCGCGCGAGGTCTGCCGCGCCGAGCGCCCGGAGCTCCTCGAGCGCGACGGCGCGCGCGTCGCCTGCCACGGCATCCGCGAGGGATGGATCCCGCTGCGGCTCGCGGCGGCCGCCTAGGCGCCGCCCCCCGGGGCCGAGCGGCGAATTACGCCTGTAACTGCCCCCGCGCGGGCGTGGGGGAAGCGCCCCCGGGGCCCATGACAAGCGTAGCGAAATCGCGCCTGCGACATTGACTCGCGCGGCGCCGCTGGTTAGCCTCGGATAGCCCGACTGCGCCGGCATCCGGCACCCATGGCCCAACGCGGATTCTCGCTCGTCGAAATGGTGTTCGTCCTCGCGATCGCCGGGGTCGTGCTCGCGATCGCCGTGCCGACCGTGCAGGCCTACATGGACAGGAGCCGCGTCTCCCAGGCGATCGTCGAGATCAACGACATGTCCACGCAGATCCGGCTCCAGTACAAGCGCGCGGGGACGCTCCCCGACTCGCTCGACGACGCGGGGTTCGGCGGGAAAACCGATCCCTGGGGGAACGCGTACCAGTACCTCAACCTGGTCACGCTCAAGGGCAACGGGCAGGCGCGCAAGGACAAGAAGCTGCATCCGCTCAACACCGACTTCGACCTCTACAGCGTGGGCGCCGACGGGCAGACCGCCGCTTCCCTCGTGAACAGCGTGAGCCGCGACGACGTCGTGCGCGCGCGCGACGGCGGCTTCATCGGCCTCGCCTCGGACTTCGACCCGTGAACGCTCGCCGCGCGCAATCGGGCAGCGTCGCACGCCAGCTCTTCATGCTGTTCGTGCTCTCGGCCTTCGTGCCGCTCGCCCTCATCGCGGCCCTTTCGCTCGGCGAGGTGCGCAGCCTCCTGCTCCAGGAGGGCGAGCAGCGCCTCGCGGCCGTGGCCAAGGCCTACGGCATGACGCTCTACGAGCGGCTGCTGGTGGCGAACGAGCTCGTCGTCTCGAGCGCGATGCGCAACCCCGGAAGCCTCGCGCGCGACGACATCACGCATCGCACGTTCCGCTGGATCGCGCGGCTGGAGCCGTCCGGCCAGACGGTCCCTCTCACGGGCACGCCGGGGCCGGCAACGCTCACCGACGTGGCGCGCGACCGGCTCGCCGAGCGCAAGCCCGTCGTCATCGTCTCCTCGGCGGGCGGGGCGCCCCACGTGCTCCTCGCAGCCGCCGTGCCCGGCCCCCAGGGAGAGGCGACGGTCGTGGCCGAGGTGGACCCGGACTACCTGTGGGGATCGCGCGACGACGTCCCGGCCTTCACCGACTACTGCATCGTCGAGGACGTGAGCGGCATCACGCTGCACTGCACCTCGGAGCTCGAGGCGGGCCCGGAGCACGAGATGCTCGAGAAGAACCGTTCCTCCCTCGGAACCGCCTCGTGGCGGCGCAACGGGGAGCCGTACCGGGGCGTGGCGTGGGCGCAGTTCATGCGCGCGGGCTTCGGCACGCCCGACTGGGTGGTGATCGCGAGCCAGCCGGAGCGCTACCAGATCGCGGGCGCGATCGCCTTCGGGCGCCTCTACATCCCCGTGGTGGTCCTGGCGCTGCTGATGGTGAGCTGGCTCACCATCCGCCAGGCGAGCCGGATCGTGCGGCCCCTCGCGCGGCTCGCCGAGCGGGCGCGGGGGATCTCGCAGAACGACTTCAAGTCGCGCCTCGAGCTTGCCGCCGCGGACGAGTTCGGCGAGCTCGCCGTCGCGCTCAACAACATGTCCGAGAAGCTCGGCCGGCAGTTCGCCTCGCTCAACGCCCTCTCGGAGATCGACCGCCTGATCCTCTCCTCGGTCGAGACGGGCCGGGTCGTGCGCACCGTGATGGAGCAGCTCGCGAGCGCGGTGCACGCCGACGCGGTTTCGGTGACCCTGATCGACCACGACGATCCGGACCGCGCGCGGACGTACTTCCGGTCTTCGGACGCCGACGGGGCGCTGGACATGACGCGGCACGAGATGAGCTCGTGGGACCGCAGCAACCTCGAGGGGGCTCCGGGGGGCCAGTGGGTCGCGCTCGCGGGGCACCCGAGCCCCTACCTCGAAGGCCTCGCCCGGGACGGCGCCGGCAACGCGTACGTGCAGCCCGTGATGTGGCGCGGCGAGCTCTGCGGGGCGCTCGCCCTCGGCTACCGGACGGCCTCCTCGCTCGACGCCGAGGAAAGCCGCCATGCCCGCGAGCTCGCCGACCGCGTGGCGGTGGCGGTGTCCTCGGCGTGGCGCGACGAACAGCTCTACGTGCAGGCGCACTTCGACCCGCTCACGGGCCTGCCCAACCGGCTGCTCTTCAAGGACCGCCTCGGCCAGGAGATCGCCCGCAGCCAGCGCGAGGGCCTGCGCTTCGCGGTGCTCTTCGTGGACCTCGACCGATTCAAGACGGTGAACGACAGCTTCGGGCACACGACGGGGGACGCGGTGCTGCGCGAGACGGCCCTCCGCATCGCGAAGTGCACCCGGGCTTCCGACACCGTGTCGCGGCTGGGCGGCGACGAGTTCACCGTGATGGCCACGAACTTGCACCACGCGCAGGAGGCGTGGCACATCGCCGAGAACGTGGTGGAGGCGCTCTCCCGCGAGTTCGGCGTCGGCGGCCAGCAATGCTTCCTCAGCGCGAGCGTGGGCATCGCGACCTTCCCCGACGACGGTGCTTCGGCCGAGGACCTCCTCAAGTGCGCCGACACGGCCATGTACCGTGCCAAGGCGGCCGGGCGCTCGCAGGCGGTATTCTTCGAGGAGCGCATGAACGCGGAAGCCGTCGCGCGCCTCACGCTCGACCGAGACCTGCGCGTGGCCATCGAGCGGCGCGAGCTCGAGCTGCACTACCAGCCCAAGGTGGACCTGCGCACCGGCATGATCCGCAGCGCCGAGGCGCTCATCCGCTGGCGCCACCCGGTGCACGGGCTCATCAGCCCGGGCCGCTTCATCCCGCTCGCGGAGGAGTCGGGGTTCATCGAGCAGCTCGGCAACTGGACGCTGCGCGAGGCGTGCTCACGGATGAAGCAATGGCGCGCGTGGGGGCTGCCGGTCGAGAGCGTCGCCGTGAACGTCTCGCCGCGCCAGTTCCGCCGCCGGGGGCTCGTCGAGTTCATCCAGGAATGCGTGCAGGAGGCGGGCCTGCCCCCGGAATGCCTCACGATCGAGATCACCGAAGGCGTGCTGATGGAGCGCGACTCGGCGGCGGAAGAGCTCCTCGACCGCCTCCACGCGATGGGCCACGGCATCGCGCTCGACGACTTCGGCACCGGCTTCTCGTCGATGTCCTACCTCAAGCGCTTTCCGGTGCGCGAGATCAAGATCGACCGCGCCTTCGTCGACGGGCTCGAGAGCAACGCCGACTCCGAGGCCATCGTGGCGGCGATCGTCGCCATGTCCCACGCCCTCGGAAAGATCGTCGTCGCCGAGGGCGTGGAGACCCGCGAGCAGCTGGCGCTCCTCACGCGCATGGGGTGCGAATACGTGCAGGGCTTCGTGATCGCCCCGGCGCTGCCCGCCGACGTCTTCGAGCGGCGCGTTCGCGAGCAGACCGCGGCGCGGGCCGCGTGAGGCGCGACCCGGGCGCCCGGGCCTAGGGGCTCGTTTCGGCGGGCGCGGCCGGGGCCGCGTAGGCGCTCGCCACGAGCCAGCCGAACACCGCGCTCGCGATCACCGCCGCGACGATGTCGATCACGAACTGCGCATCGCCCGGGAGAACCTGCGGCACCAGCGCCGAAGGGGGACCCACGAACGTGCTCGTGGTCGCCCCGGCCATGAGCGACAGGAGCACCGCGCCGGGCGCGCGCCGCAGCCGGCGCACCCGTCCCGCCGCGGCCAGCGCGAGCGCGAAGCACGCGGCCGCCCCGACCACCTCGACCCCGTCGAGGAGGAAGAAGCGCATGGGCTCCACCCCTTTCCCCACCAGCATCTCGCCCGCCGCGATCCACCACACGCCCTGGGCGACGACGAGGCCGGCGAAGAAGCTCACGATCGCGTTGCGCATCGCGCCCTGCTCCATGAACGCGCCTCCGGTTCCTGGGACGGCCCCCATGATAAGCCGCGGGCGGCGGACCTCCAAGGGCGCACGTCACACGCGGTTGACCTCCACGCCCCGGCGCCGCGACAATTCCGGATGGGCGCCGAAACGCCTCCCGTCGCTCCGCGTACCCGCGCGGCCCAGGGCCTGGGCCGGGTCGCGGACCCCTATCGCGACGTGGTGGCCCCGATCCACGTCGCCACGACCTACGAGCGCGGCGCCGACGGCGCCTATCCCGGCGGGCGCACCTACTCGCGGGCCGACAACCCGAGCTACGACGAGCCCGAGGCGGTGATCGCCTCGCTCGAGGGCGCGGCCGCGTGCCTGCTCTTCGCCTCGGGGCAGGCGGCCGCGGGCGCGCTCTTCGCCGCCCTCGGTCCGGGCGCGCGCATCCTCGCCCCGCGCAACATGTACTGGGGGCTTCGCAACTGGCTCACGGGCTTCGTCGCCCCCTGGGGCGCGCCGGTCGCCTTCTACGACAACGCCTCCATCGACGACCTCGCGGCGAAGGCGCGCGAGGCGGCCCCGCGGGCGATCTGGGTCGAGACGCCCGCCAATCCCACGTGGGACGTGACCGACGTCGCCGCCGCCGCCGAGGTCGCCCGGCGGACGGGCGCGATCCTCGCGGTCGATTCCACCTGCGCGACCCCGGTGCTCACGCAGCCGCTCACCCTCGGCGCGCACCTCGTGATGCACTCGGCGACCAAGTACCTGAACGGCCATTCCGACGTCGTCGCCGGGGCGCTCGCCACCGCACGCGAGGACGAGCTCTGGGCGCGCATCCGCTACGTGCGCTCGGCGGGCGGCGCGATCCCCGGGCCGTTCGAGGCGTGGCTCCTCGCGCGGGGGCTACGCACGCTCTTCCTGCGCGTGGAGCGCGCGTGCGCCAACGCGCTCGCGATCGCGCAGCGCTTCGAGCGCCATCCGCGGCTCTCCCACCTGCTCTACCCGGGCCTCGCCTCGCATCCGGGCCATGCCGTGGCGGCGCGCCAGATGAAGGGCGGCTTCGGTGCGATGCTGTCGCTGCGGCTGCGCGAAGGGGAAGCGGCCGCGCGCGATTTCACCGCGCGCCTCCGGGTCTTCCGGCGCGCGACGTCCCTGGGATCGGTCGAGAGCCTCGCCGAGCACCGGGCGAGCGTCGAAGGGCCCGGGACGACGTGCCCCGCGGACCTCGTGCGCCTGTCGGTCGGCGTGGAGGACGCGGCCGACCTCGTCGCCGACATCGAGCAGGCCCTCGCGTGACGCTGCCCTCGCCCGCCAACCTCTTCGCCTCGCTCGCCTTCGGCGTCGTCGGCGCGGGCGCCTTCATGTACGGCAAGAAGACGGGCGGGATTCGCGCCATGGTCCTCGGCGTGGGGCTCATGGTGTATCCGTATTTCGTGGACCCGACATGGCTGCTCTACACGATCGGGATCGCGCTCACCGCGGCGCTCTTCGTGTTCCGGGACTGAGCCGCCCCGTATAATCGCGCGCGTGCTGTTCAACTCGTACGCGTTCGTCCTCGCCTTCCTGCCCGCGGCCGTCGCCGGCTACTTCCTCGTCGCCCGCCGCTCGCACCTCGGGGCGAACGCCTTCCTCGCCGCCGCTTCCCTCGTCTTCTACGCCTGGTGGCGGGTCGAGCTCGTCGCGCTGCTCCTCGCCTCGGCCGCGGTCAATTTCGCCGTGGGCCGAAGGCTCTCGCGCGCCGCGGCGGCCGGAAGGGACGCACGGGCGATGCTCTTCCTCGGCGTCGCCTTCGACCTCGGGCTCCTCGGCTACTTCAAGTACGCGGACTTCTTCATCGCGAACTGGAACACGCTCTCGGGGGCGCACCTGCCCCTGCTCGAGGTGGCGCTGCCGCTCGGCATCAGCTTCTTCACGTTCACGCAGGTCGCCTACCTCGTGGACGCGTGGAAGGGCAAGGCCGCCGAATACAGTCCCGTGAACTACCTGCTCTTCGTCACGTACTTCCCGCACCTCCTCGCCGGCCCCATCATCCACCACCGCGAGATGATGCCGCAGTTCGCCGACCCGCGGCTCAAGCGCCTCGACTGGGAGAACGTCGCCCGCGGCCTCGTGCTCTTCACGCTCGGGCTCGCGAAGAAGGTGCTCGTCGCCGACACCCTGGCGCCGTGGGCCGACGCCGGGTTCGCGAGCGCGCACGCGCTCACGCTCGCCGACGGCTGGATCACGATGCTCGCCTATGCCATGCAGCTCGTGTACGACTTCAGCGGCTACACCGACATGGCGCTCGGCGCCGCGCTCATGGCGAACATCCGGCTGCCGATCAACTTCGATTCGCCGTACCGCTCGGCGGACATCCGGGAGTTCTGGCGGCGCTGGCACATCACCCTTTCGCGGTTCCTGCGCGACTACGTGTACATCCCGCTCGGCGGCAACCGCCGGGGCGAGGCGCGCATGCTGGCGGCCTTCCTCGTCACCTTCACCCTCGGCGGGCTGTGGCACGGCGCGGCGTGGACCTTCGTCGCGTGGGGCGCGATCCACGGCACCGCGCTCGTGGTCGTGCACTTCTGGAGGAAGCTGGGGCGTCCGCTCCCCCGGCCCGTCGCCATCGGCGTGACCGCCCTCTTCGTGGCCGCGGCGTTCGTGGTGTTCCGCGCGCCCACGCTCGCGGACGCGGGATCGGTGCTCGCCTCGGTGGCGGGGCTCAACGGCTTCGACCTGCACCTCGCGGTCGCGCAATGGGCCGGCCTCGCCCGTCCCGCCTCGATCGGCGAGCGCGCGCCCGAGCTCGGCACGCTCGCGGTGCTCGCCGCGGCCCTCGCGATCGCCTTCATGCCGCGCACCTCGACCGAGCTCGCCGCGACGGTGTCGCTGCGGGGCTGGCCGCGCTACGCGTTCGGGGGGCTCCTCGCGTGCGGGCTCGTGTTCATCGAGAACGCGAGCCCCTTCATCTACTTCATCTTCTGACGTGGCGCGCGGCTTCGTCCTCGCGGTGGTCGCGGTCGCCCTCGCCCTCGCGGCCTCGGCAGGGGCGCTCAACGCATGGGTGGACCCCTTCGCGCACTATCACCGGCCGATCCATTTCCCGGCGCGCTTCTACCCGGAGTGGCAGCGCTACGAGAACCCGGGGATCGCCAAGCACTACGACTACGACCGCGTCGTGACGGGCTCCTCGCTCATGGAATGCGTGTTGCCGAGCGACGTGGACCGCGCGATGGGCGGCAGGACGGTGAACCTTTCCGTCTCGGCGATGAGCGCGTTCGACGCAGGGCGGCTGCTCGAGGCGGCGCTCGCCACCGGCAAGCCCCGCCAGGTCATCATGAACCTCGACTACAACATGTTCTCGGGCGCGCCGGGGCGCAGCGGCTTCGCCGAGGCGTTCCCCGCCTATCTCTACGACGACGATCCCTGGAACGACCTGCCCTACCTCCTCGGCATCGGGACCACGCGCAAGTCGGTCGAGACGCTGCTGGGGCTGCACTGGTCGCGCTTCAACACCGACCCCGACCGCATGTGGTACTGGGCCGACGGCGCGACCTTCTCCGCGGCCCACGTCGTGCACGGCCTCGATCCGGCGAACCTCAACGCGCGGTTCTCGCAGCCGCCGCGCACGCTCGAAGGCATGCAGGCGAGCTTCGAGGCGAACCTCGCCCCCGTCATCGAGCGCTATCCGGGCGTGCGCTTCACGTTCCTCTACGCGCCCTACTCGATCCTCGCGTGGGCGGACTTCGAGCAGCGCCGCCAGGTCGGGGTGACCCTCGCCTTCCGCGAGTGGCTCTTCGATCGCATGGCGGGCCGTCCGAACGTGGAGCTCTTCGACTTCCAGGCCGACCCGGTGCTCACCGAGGACCTGGGCCTCTACACCGACATCTACCACTTCTCTCCGGCGGTCGCGAAAGGGCTGATGGAAGCCATCGCCGCGGGAAGCCACCGCCTCACGAGGCAGGCGCTCGAGCGCAACGACGCGTGGCTGCGGCGCGCGGCCGAGCGGACCGATCCCGCGGCGCTCATCGCGCGGGCGAAGGAGTGAGGCCGCCTAGCGCGCGAGCCCCCGGCTCATGATGACCGCGACGAGCGGGATCACGGCCGCGATGTGGACCTCGATCATGACGAGGCGCCTCACCCGGCGGCGCTCCTCGTCGGGCACGCTCCACCCCGCGTCGCGCTCGAACAGGCGCCGCCAGCGGATGAAGCGCAGCGTCGGGCCCACCGAGATGATGCCCACGGCGAAGAAGAGCGCGAGCTTCACGTAGATCGGCCAGGCCGAGAGGTAGAACTCCGGGCCCTGGATGCCGAAGACGAGGCGCAGGAACCCCGTCGCCAGCACCGCGATGGCCGAGGCGAAGTACCAGATGTCCACGCGCCCCAGGAGCCGCACGGCGGCCAGGTCGAGCGCGCCGCGCATCATCATGGTCTCGACGACGAGGAACGAGAAGAGCATGAAGACGGCGATGAAATGCAGGTAGGCGAGGATCGCGTCCAGCCACACGGTCAGGTCCTCCGGGATACGAAGCGGCGGATGCGCTCGAGCGCTTCCTCGAGGCGCGCGATGGGCTGCGTGTAGGCGATGCGCACGTGGCGCGCGGGCTCGTTCTCGCCGAAGTCCTTGCCCGGCGTGAGGGCCACGCCCGCCTCGGCGAGGAGCTCCCGCGCGAAGGCGAAGCTGTCGGCGGTCACCTTCGAGCAGTCGGCGTACACGTAGAAGGCGCCCTCGGGCACCACGGGCACCGCGAGCCCCACGGACTCGAGGCCCGGCACGAGGAAGCGCCGGCGCGCGTCGAGCTCGGCCCGGCGCTCCTCGAGGATCGCGACCGTCTCGGGCCGGAAGCACGCGAGCGCGGCGTGCTGCGCGAGGGTGGACGGCGAGATGAAGAGGTTCTGCGCGAGGATCTCGACGTGGCGCACGAGGCCGGGCGGGGCGAGCATCCATCCGAGCCGCCATCCGGTCATCTGGAAGTACTTCGAGAAGCTGTTGATCACCACCACGTCCTCGCCGACTTCCACGGCCGTGCGCGCCTGCGTGCCGTAGGTGAGGCCGTGGTAGATCTCGTCGGACAGGAGCGTGGCGCCCTTCTCGCGCGCGAGGGCTGCGAGCTTCGCGACCTCCGCGGGCGCGACGAGCGTTCCCGTGGGGTTGGAAGGGCTCGCGACCATCGCCATCCGCGTGCCCCCGGTCCAGTGGCGGCGCGCGAGCTCCGCCGTGAGCTGGTAGCGCGTCGCCGCGCCCACGGGCACGCCGCGCGGCACCGCGTCCAGGGCGCGCACGAAGTTGCGGTTGCACGGATAGCCCGGGTCGGCGAGCAGCACCTCGTCGCCGGGATCGAGGAGGACCCCGAAGGCGAGCAGCAGCGCGGCGCTCGATCCGGCCGTGACGACCACGCGGCTCGCCGGCACGTCGATGCCGTAGCGATCGCGGTAGAAGCCCGCGATCGCCTCGCGCAGGGGCGCGAGCCCCAGCGCCGAGGTGTAGAACATCGGCTGCGTGTCGAGCGCGCGCTTGGCCGCCTCCACCACCGGCGCGGGCGTGCGGAAATCGGGCTCCCCGATCTCGAGGTGGATCACGTCGCGCCCGCGCGCCTCGACCTCGCGCGCGAGCGTCTGGATCTCCATCACCTCGAAGGGCTCGATGTCGGCCATGCGCGCGGCCACGCGCAGGCGCTCGGCGACCTCGTTCATCCGCCCATTGTACGGAATGCGTCCCTCTTTTCAGCGAAGGTGCTCGTCGCGGAATTTCTGCAGGCGCTTGGCCGACACGGGGAGCGGCGTGCGCAGCTCCTGCGCGAAGAGCGAGACGCGCAGCTCCTCGAGGAGCCAGCGGTATTCCTCGAGGCGCGAGCCGCGGGCGGGCTCGGCCCCGGGCGAGCCGCGCGCTTCCGCGGCTGCCTTCGCGCGCGCCTCGTAATCGGCCCAGAGCGTCTGCACCGTGGCGGCGTGCTTCCCATCGCGCTCGGCGTTGGCGCGGTATTTCCGCAGGCGCAGCGCGTAGCCCTTGAGGTAGCGCGGCAGGTGCTCGAGGCGATCCCAGGGCGTCCCCGCGAGGAACCCGGGATGGACGAGGCGGTCGCGCTGGGCCTTCACCTCCTGAGCGACGCGACCGAGGCCCGCCGACTCGGCGATCGCCTGAGTGAGCTGCTGGCTCGCTTCCCCGATCGCCGCCGCGTGGCGCAGGGCACCCTCGGTCACGGCGGCGAGCCGCGCCTTCGCGCGCTTCTTCTGTTCCTCGAACGCCCGGCGGTCGCGCGGCGGATCGTCCTCCCCGATGAACGCGCGGTCGAGGATCGCCTCGACGAGGTCGGCGCGCAGCCGCTCCGGAGGGATCGCCCCCGTGAAGCGCAGGGCGAGCGCGTTGAAGCCGGGAAGCCCGCGCTCGAGCGCCTTCACCTGCTCCTTGAGCTCCAACGCGAGGAGCCGCTTCACGCCCTCGCGATGCGCCTCGTCCGCCTTCTCCCGCGTGTCGAAGAGGCGGATCGCCACGCTCGCGCCTTCGTCCGCGAGCCCCGGATAGCCCGTGAGCGTCTGGATTCCGCGCCGGAACGAGACCTGGGGCGGAAGCTCGCCGAAGTCCCACGCCACGAGGCCCTCGCGCTCGAGGCCCGGCTTCGCCTTCGCGAGCGTGAGGCTCGCGGCCTCGCCGAGGCGCCGGCGCAGCTCCCCGAGGTCCCGGCCCATGGCGAGCTCGCGCTTCGCCTCGTCGAGCACGCGGACGTTCATGCGCAGGTGCGCGGGCGCCTCTTCCTTCGACCAGATCGAGTCGTCGAGCCGCTCGCCTGCGAGGCGCGAGGCGTACTGGAGGACCGCCTGCCTCACGGTCGGAACGGGGCCGCGCTCCTCGCCGGGACGCGGCGGCGCGATCGAGACCCCTTCCAGGAATCGCGTCACGTGCTCGGGGACGGGCACGAGCTGCGCGCGGATGCGCTTGGGCAGCGCCTTCATCGTCCACGCCACCTTCTCGCGCACCATGCCCGGCACGAGCCAGTCGAGCGCGGCCTCGTCGACCTGGTTGAGCAGCGCGAGCGGGACGTCGATCGTCACGCCGTCGAGGGGATGTCCCGGCTCGAAGCGGTAGGCGAGCGGGAACGCGGCCTCGCCGATCCGGATCTCCCGGGGAAAGAGCTCCTCCGTCACGGCTTCCGCCCCGTGGCGCATGAGGTCCTCGCGAGCGAGGAAGAGCAGGCGCGCTTCCTTGCGGCTCGCCTCGCGGTACCAGGCGTCGAAGGAGCGCGCGTCGCGCACGTCCTTCGGGATGCGCGCGTCGTAGTAGGCGTAGAGCGCGCGCTCGTCCACCAGCACGTCGGGGCGCCGCGCGCGGTGCTCGAGCTCCTCGATCTCGCGGATGAGGGCGAGGTTGTGCGCGCGGAAGGGGTGCGGGGTGTCGAGCTCGCCCGCGACGAGCGCTCCCTCGATGAAGACCTCGCGGGCGCGCGCCGGGTCGATCCGGCCGTAGCTCACCTTGCGCCGTGCCGCGAGCACGAGGCCGTGCAGCGTCACGCTCTCGTAGGCGGCCACCTCGCCGCGCTTGCGGTCCCAGTGCGGCTCGACGTAGGCGCGGTCGACGAGGTGCGCGGCGGCGTGCTCGATCCACTCGGGCTCCACCCGGGCGACGTTGCGCGCGAACACGCGAGTGGTCTCCTGGAGCTCCCCGGCCATGATCCAGCGCGGGCGGCCCTTCTTCAGCCCCGATCCCGGCCACACGTGGAACTGCAGGCCCCGCGGCCCGTTGTAGTGGTCGCCGTCGAGGGCCTTCATGCCGACGTTGCCGAGGAGTCCCGTGAGGAGCGCCCGGTGCACCTGCTCGTAGGTGGCGGGCGACTCGTTCTCGCGGATGGCGAGCTCGGCGGCCATCTCGCGCAGCTGCCCCGCGAGGTCGCGCCACTCGCGCATGCGCACGTAGGAAAGGAAATGCTCGCGGCAGGCCTCCTGGAGCTTGCGGTTCGACTTCTTGCGCAGGAACTCGCCCTCGAAGAACTTCCAGAGGTTGAGGAGCTGGAGGAAATCCGACGACTCGTCGCGGAACTCCTCGTGGGCGCGGTCGGAGGCCTCGCGCTTCGCCTGGGGCCGGTCGCGCGGGTCCTGGATCGAGAGCGCCGCGGCGAGGATCACCATCTCGGTGAGGCACTCGAACTCGCGCGCGGCCACGAGCATGCGGCCGATCCGCGGGTCCACCGGGATGCGCGCGAGCTCGCGGCCGAGGCGGGTGAGGCGGCGAATGTCGGATCCTGCCCCCGGGGGGACCGCCCCGAGATCGATCGCGCCCAGCTCGAACAGCTGCTGGTAACCGTCGGATACCTGCCGCGGCGTGGGCGGATCGAGGAAGGGAAACTCGGCGACGGGGCCCAGGTCGAGCGCGGCCATGCGCAGGATCGCCGAGGCGAGCGAGGTGCGCAGGATCTCGGGCGTGGTGTACTCGGGGCGCCCGAGGAAGTCCGCCTCGGCGTAGAGGCGGATCGCGACCCCGCTCGCCACGCGCCCGCAGCGTCCCGCGCGCTGCCGCGCCGCCGCCTGCGACACCGGCTCGATCCTCAGCTGGTCGATCTTCTGGCGCGGCGAGTAGCGCTTCACGCGCGCGAGCCCCGTGTCGATCACGTAACGGATGCCGGGCACCGTGAGGGAGGTCTCCGCGACGTTGGTGGCGAGCACGATGCGCCGCTGCGAAGAGCGCTCGAACACGCGGTCCTGCTCCTCGGCCGAGAGGCGCGCGAAGAGCGGCAGGATCTCCACGTGCTCCGGATGGTGCTTGCGCAGCGCCTCGGCCGTCTCGCGGATCTCGCGCTCGCCCGGAAGGAACACGAGGATGTCGCCCGAGCGGCTCTCGCGGCCGATCTCGTCCACCGCCTTCACGATCGCCTCGTTCATGTCGACGGGCTCGTCGTCCTCCTCCTCGCTCTCGAAGAGCTCGGGACGGTAGCGGACCTCGACCGGATACGTGCGGCCCGAGACTTCGATCACGGGCGCCCCGTCGAAGAAGCGCGAGAAGCGCTCCGTGTCGATGGTGGCCGAGGTCACCACGACCCGCAGGTCCTCGCGCGCGGCGAGCAGGCGCTTGAGGTAGCCGAGGAGGAAGTCGACGTTGAGGCTCCTCTCGTGGGCCTCGTCCACGACGATCGTGTCGTAGGCGGCCAGGCGCCGGTCGGAATGGGTCTCGGCGAGCAGCACGCCGTCGGTCATCACCTTGATCACGGTCCCGGGGCGCGTCGCGTCCTGGAAGCGCACCTTGTGGCCGACGAAGCCGCGCGGCGCGCCGGGCAGCTCCTGGGCGAGGCGGTGCGCGAGGCTGCGCGCGGCGATGCGCCGCGGCTGCGTGCAGCCGATCATGCCGGTCGCGCCCCGCCCGCTCGCGAGGCAGATCTTGGGGATCTGCGTGGTCTTCCCCGAGCCCGTCTCGCCGCACACGATGGTCACGGGATGCGCGCGCACGAGCTCGGCGATGCGGCCGCGGTGCTGCGCGATCGGCAGCTCCTCGGGGAAGCTCAGCGCCGGCGGCGGCGGCGGAAGTCGGGAGGTGCGCGGCGGAGAATTCATGGGGCTCGCGGGAGGTTTCCCGCGGGCCCCATTCTACGTGGGCGCTACGACTCGAGTTGCTTGTAGACGAGGGACGCGACCTTCGCGAGCGTGGTCTTGTCGACCTCGCCCGAGAGCGCGTAGCCGCACTCCTCGTCGATCCAGTAGAACACCGAGACGCTGCCCTCCTTGGCGAAGCGGAACGAGGTGAGCTTCTCCTCGGATTTCTTCGTGCGCGTCACGTAGAGCGTGAGGCGCTTGCCGGCGGCGTCCTGGTACATGAACTGCGCCACGGGCCCGTCGTTGCCGGGCAGCAGGCGCCCCCCGAGGAGCTCGAAGCCCTCCTGCGTGAGCACCGGCACCTTGAGCGAAACGTCGAGCCGCTTCGAGAGCCACTTCACGAGGTGGTCCTGCTGCTTCGCGTCCACTTCCACGGGGTGGCGCACCTCGGGCGAGTACACGAGGTGCGCCCGCGCGGCGCGGATCGGAAGCTGCGCCATGGCGACGGCGGCGGGGCCGGGCGCGGGCCTGAGCTCGGGGATGGCGAGCCCGATGGCGATGCCCACGGCGAGCACGGCCGCGGCGCGCGCGTAATCGATCCACGGCGGGCTCTTCATGTAGAGGCGCGCCGGGATCGGCTCGGTCATCACCGGGTCGAAGCGGCGCTTGATCATGGCCGTCTGCTCGGCGTACTGGAGATCGTCTTCGGCGCTCATTGCACTACCCTCAGTTCGGCACGCGGTTGCTCTCCGTCCATCACCCGTTTCAGGCGCTCGCGGCCGCGGGAAAGCCGCGACATCACGGTGCCGATGGGAATGCCGAGCGCGCGGCTCACGTCGGCATAACTCATGTCCTCGAGGGCCACGAGCAGCACCACCTCGCGCTGCTCGGGGGCGAGCTTGCCGAGGGCGCGCTCGAGGTCCATCACGTCGGTGCCGGTCACCGTGGGCACGTGCGCGGCGATCGTCTCCTCGTCGATCTCGACGGAGGCGACGATCCTGCGCGACTTGAGCTGGTTCACGAAGACGTTGTGCATGATCGAAAAGAGCCACGCCCGCAGGTCCCCGGGCTTCCACAGGTGGAACTTGCGCACGGCGCGCTCAAGCGTGTCCTGCACGAGGTCGTCGGCGCCGTCGCGGCCGCCCACCAGGGCCCGTGCGTAGCGGCGCAGGTTCGGTATGTACGGCACGATCAGCTCGAAATCCATGGTCCCCCCGCCCGGATCCGGGCCCCCGGAGCGTCAACACCCGGCATTACGGGACTATTCCCCGCCCGAGAGTGTGCCCGTTCCGGCGGGCGTCGAGAAGGTGGCCGCCAGGACGCCGTCCGTGCGCAGGTCGAGGAGCTCGCAGCCCGAGGGCGGGAGGCGGTCGCCCGGGTGGGCATCGCCCTTCCACTGGATGAGCGTCGGGCAGGCGCCGCCGCAGGGCAGGCGCCCGTCGGCGGGCACGCCGATCCGCCAGGCGAGATCGCCCCGCGCCGCCTCGAGCACCTCGACCCGCTCGGGATAGCCCTGGAGGGCCCGCTCGATGTCCGGCACGCGGACGACCCAGTGGATGAGGGCGGGGCCGCGCTCGAGGCGCGCGCGCATCGCGGGCCCGTCGAGCGCGTACCAGCGGGGGCGCCCCGGCGGCGGCGCCTCGGGATCGATCGCGATCACCTCCAGGTAGCGCCGTCCCCCGAGCCCGAGGAGGCGGTTGTGGGTGCCCATGAGCGCGTGCTTCCCGCCCGGCACGGTCGCCGCCCCCAGCCGCGAGGCGACCCACGCCGCGCCTTCCTCGAGGGTACGCGCGGCGACCACCAGGTGGTCGAGGTCCGGGGGGACGCGGCCCAGGGGCGGCTCAGTCGAGCGTGATGCCCTCGTCGGCCATGACCTTCCTCACGGCCGGCCGGGCCAGCACGCGCTCCATGAGGCGCGCGTAGTTCGGCATCTCCTTCACCGGGAAGCCCTGCCGGTTGCCCCAGCGGTAGAACACGAGGAGGTAGCCGTCGACCACGGTGTAGTGGTTGCCGATCGCCCACCGGCGGCCCGCGAGCAGGCGGTCGATCTCCCTGAGGCAGTCGCCGTACGTGACGCGCGCCTTCGCCTTCACCGCCGCGCGCGCGGCCTCGTCGTCGGCGTAGCGCTCGGGACGGAAGAGGTGGCCGTAGGTGGTGTGCACCGTGTTCGACAGCCACGCCATGGTGGACAGCGCCACCGCCTGGTGCCACGTGTCCTTCGGCCAGATCTTCCCGTGGCCGTAGCCGCCGGCGAAGTAGGCCATGATGCCCACGTTCTCCGTGAGGACCTTCCCGTCGGCGACGAGGGTGGGCACCCGCCCGCGCGGGTTGAGCGCGAGGTACTCGGGCTTGCGCTGGTCGCCCGCCGCGAGGTCGAGCCGCACGGTCGTGTAGGGAATGCCCAGCTCCTCGATCGCGATGTGGGAAGCGAACGAGCAGGCGCCGGGCGCGTAGTAGAGCTTGATGTCCATGGCTTAGAGCCTCGTGATGAGCGAGGAGGTGTCCCAGCGGTTGCCGCCGGACTTCTGGATCTCGGCGTAGTAGCCGTCGACGACCTGCGTGACCGGGAGCTTCGCGCCGTTGCGCTTCGCCTCGTCGAAGCAGATGCCGAGGTCCTTGCGCATCCAGTCTACCGCGAAGCCGAAGTCGAACTTGCGCTGGTGCATCGTCCGCCCGCGGTTCTCCATCTGCCAGGACTGCGCCGCGCCCTTCGAGATCACGTCGAGGAGCAGGTTCACGTCGAGGCCCGCCTTCTCCGCGAAGGCGATGCCCTCGGAAAGCCCCTGCACGAGGCCCGCGATGCAGATCTGGTTCACCATCTTGGAAAGCTGCCCCGCGCCGCTCGGGCCCATCAGGGTCACCGCGCGCCCGTAGGAATCCATGGCGGGCTTCGCGCGCTCGAAGGGTGCGGCCTCGCCGCCGCACATCACCGTGAGCTTGCCGTTCTCCGCGCCCGCCTGGCCGCCCGACACCGGCGCGTCGATGAAGTCCACGCCTTTCTGCCTCGCCGCGGCGAAGATGCGCCGGGCGATGTCGGCCGAGGCCGTGGTGTGGTCCACGAGCACCGCGCCCTTCCGCATGCCCGCGAGCGCGCCCTCGGGCCCGAGGACGACCTGCGCGAGGTCGTTGTCGTTGCCCACGCACACCATCACGAAATCGCAGTCCTTCGCGGCAGCGGCGGGTGTGGCGGCCAAGCGCCCGCCGTGCTTCTGCACCCACGCCTCGGCCTTGGCGGCGGTGCGGTTGTACACCGTCACGTCGTAGCCCCGGGCCTTGAGATGGCCGGCCATGGGGAAGCCCATCACGCCCAGGCCGATGAATGCGGCTTTCGTGGACATCGTTCCGGCTCCATTGAACTGTCGAGGCGTTGAGCGGCGACCCCTCGTCCGCTCCAGCGCCCCGAGCTTAGTTGACGGGATTCGGGGGCACGCCGCCCTGAAGAACCGCGATCAAGTTCTCCATCGCGGTGCGGCACATGGTCATGCGGGTGGCGCGCGAGGCACTGCCGACGTGCGGCGTCATGACGACGTTCCTGAGCTCCAGGTAGCCCGGGTGCACGTTCGGCTCGCCCTCGAAGACGTCGAGGCCCGCTCCCGCGATGCGCTCGTGCGCGAGGGCCTCCACGAGCGCCTCGTCGTCCACGACGCCGCCGCGGGCGGTATTCACGAGGATCGCGGTGGGCTTCATCTTCGCGATCTCGGCCGCGCCGATCAGGTGGTGCGTGGCCGGCGAGTACGGCGCCATCACGACCACGAAGTCGCTCTCGGCGAGCAGCCGCTCGCGCTCGACCCAGGTCGCCTCGAGGCGCCGCTCGTCCTCGATCGGGAGGCGGTTGCGGTTGTGGTAGAGCACGCGCATGTCGAAGCCGCGCGCGCGCCGGGCGATCGCCTGGCCGATGCGCCCCATGCCGATGATGCCGAGGGTGGCGTGGTGCACGTCCTGGCCCAGGAAGTACTGCACGCCGAAAGCGATCTTCCACCGGCCCGCCCGCACGTAGGCGTCGCCCTCGGCGATGCGGCGCGCGGCCGCCATGAGGAGCGCCCAGGTGAGGTCCGCCGTCGTGTCGTCCAGCACGCCGGGCGTGTTGGTCACGCGGATGCCGCGCTTCGTGCACGCCGGCACGTCGATGTTGTTGTAGCCCACCGCGATGTTGGAGATCACCCTGAGGTCCGGGCACTGCGCGAGGACCGGCTCGTCGAAGCGGTCCATGACGGTCGCCATGGCGCCTCTCTTGCCCTGGAGCCGGCGCACCAGCTCCTCCGGCGGCCAGGGGCGGTCCTCCGGGTTGTGCTCCACTTCGAAGCGCTGCGAGAGCGCTCCCACGATTTCGGGGAAGACGCCGCGCGTCACCAGGACCTTCTGTCTCAATCCTTCATCCGCCGTAGAGGTAGTTGGGAAGCCACAGGCTCATCCCCGGCCAGATGTACATGATAACCATGCACACGATCACGATCAGCATGTACGGCATCATGCCCGCGAAGATCTGGTTCAGGGTCACGTGCGGCGGCGACACGCCCTTCAGGTAGAACGCGGACATGGCGACCGGCGGCGAGAGGAAGGCCGCCTGCAGGTTCACGAACACCAGCGTCCCCCAGAGGATCGGGTCGATGTTGAAGTGCTTGAGCAGGGGCAGGAAGATCGGCACGAAGATCACGATGATCTCGGTCCACTCGAGCGGCCAGCCCAGGACGAAGATGATCGCCTGGGACAGCAGCATGAACTGGATGGGCGACATGTTGAGCGACAGCACCCACTCCTCCACCAGCTGCTGGCCGCCCAGGATCGCGAATACCGCCGAGAAGAGCGCCGAGCCGACGAAGAGCCAGCACACCATGGCGGTCGTCTTCGCCGTGAGGAACACCGACTCCTTCACCCGCTGCCAGTTGAGCGTCTTCGCCTGGATCGCGAGGAGGAACGCTCCGGCCGCGCCCACGGCCGCCGATTCGGTCGCCGTCGTGATGCCGAACAGGATCACCGCGAGCACGACGACCGTGAGGATGCCGAGCGGCATCACCGACGAGGTGAGCAGCTTCAGGATCTCGAACTGGTCGGCGTGCAGGGTCCAGTAGTACCAGGCGAGGAGAGCCGCGGCGAGCGCCGCGCAGCCCCAGAACCACCAGTAGAATTGCGGGTCGGGCCCCATCTCGGCGGCCGTGAGCGGGCCCTCGGCGAGGGATGGCGTGCCGATCTCCTGCAGCTCGTCGCCCTTGTGCGCCTCGTCGGGCGCGGGCTCGCCCTGCCCCAGCGCTTCGGGCTGGTCGCCCGCGGGCGCGGCGCCGCCGCTCGCGCCCCGACCGAGCTCCTGGGGCGCCTCCTCGGCCGCACCCGGCGCCGCGGCGCTCGCCCCGGCGGCCGCCTGCTTCGCGACCTGCGTCGCGGCCGGCTTGTGCGCGGCCACGTCCACGCCTTCCTGCTGGTGGATCACGACGTACCACCAGATCAGCCAGAACGTGGCGGCGGTCATCACCAGCGGGAAGAACGCGGCGGCGAGGTTCTTCGCCAGCATCCCGTAGGTGACGCGCACCCCGCCCGCCTCGATCGCCAGCGCCCGGGCCGGCGCGACGACCGCGCGCACGAGCGTTGCGAGCATGTTGGGCGAGTAGGCCTGCTGCATCCTCGGCACCCACTCCGGGACCGGCACCTTCGTTTCGCTCTCGGGGAGCCTCGGCGCGATCTTCGGATTCATCAGCGCCCAGCCCACGATGTAGACGAGGTAGAGGAACGCGAGGAAGAAGCCCGGGAACATCGCGGAGGCGTAGAGCTTGACCACGGACTGGCCGGCGACCGCCGCGTACACGATGATCATCACCGAGGGCGGGATGAGGATCCCCAGCGTGCCCCCGGCGGTGATGACGCCCGAGGCGAGGCGCGTGTCGTAGCCCGCGCGCAGCATCGGGTTGAACGCGATCACGCCCATGAGCACCACCACCGCGCCCACGAGCCCGCTCGCGATGCCCCAGAACGTGCAGATCACGAGGGTCGCGACGGCGAGCGAGGCGGGAAGCCTCCGGAAGGCGAGCTGCACGCTGTAGAACATCTTGTCGACGAGCGCGCCGCGCTCCATCACGTAGCCCATCAGCACGAAGAGCGGGATGGAGATCAGCGTGTCGTTCGTCATCGCGCCGTAGGTGCGCTGGACGAAGAGGTCGAAGATGTGGTTCTGCGTCCAGGGCTGCGTCGGGTCGTGCAGCGCGAAGAACCCGAAGAACATGCCCAGGCCCATCAGGGTGAAGGCCGTCGGAAAGCCCATCATGATCACCACCACGATGAGCGCGAGCATCGTGAGCCCGAGTGCCGGATCGCTCATTGCTCGCTCCTTTCCGCGCCCTTCGCGCCGGACTGGCGCTGGCGCGCCGCCTCGTCGATCTCGTGCACGCTCTCGATCGCGCGCTTGCGCGATTCCTCGTCCACGTACTGGCTGTTGGCGAGCTGCTCCTCGACCACGTCGATCTCCTCGGCGTCCTTGAGGCGGTCGGGCCAGCGCCCGGTCCTGAGGCAAATGACGCAGCGGATGATCTCGGCGATGCCCTGGATCAGCACCAGGGTCCCCGCGATCGGGATGATCGCCTTGAAGTGGTAGAGCGGCGGGCCGTTGGCGGTGTCGTTCACGTGCTCGTCGATGACCCAGGAGGCGTGCGCGAAGTCCCAGCCCGCGTACGAGAGCGCCGCGATGCCCGGCAGGAAGAAGACGACGTAGAGCACGAGGTCGAGGCTCGCCTGCAGCCTCGGCTTCATGGAGCTGTAGAGGAAGTCGCCGCGCACGTGCCCGTCCTGCGAGAGCGTGTAGGCGCCGCACATCATGAAGAGCACCCCGTACAGCATGTAGTCCGCGTCGAATGCCCACGCGGTCGGCGCGTTGAGCGCGTAGCGCTTCAGCACCTCGACGCACACGGCGCCCGTGAGCACCAGGATCAGCCAGGATGCGGCCTTGCCGGTCCACGTGCTGATGTGGTCGATCGTGATCAGGTATTTCTGGATTCCCATCGTTGCCATCGCCCATTTCCCTTTCGCGAAACTTGCCCCTTTTGCCCGCCGCATCGCGCAAAAAAGCCACCCCGCGTGGGCACGGGGTGGCTCGGGCGCACGGCGACGGCGGGGTCTAGGCCTTCTTGCCGCCGAAGTAGTGGTTGAAGGCGATGCGGTAGTCGACGTTCTGGTCGTACTGCCAGCCCCCGACCCGCTGGGCGAACGCCTTCTGCGAGTCGAGCACCTTCTTGAACCAGGGGTTGTCCGCGGACTTCTTCGCGATGGTCTCGTCCCAGACCTTGAGCTGGGCCTGCAGGACCGAGTTCGGCGTCTTGTAGACCTTGACCTTGTCCTTGGCCTGGATCTCGATGTAGTCCTGCGAGTAGCGGTCCATCGCCTTCCACGCCATGTCGGCGGAGGCGGCCTCGACGGCGTTCGCGATGATGTTCTTGAGCTTGTCGGGCAGCGCGTCGTACTTCTTCTTGTTGAAGAGGATCTCGAGCGTCTCCGCGGACTGGTGGAAGCTCTGCATCATGTAGACCTTGCGCACGTCGGGGAAGCCCAGCGCCTTGTCCGAGGAGGGGTTGTTGAACTCGGCCGCGTCGATGAGGCCGCGGTCGAGCGCGGGCACGATGTCCGGGCCCGCGAGCGCGTTCACGGCCGCGCCCATCGCGGTGAACATCTCGATGCCGAGGCCCACCGTGCGGAACTTGAGGCCCTTGAAGTCGGCGACGCTGCGGATGGGCTTGTTGTACCAGCCGAGCGGCTCGGTCGCCATCGGGCCGTAGGGGAAGGAGACCACGTCCATGCCGATCGACTTGTAGATGTCGGCGAGGATCTCCTTGCCGCCGCCGTACTTGTGCCACCCGAGCAGCATGTTCGAGTCCATGCCGAACGCCGGGCCGGAGCCCCAGAGCGCGAGCGCGGCCTGCTTGCCGTACCAGTACACGAGCACGCCGTGTCCGCCGTCGAGCGTGCCCTTCGACACCGCGTCGAGCAGGTCGAAGGCCTTCACGACCGCCCCGGCGGGGAGGACCTCGATCTTGAGGTCCCCGCCCGTCATGTCGTTCACCTTCTTCGCGTAGTCGAGCGCGTACTCGTGGAAGATGTCCTTGGTGGGCCAGGTCGATTGCCAGCGCCAGGTGATCGGCCCCGTCTGGCCCTTCGAGATCATCGGGAAGGCGAGGGTCGAAGCGGCGGCAGCGCCGGCTATGAACTTGCGACGGGTCGGGCTCGGCGCCGCGGACGCGGACGCCTTTTTGGCTTCCTTCATGGGGTCCTCCTAGGGTTGTGGGGCTTCTTGCGCTTGGTGACGCACTTTTTCGTGGGCGGAAGGCCGCGCCCCCCGCGGCAACCGAGGCATCGTAGTCTGCATGCAAGGGGAAGGCAAGGTGCCCGAAGGCTGGATCGGGTGCCCTCGAAGACTTCCTACTGAGGGTAAAAGCCGTGGATACCGGCTGTTCGGGCCTGGACCGCTGAGCGCGTCCTTACCGCGCTGCCTTGCGGCGCGAGGGGCACCGCCCTAGACTCCGGCGAGCCCCCGGAGGCCCCTATGGAAGCGCCAGTTGCGGTCGAGACCGCGAAGCACGTGCTGCACGTGCTCGCCGTGATCCTCTTCGTCGGAGCCGCCGTCGGCGCGCTCGCCGGGAGGCTCAGGGTGCCCGACGTCGCGCTCTTCCTCGTGGCCGGCATGCTGCTCGGGCCGGGCGTAGCCGGCGCGATCGAGGTTCGGGCCGATTCCGCGCTCAACCAGCTCGTGCTGATCTTCGGCGCGTCCTACGTCCTGTTCGACGGGGGCGCGTCGCTGCGGCTGAAGGTGCTGAAGGAGGTGTGGATCACGATCGTCATCCTCGCGACCCTCGGGGTGCTGGCCACCGCGGCGATCACGGGCCTCGCCGCGAGCTACCTGCTCGGAATCCCGCTCGCGGCCGCGCTGCTGCTGGGCTCGACCATCGCGTCCACCGACCCGGCCACGCTCGTTCCGGTGTTCCGCCAGGTCCGCATCCGGGAGCGCGTGGCGCAGACCGTCATGGCGGAATCCGCATTCAACGACGCGACCGGCGCGATCGCCACGTTCGCCGCGCTCGGCATCGCCACGGGCCGGGGCGAGCTCTCGATCGCGGGCTCGCTCGCGGAGCTCGTCAAGCAGGCGGGCATCGGCGTGCTGGTCGGCGGCGCGCTGGGCTGGGCCGCAGCGTGGCTGATCGCCCACGAGAGGTTCGGCTTTCTCCAGGAGTACGCTCCGGTGGTCACGCTGATGGCGGTGATCGGCGCCTACCTCGCGGCCGACGGCGCGCGCTCGAGCGGGTTCATGGCGGTGTTCGTGTTCGGGATCGTCCTCGGCAACAAGGACGCGTTCGGCTTCGCGATGGAGGACCGGGAGGAGGAGAAGCTCGCGGACTTCGTGGCGACGACCGCGCTCGTCATGCGCATGTTCATCTTCGTCCTGCTGGGGACCCAGGTCGATTTCGGGCTCATGGGGCGCCACCTGGCCGGCGCGATCGGGGTGGTCGCCGTGTTCATGCTCGCGGCCCGGCCCGCGACGGTCTTCCTCTGCGCGCTGCCGGATCGCCGCGCCCGCTGGTCGATGAAGGAGCTGCTGTTCATGTGCTGGACGCGGGAGACGGGCGTGATCCCCGGCGCGCTGGCGGGGCTGCTCGTGGGCATGCAGGCGCCTCACGCGAAGCTGATCGCCTCCGTCACCTTTGTCGCCATCCTCGCCACCATCCTGGTCCAGGCGACGACCACCCGCTGGCTCGCCGGCCGCCTCGGCCTGCTCGAGGAGGAGGCCCGGGCGCCCGCCTGAGGGTCCCGGCGCGTTACACTCGCGCAGGGAGGCAGCGCAGATGGCGTCGTGGATGCGGTTCGAGTCGGGAGGACGCACGGGCTTCGGCCGCGTGGAGGGCGATCGCGTCGCGGTGCACGAAGGCGACCTCTTCGCCTCGCCGCGTCCCACGGGCGAGACCCTGGCGATCGGCTCCGTGCGCGTGCTCACGCCCACCGTGCCCACCAAGATGATCGCGCTCTGGAACAACTACCGCGCGCTCGCCGAGAAGCTCGGCCAGGCGATCCCCCCCGAGCCGCTCTGGTTCCTCAAGGCGCCCAATTCCTTCCTCGCCCACGGCGAGACCATCCGCAGGCCCGCCTCCTACGACGGGAAGGTGGTGTACGAGGGCGAGCTGGGCGTAGTGATCGGGCGGCACTGCCGGGCGGTCTCCGAGGCCGAGGCCGCGCAGGCGATCTTCGGCTACACGTGCGTGAACGACGTGACCGCCGCCGAGATCATCAACCGGGACGCGAGCTACGCGCAGTGGGTGCGCGCGAAGAGCTTCGACACCTTCGGGGTGTTCGGCCCGGTCGTCGCCACGGGCCTCGACCCGGCCGCGCTCTCCGTGAGGCTCGTGCTGAACGGCCAGGAGCGCCAGAACTACCCGTGCTCCGACATGATCTTCCCGCCCGCGCGCCTGGTGAGCCTCCTCTCGCGCGACGCGACCCTCGAGCCCGGCGACGTGATCTGCTGCGGGACCTCGATCGGCGTGGGCTCGATGAAGCCCGGCAGCGAGGTGTCGGTCGCCATCGAAGGCATCGGCACGCTCTCCAACCGCTACGAGTGAGGAACCCGTCATGGCCCTTCCGCTCCTGCCCACCACCATCGCCGGGAGCCTCCCGAAGCCCGCCTGGCTCGCCGAGCCCAACAAGCTCTGGGCCCCGTGGAAGCTCGGGGGCGAGGCGCTCGCCGAGGGCAAGCGCGACGCGGTGCGCCTCGCGGTCGCCCTCCAGGAGAAGAGCGGCATCGACATCGTGACCGACGGCGAGCAGACGCGGCGCCACTTCGTGAACGGCTACATGGAGAAGCTCGAGGGGATCGACTTCGCGAACCTCCGGACCGTGCGCATCCGCGACCGCTACGACGCCAACGTCCCGCGGGTGGTGGGCCCCGTGCGCCGTCCCTCCCCGGTGCATTCCGAGGACGTGAGGTTCCTGCGCTCGGTGACGACGCACGCGATCAAGTTCACGCTGCCGGGCCCCATGACCATGGTGGACACGCTCTACGACGAGCACTACCGCAGCCGCGAGAAGCTCGCCATGGCCTTCGCCGAGATCCTCAACCAGGAGGCGCGCGAGCTCGCCGCGCTCGGCGTGGACGTGATCCAGTTCGACGAGCCCGCGTTCAACGTGTACTTCGACGAGGTGCGCGACTGGGGCATCGCCACGCTCGAGCGGGCGCGCCGGGACGTTCCGTGCAAGTGCGCGGTGCACATCTGCTACGGCTACGGCATCGAGGCGAACATCACGTGGAAGAAATCCCTGGGCAGCGAGTGGCGCCAGTACGAGCAGACCTTCCCGCTGCTGGCGAAATCCACCATCGACCAGGTCTCGCTCGAGTGCGCGAACTCGCGGGTGCCCATCGACCTCATCGCGCTGCTTGAGGGCAAGGACGTGCTGGTGGGGGCGATCGACGTGGCGACCCCGCGCGTGGAGACGCCCGAGCAGGTGGCGAAGGTGATCCGCGAGGCGTTGAAGCACGTCCCCCGCGAGCGCCTGTACCCCTGCACCAACTGCGGCATGGTGCCGCTCGCGCGCGAGGTGGCCGCGGGCAAGCTCGCCGCGCTGGGGGCCGGCGCCGCGCTGGTCCGCGACGAGCTCGTCTGAGGCGCGCTATTCGGCCGCCGCCGCGGCGGCCTGGGTCGTGGCGAGCAGGCGGGCGGAATTCCTCTCCAGCCAGCGGCGGATGCGGTTGGCGTCGGCCACGCGCGTGAGGCGGCCCCACGAGTCGAGGAGCACGATCACGATGGGCTGGTCGGCGATCATCGCCTGCATCACCAGGCACTTCCCCGCCTCGTTGATGTAGCCCGTCTTCGACAGGGCGATCTTCCAGTCGGAGTGGCGCACGAGCGAGTTGGTGTTCACGAAGCTCAACTTCCGCTTCGAGTCCGGCAGCTGGACCGTCGCCGCGCTCGTGGTGGTGTACTCCCGGATCAGCTCGTAGCCCGAGGCGGCGGCCACAAGCTTGCCCAGGTCCGCGGGGCTCGACACGTTCCCGGGCGACAGCCCCGAGGAATCCACGTACCGGGTCTGCGTGAGGCCGAGGGAAGCCGCCTTCGCGTTCATCGCCGCGACGAAGGCCGGGAGCCCTCCCGGGTAGCTGCGCCCGAGCGCCGAGGCCGCGCGGTTGTCGCTCGCCATGAGCGCGAGGCGCAGCAGGTCGTCGCGCCGGAAGCGGCTGCCGATGGGAAGCCTCGAGTGGGTGTTCTTGACGAGGTCGATGTCGTCGGTCGTGATCTCGATCGGCTCGTCGAGCGGAAGCTTCGAGTCGAGGACCACCATCGCGGTCATGAGCTTGGTGATCGAGGCGATGGGCGCCTGCTGGTCCGCGTTCTTCGCGAAGAGCGTCTGGCCCGTGGCCGGATCGAGCACCAGCGCGCCGGAGGAGCGCACGAACGGGTCGCCGGAAAGCTCGACCACCGCGGTGCGATGGGCGGCCGTGTCTGCGGCGTCGGCGGCGACGGAAAGCGCGGCGAGGACCAGAATGGCGAGGAGACGCTGCACGGGAGTCGGGCTCCTTCTTGGGGCTGGCGAAACCATAGCAAACAAAACGGGTTCGTGACAACATTTAGAAGAATTCTCAGGTTTACCCCCCAACCCACTGATTCTGATGGCCCATTCCGGCCCCAAGCCCCCCCACCCCGATACGCTCGCCGTGCACGCCGGCCAGTCCCCCGACCCGGCCACCGGGGCGCGGGCGGTGCCGATCTACCAGACCGCCTCCTTCGTCTTCCCGGATACCGACACCGCCGCGGCGCTCTTCGACATGGAGACGCCCGGCCACGTGTACTCCCGCATCTCGAATCCCACCGTCGCGGTGTTCGAGGAGCGCATGGCGGCGCTCGAGGACGGCGTGGGCGCCGTCGCCACGGCGAGCGGCCAGGCGGCGCTGCACCTCGCGATCGCCACCCTCCTGGGCGAAGGCGGGCACGTGGTCGCCTCCGCGAGCCTGTACGGCGGATCCCACAACCTCCTCGCCTACACGCTCCCCCGCTTCGGGATCCGCACCACGTTCGTCCCGGCCCGCGACGTCGAGGCCTGGGCGCGGGCGATCACGCCCGACACGCGGCTCCTCTTCGGCGAGAGCGTGGGCAACCCCTCGGTGGACGTGCTGGACATCCCCGCCCTCGGGCGGCTCGCCGAGGAGCGCCGCGTGCCGCTGCTCGTGGACGCGACGGTGACCACCCCGACCCTCGGACGCCCGTTCGAGCAGGGCGCGCACCTCGTGATGCACTCGGCGACCAAGTTCCTCTCGGGCCACGGCATCGTGATCGGCGGGGTGCTGGTGGACGGCGGGCGCTTCGACTGGGCCGCGGACAAGCGCTTCCCCACGCTCACGGAGCCCTACGAGGGCTTCCACGGCATGGTCTTCGCCGAGGAGTCGACCACGTCGGCCTTCCTGCTCCGCGCGCGGCGCGAGGGCCTGCGCGACTTCGGCGCGTGCATGGCGCCGGCGACGGCGTTCCACATCCTCCAGGGGCTGGAGACGCTGCCGCTGCGCATGGCGCGCCACGTCGAGAGCACGGCGCGCGTCGTGCGCTTCCTCGCGGGGCACGAGGCCGTCGAGCGCGTGCACCATCCGGACCTCGAGTCGCACCCCGACCACGCCCTCGCCCGGCGCCTCTACCCGCGCGGCGCGAGCGCGATCCTCTCCTTCGAGCTCGCGGGCGGGCGCGAGGCGGGGCGGCGCTTCATCGAGTCGCTCGCGCTCTTCTCGCACCTCGCCAACATCGGCGACGCGAAGTCGCTCGTGATCCATCCGGCGAGCACGACCCACTTCCGCATGGACGACGCCGCGCTCGCCGCCGCCGGGATCACGCCGGGCACGGTGCGCCTGTCGATCGGCCTCGAGCACCCCGACGACCTCCTCGAGGACCTCGCGCGGGCGCTGCGCGCGGCGCGCAAGTAGGCGGCCGGCGCGCCATGCACTTCATCGTCGAGGGATATCCGGCCTACGCGTACACGGGCGGGGTGGAATTCGACGCGTCGCGGCCGGCCCTCGTCTTCGTCCACGGCGCGGCGTTCGACCACAGCGTGTGGCAGTGGCAGGCGCGCTACTTCGCGCACCACGGCCGCGCGGTCGTCGCATCCGACCTGCCCGCCCACGGGCGCAGCCCGGGCACGCCGCGCAC